>ERZ1026901.1241-NODE-1241-length-15491-cov-21.075473_pt1 | contig 15491 bp, 21 predicted proteins | sample MGYA00380179_ERZ1026901 | MGnify/ENA primary metagenome ERZ1026901 (study PRJEB33269, sample SAMEA4719815) | human gut metagenome | biome: human-associated habitat; feature: organic feature; material: feces | place: Cameroon | collected 2013-10 ... | reverse complement strand
AATCCTCAATTATCGTTTTCATATCTTCTTTCCTTTTGTAATATACTATATACCAGACTAAACAAATACATATATTCTGCCGAAAAATCTATTCTCAAATATTAGATAGTATTTTTCTTAATTATATACCTTTTTATACTTTAACACAACAATTGTATAATCTTTTTTCAAATTTCTATTGATTTTTCTGCTATTTTGTTGCGTTTTTAATATATAGTAAACGTGAATATCAAAGGAGGTTTTATTATGAGTAATTTTGAAGATTTTGATCTTGATTTAAAACAAGTGTCTACCACCACGAATACCGAACTCTTATCAACGACTACAATACTCCAATCATTGGCAAACACATGTAAGTCAGTTGATACCCCTACAACCGGAATGACAAATTATTGTTGTACAAAAGCAAATGAAGCTGCTGAGCCAAGATGTATTTAAATGAGTTACTATATACAATAGCGTTTGTATATAATTAATCTCGAAATTTAAAATAAAGCGGCTGTAAATTAGTCATTAATTAGGAATCGCCAGTTTCGGCTAATGCCGATTCTGGCGATTCCTTGTTTTAATATCTACTTTTAGTGCTATTCTTGATTTTACCCGTATAATATAAGATTTATCTCATTTTAAAATACTGAATGTTCTTTGCGTCTGAATACTTCGATTCATCCGCAAAAGTGCTTTATGCACTGAGTTAAGGTTTGAAATCTGAATATTCTTGTGCGATGAAATCGCACTTCCTGAAATTTTGGAATCAGATGTCCGGAATTGGAAATCACCTATGTAATTATGCGAGTTTACTCGCGTAGTTCTTTATCCAAACCATATACCTCACGCATTAATCTATCATGTTCAACATCAATACTTGTGATATTTATTCGATAGCTGTCGTGGGCAATACAGTCAATGATTGCATCTGCCAGAGGACTGTCACCACCGCCGAGCTGCTCATCCCATTCCTCGAATGCATACTGGGAACAGAAAATCGTTGAAGATTTCTTACGTCTCCTATGAAGCAGTTCGAAGATGTCCCTTTGTTCTGAATTCGTTGGTTTCAATAGAAGCCACTCATCCAGGATCAGAACAACTGGATTGGCATACTTCGCCATGACTTTTTTGTAGTTACCATCTGTCCATGCTGTCTCCAGATCAATAAGCAGATCAGGGAGTCGGACATACTTGGTATTGAAATACTGCTTACAAGCCTCCATGCTAAAGGCACAGGCCATGTATGTTTTACCACAGCCTGTAGCACCGGTGATAAAAAGATTTCGGTGTTCAGATATATATTCGCAAGTTGCAAGTCGGTTAATGAGATCCTTGTTAAGCTTGCGCCCAGAAGTGTAATTGATATCTATGATATTTGCTTCCGACTGGTCGAATCCAGCATTATGGATTAGCCGTTTCAGACGGTTGTTTTTCCGATTGCTGTATTCAATGTCTACCAACATACCAAAGCGATCCTCAAATGGTACTTCTCTAAATTTAGGATTGTCAAGCTGGTTGCGGAATGCATCTGCCATTGTGGTAAGACGCATTTCAATAAGTTTATCTATTGTACTCTGATTTGTCATATGTGATTACCTCTGATAGTAGTCGGCACCTCTTGTGATGCCGTATGCTTTATGTGTGGTCTTGGATCCAGATGATTCTGGTTCCGCTTTTACAGAACCCGTTACAAGGATGTTTTTGATACTCTTGTAGCTGGGCGAAGATGTATAGGATAATGCCTTTTTACAGGCAGCTTCCAGCAAATCTTCTGAGTATTTATCCGTAAGCTTCAGAAGTCCCATACAACTTCTATAGGTCTGTTGCTCCACACGTTTGGAGGTCAGTATTACTGTGTTTATGGCTCTACATCTTCATAAAGAACTGGCAACAACAAAAGAGCATTAAAGCATCAGGCAACATAAATACTTCGCCTTTAATGATATTTTCCTTTAATATCCTGTATCGGCAACGAGCTTACACCTTCTTCGCCATAGATTAGTGCTGCCGCTCCTTGCTCTGTCCCATATTTTATCGTACTTTTATTCTTTATAGACGTTGCCGACCTTCCATAGTATTTTCTGTTTACGGTCCTATGTCAAGATTTAGTACAAGTTAAAATGAGAAATTTCTCCCCATTTTAACCAGCCAGAAGCTCAGCCTCAGTGTGCGTTCTTTCATACACTCGTTCGAATTCGTTTGGCGACATGCTTCTATTGTATCATGTTTATGTGTATTTGGAATTTCTCATTTTGGCTTGTACTATTTATATTCTAGCACCAGTGATATCCCATTTTGTCTTCTCCTGATTTTAAAAATTAATAAATTATTCGAACATTACAGTCTAAAATTCATACTCTCCTTTCTTCTGTTGATTCCGTTCTATATTGAAGAGCAAATGCTTTTATATAAAATAAAAGGAAGCCCATAGCGTGGACTCCCTTATACCTATAATGTTCTATGAGATATTTATAAAATTAACACCGAACAAACTCAAATTCGTTCGTCTTCTTATCTTTTTCCAAACGAATATACAGTGTTTCATCATCTGAAAACTCGGTGCACTGATATCCAGTATTTACAAGTTCTATAATCTTTTTGAGTTCTGCTGCTGCAATTGAATATGTTTTCATTTTCGGCTCCTTTATATGTTTTGATATTTTACCATGGGAAGGTCTTGTATAACGTATTTTTCTTTACAGATTCTACTTCATACAGGTATGCTCCATTATCCCAGTATTCCTTCATATTTTTTGTTGGTAAATGTTGCACATGCCGTATCGTTATCCGTCAGATGGTATACTGCTGTTTTTCCGTTAATTTATCCAGATAATACGCATATTCCATCGGCTTCCTTAAATACTTCGCCGTCTTCATTAAACTGCGGACAATCCCAAGATTCCCATAACACCACCCGGCATTCTCCGTAAGATCAGCGCTCGTTTTGCTGACATAACAGTCAATCGGAAGCCTTCTCGGATAGCGAACAATCCCATTATTCTCCACACATAATTCCTCATACAGCCCGAATAATTTCCAGATTGCTTCCTCCAGATACATTTCCTGGATTCCTTGTCTCTTCGCCTTCGCCAGAGCGACGAGCGGGCCCGCAACCCCATGTGCCATCCCGAAATTGATATGTCCCTGTTTCATCGTCTTTCGTTCTATTGCAAGAAACTGTTGTCTTCTTCTTATGTGATAGCGAAGAATTTGTTTCCCCCAATAAGAATAATCTCCTGACAAATAGATTAAGAATCGTATCAGATCCCGCAATTTCAGCTTCTCCTCCGGCTGGTTCAGTATTTCCTCACAGTCCAGCAGATAATATACCACACCTGCAATTCCGCCTAATATATCGTACGAACCAAACGAAAGTTTCCTCTGCTGGAACAAATCTGCTTTCTGACACGCTTGATCTAATAAAAATCTATCCAGCAATTCTGAAGTCTCCTTTAACTCTCCTGTCCTTCCCATGATCTCATGAACTGAAAATGTAAGCACTCCCAATCCCCCATACATTCCATCATTCGGAGAAGCAAAATCTATATCCAGATCCTGTCCCAGTAGTCCTACCATCTTTTGCGCCATTGACTGAATTACTCTTTCGTCCGCTCCCAAACTCTCTTCTAACATCATTTGCGATAGAAAAAAAAACATCTGAATGTATTCCTCACACTTGTCTCTGAGGTCATTCTCATTAATATACCGTATATAAGTCTGTATTTCTTCTTTAACCTCAGACTTCATGTACATCACTCCTGCATTGTAATTTTCTAAGGTTCAGCACTTCCTGAAAAGTCTCGCACTCTGCCATCCCGGAATCATACCAATATTTAATCTCATAGGATTCATCTTTATACTGTTCCATATCCGCGTTGACAAATCTAGCCTTCAGATACTGAAACGTATTTTCTAAATCAGCCGTGCTTATATATTGTTCTTGATCAGAAAATGCTTTTACGATATTGGATACAATTCTTTCTATAACTTCCTCCTGATCTAATTCCTCTAGTGCCACAACCTTATACTCTCCAACCACATTACACCCCATCTGTAAAAGGAGCTTCTGCAAGTAATAAGAAACAAATTCCTGTCCGCTTTGATCTGTCACTGTCACTACAATCCCATTTTCCCGGAAAGTGCCAAAGTATGAACCCAAGATCCAATCCTGTCAAGAAATGTTTTCATCGCGCCGGACACATTATTCAAATAGACTGGCGACAGTAAAACAATTAAATCTGCTTCTAGAATTTTTTTTCTAATGTATTCCATACTATCCTCTTGATCCTGCGGACATAACCCTTCATCAAAACATTTTCCGCATCCCCGACACTCCTCCACTACATTGTTTCTGGCTGTATACAGTTCCATTTCTATGTTCTTCTCTCGCAGCATTGTTTTCAATTTTTCTCCCAGACAGATGCTTTTTGAAAACGCGGAGCGACTTCCTGCATAACCAACTACTTTCATACTCTTTCCCCTTTTCTGTATTCCTTCGTAAAAAGAAATAGCAGCATAACAATCACAGCAACAGCGGTCATAATACCGTCAAAGACGCTTACACTTTCAACCGTATCGGCGACAGTTACTAAATCAGAATCAAATGCTGCCACCGCCGCATTATTGACTCCATGAATCAAAACACAGAGCCAGATATTATTTGTCTTCATATATGCCCATCCAAAAAATACAGCTAGCGCAATAACATACGGCATACGCATCAAAACAAGCAGTACAATCAGCTTCCCCTGCCCCGGCTCAGAGATCTGGAACCACAGCGGCATATGCCACAGCTCCCATATGATTCCCAGCAAAATAACGCCCATGCGCTTCCCGAATATATTCTGCAGCCGTCCCTGCAGGCACCCCCGCCATGCATATTCTTCCCCGAAAAAATATATACTTTGCACCACGAAAATGTCGATTGGCGCAAACAGTAGATTGGAAACAATCTCATCTGCCGTGCGCAAGGCTCCGGCATGTATAAGCTGCGGAAGGTTTGATATCTGCGCAATGGCTACAAACATAATATAAATGCCAATGGCCTTTTTTAAATCTTTAAACGGATAAAGTTCCTGCTCGTCAATCATCCTGCCCAATAAAAGAACGATGCTCAATGCCATAGAAGAAACCGTCAGCATATCATCTGCCGCTTTCCCGGTTATTACTTTCGCCGCACACAATACCATCACCGCAGTACTCTCGATAAAAGCAATTGTATAAATCCAATGAAACCACCCATGAATTTTTCGCTCACAGATAATTCTTCCCAATATAATACCGAAAGTCGGAAGAATCATCATGTACGACGCCGGTATATTGTACGCCAAAATCCCCTCTACCCGTATCTGCGGTAACAGTAACCACGGCAATCCAAAAGCTACAGCTACAAATGTAACGATTTTTATTTTATCTGTTTTTGAAAATAAAATTGTCTCCATATTCACACCTTCCCTTTGATTCTTTTTTATAAAAGAGCGCAGCAAAATGCCACGCTCTTACATTTTAGATACACTGAGGTTCAGCCGCAGCATTCGTCCTCTTGCAGCATATCGCTGACCTTCCTGTTGTCGGCGTATCAACAGATTTACACTTGTTCTTTAATGACATTTTGGATACGCCGATCGTAATCTTAGTCGTAATCTTTGATAATCCATTTGGCTCCGCTTCCCCACCTGATGCTACATTCCTTAAGTCAAGATCAAAATCTTTAAAGTTACCCATAATTGTTCTTCCTTTTTTCTTTTAAGTTGTTTCGGAATTCCTTTGTAATTACTTTTTTAATATGTCATTTATTTTTTGTTTTGTCAATCAAATTTTTTTATTTTTATCTTTTTTTAGTATGGACATATTTTCTTTTTTATGCAATGATTATGCTATCCGAACAATTATCATAAAAAGCGAGGTGATATAATAATGAAGAAACGATTTACAAAAAAGCAACTGGATGTTATGAAGGTTCTGTGGGAAAGCGATACGCCAATGGTTGCATCCGATATTGTCAGGAAAGACGATACATTGAATATCAATACCGTACAGGCATGTCTCCGCTCACTGATTGCGAACCATTCTATTAAAGTGGCAGATATCGTCTACAGCGGTACGGTGCTTACCAGAAGCTATGCGCCAGTCATTTCCCGTGATGAGTATTTTGGCAATACTTGTACAGATATACTCGGAGACGGGCAGAAATCTGCGTTAATTGCTTCATTGATCGATACTGAAACAGACCTGGATGAATTAGAGCATCTGGAAGAGATGATAGCCCAGCGCAAACACATTCTTATCAACGGAGGAAATTAAATATGGCGCTTTCATTTGGACCTTTTTTTACTTGCTTTATCGTAACGCTTTTTCTCACGGTGTACCTGCATATCATCATGCACCACACATCCGTTTTCCACAAACGCACGATACAATTTTCGTTAATCGGTATACTTGTTATTTTAATCCGCATGAGTATACCTTTCAATTTTCCTTTTACCTATTCGTTTCAGTCTTATCAGGTCCTGCCAAGGATATTAGACTTTACAACACAAAATATTGCTGGCTGCCGTCTACGGGTGGATACGCTGATATTTTCAATCTGGTTTACGGTCGCTTTTATCCTGCTGTTGCGGCTCCTGGTTCAGTATATACGGCTGCACCATGCGCTCTCTGCATTTTTTGTTGAAAAAGAAGGCGCATATGCATATCTGTACGAGTTTTTACAGGAATACCTTGCCAAACCGATACGGATTGCCCTTATCCCGGAGCCAATCTCTCCGGCCATCACTGGATTATTACATCCGATTTTGATAATGCCCGATGAGCAAAGCTTTTCCGAAACGGAGCTTAAGTACATCTGCCTGCATGAGATTGCGCACTATAAAGAGCATCACCTATGGCTTGGATTTCTGATGGAAATTATCTGCCGCATACACTGGTGGAATCCTTTTGTACAGCATTTAAAAAAAGAATTTATGCTCTTTCTGGAGCTTTCCAACGACTTTTTCCTGATACAATCCAACCCGAAATTCAGTGTCACCGATTACGCTGAACTGATTGTAAAAACCGCAAAAAGAATACAAAGCGCCAGGCTCGCAGAGCCCAGCCGCATGATGCACTTTGCCGTAAATGATACCTCTGTACTAAGTACACGAATCTACTTTATCTTAAATAATCAGGAAAATACTTCCCGTTTTAAGCGTGTACACGGGTATCTGTGCCATACGGCCATATTTGCTGTGGTCATATTCTCTGTTTTCTGCGTCCCTGAACCTAATTTTCGGGAGCTGTATCCGGTGACAGACGGCGCAGTAGAGCTCCGTGAAGATAACGCTTATATCATTGATCACGGAACCAAACAATATACCATTTATTACGAAGGAAGGTTCTTTGCCGACATCGACCACCTCTCTGAAGACTTAAAAAGATTGCCACGCTACAAGGAAGGGGAACCAATTCATGAAAACGACTAAAACACTATTTATCACTTTAATCTGCAGCTTTATTTTTAGTCTGACAACGCCATCATCTATAGCTTTTGCTAATCATACGCTTATTACTTCAAATGTTTATGCTGCTTCGACGGATGCTGCGCCTCCAGAAATCAGTCCGGCTTCGCACACTATTGTTTGGAAATATAAAACCTTAAATGGCGTCTTGTATAAATGTAGATATAATCAAACAACAAGGAAATGGATTGGCAAATGGATTAAAGCTTAATTTTTCTAATATAAGGAAAAGACATGTGAATAATCACCAGATGATGAGAGAAATAATCTTCTGGAAGATCTGCTTTCCGATAATGTTTTCACCACTTGACGGTCTCGCCATCACGTTCGATGTCGTTATTGGATTCCCATCCCCGTCATAAAAATCAATATTTATATCTGCTTCCGGAAACGGATTATTTCCTTCTGTAAGTTCCAGTTCAAACCGGCATGTATCATCCACATTGTCTTTCCAAACCAGTGAAGTTCCCTTAATTCCAACATATTTCTTTTTAACATAAGAATAAAAAGAAAAGGAATTATCTTCATACTGCTCTACTTTAAATCGCGTCTTATCTGACAATGTCGTATTTCGGACAATTGCATTAAAAATGTTATATGTGAGATACTTGCTATCCTGATCAAAAAGAATATATTCTCCCAAGTCAGATGCTTTAAAGTAGAATGTCATTCCACTATCGGCTGTATCTGCCTGAGCTTCATATCCTGCTTTATTTCCAAGCAAGTATTTCCCATTACTGATAGACTTGATTTTAAAATAATGATTGGCCAGTGAATAAATACTTTGTTCCGAAGAACTTTCTGTCTCTGCTGTTGCTGCATAACAATTACTTGGATATGCAAAACCACCAACAGAAGTTCCAACTAACAGCATTGCCAGTAAAAAAATTACTTCTTTTCGTTTCATAGCATCTATCTCCTCTCTCTTAATCTCTTAATTGCATTTTATCTATTTCCGGCATATAATTATATTGATTTATCGTGATTTATGTCAATTTATCGTGTTTTTGACAGGAGGAATTACCTATGTATAAAATGAAGTCAGACATCAATTTTTCACTCACACATGAAATGTTGGAAAATGCAGAAAATGAACGGATACATACATCTTATGCACAGGAAAAAGCAATTCTCGAATGTGTTTCAAACGGAGATATTCACGCATTGGAGAATACCTATTATTCACTCCCAACAACTGTTTACGGAAAGATGACCTCTTCCAATTCCAAATTAAAATTACTTTTTTATGCAAGTATTGCTAATACAACTTTAGTTACCAGATATGCCATCGAAGGAGGACTTAATGAGGAAACTGCTTTTTCCTTAAGTGATGTATATATACGAAAAATGGAACAATGTACCGATGTTGACGCTTTAATGAAATTAAATGAACAGATGGCTATTGAATTTACGCTTCGTGTTGCTGAAGCAAAAAAGACGCCAAAAAACTACTATTCACCAGCTATTTCTCGCGTCATTGATTATATCTATCATGGTAAAAATAAAACTTTAACCTTAAATCAACTGGCATCTTTAGTTAATTTAACACCTAAATATCTGTCTGCCCTGTTCCATAAAGAAACCGGACAGACGCTTACTGTTTTTATCCATAAAGTTCTTATTGAAAAGGCACAGAATTTACTGGCACATTCCGACTATAGTCTGGGTGAAATCAGTACTTACCTGAATTTTTCATCTCAAAGTTATTTTATTTCTATTTTTAAGAGATACACTGGTATAACTCCCGGACAATATCGTAAAATGCATCGCCAGATTAGTTGGTAAAATAGAAAATAAAATAAGAATATCGATGATTAAACGTTACTATCGCCAGAACTTTTCTCGTCTTGAAGATAAAAGAAAGCTACCAGTTTTTCCTCTGATAGCTTTCCATTCATTCTTATTCTGTTGGGAACATCGCTACTTCCAGCTTATTCATCTCTGTATCCGAAAGACCATATTTTCCTGAATTATCTTTTTCCACGGATACTTTTACAGTACCAGTTTTTCCATAACTGTTCTTTTCAAGACTCTTCTGGACACTTTCTGTTAAAATATGTTTTATTTTTTTCACATTTTCTCCTTATACCCATTAATATTAAAAAATCTAGAATCACATCAAATTTTATTTTTCTAATATTTTTAATAATCTTTTTTCGTAATCCCAGCATTCATCATTTTACATCTCTAATTGATATAATGCATTCTCCTTCTTGTATTATTTATAAAATATCATTTAATACTTCTTCTATTTTCTTTTTTTATTTAGTTACTTACACTATTTCCACTTAAAGCTTTCGACTAAACTTTTAGTAACTTCATCACATTCTTCAGATTTATCAAAATTACTTTCCTGCACTAAGCAATATTTCTTTTCGCCAACAATGTAAAACTGATTTGTTATTAATCCTGTATCATTTTCTTCTACAGTAAATAAATACACTGTATTATCTCCAGACTGAAACCCTGATGCTGTCATTGTTACATTTGAATAACCAGATAATTGTTCCGAAATTTGTTTTTTAATTGCTTCTTTAAAGCTTTCACTCTCTTCTTTACTATATGGATTCTTTCCTATGCTAACAGCTATATTATCTGGTTGTCTTTGTTTTTCTGTTCCTTCTTTTACATAAAAAAACACATCATCAGTCGAATGTTCCTGACTTTCACCCCATTTCGAAGAAACATAAAATTCACCAAAAGATTTACTATATTTCTGTTCTGTTGTATGTTCAGTTCTTGAATTCTCTTTTTTCACACATCCTATAGCTAATACAACAATACAAAATACGATTCCAAATGACCAAATCATTTTTTTCACTCTTCCTTTCCTCCTTCATCCCAACCTGGCCAATATATTCCTACTTTATCATAGTCTTTATATATAGGTTGTTTCCCATTTTCAAACGCTTTTACTACTAATTTAGATATCCCTTGGTCTTTTGATTTCTTTCCTTCTGCAATCATATACTCTATATAAAAATCATATTTTTTATCTTTAGTGGATACTAAAAATTCTGCGCTAACTTCTCTTGTTAAATCAAATTTATTTCCATAATAAGTTACGCTGCCATAATCTGTACGTTTTATTTTTTCTAATTCACCTTGATATTCAGAGAAAAGATACTCTGATCCTTTTTCTAAATCATCAGCTTTCTCTAGTGTATTTTCAGAAAACAACTTTTTAATTTCTTTTTCATCATGAGTATTTATTGCATTAATTATTTTTTCACACTCTATATTTGATTTGTCAAATTCGCTCATAAAATACAGTTTAATTTTATCTTTTATTCCGCATCCACCAAGTAAAAAACTCAAAACACATAATAAACTAATTATCTTTATCTTCTTAAACATGTACAGAGCTCCTTTCCATTTTATCCTCCAGCTATATTTTATTATAACTGGAGGATATTAATCAAGCTACCACTTTAATATTGCTGTTTTTGTTTTTTCATCAAAGTTCCATTCTTTATATTTGTCCTTATTTTTCATCAATGCATTATACAAATCTTGATCTTCTTTAGAATCAGAAAACTGTATTGTTGTAGTTGACTTCAAATCTTTAGCTTGTACACCCTGATAATTAGGATTAAATCCATTTATCCACCATTGTTTTTCTGTAGGAGTATAATTGAAAATTGTATTATTACTACTGTCCTTTAAGTTTAATTGCATTTTTTGTGCTAAATCCGTCGCTGTAAAATAATGATCTCCTATACCCTTTTTATAAATTCCGGTTTCTGCACCTGCTCCTAAATTAATATAATCCTCTTTCCAAGCCCATATAATATAAGATTCTCCATTCATCGTAAATTCTCTTTTATAAATTCCAGGTTTAGAACCATTAATTATTCCAGCCGCTTTGAAAGCATCATCATATAAATCATTATATCCGACAAATTTATTACTTTGCCAATAATTCTGTTTGATATGATAATTTCCACTATTGTCTTTTTCAGCACCTATTGCCAAATCATAAGTATTATTAAGTTTATTCTGTGCTTGTCGATATTTGTTTTGTACTGCATTTTTTGCCTTTTGTATCGCTTTTTTAGGATTCTTTGCTGTATTCTGAACCCAGCCAACAGCTTTTTTAATAGTGTTCGCCACCGTCTTAGCAACATTTTTAACTACTTTTTTTGCAGTATTAGCAATTTTCTTTCCAACACGTTTCACTGCACTTGCAGTCTTTTTCCACCATGAATGTCCTGTCGGATCATCATAGTTTACCGGATTATTGGATGTATATGCATATCTGTTTCTGGTCAGTGGATTTTCTGTCGTTCCCAGGTCACTATCTTCAGTTGTAAAGGTTCCGTTCTCTGCGTTATAGTATCTTGCCCGCAGATACTGAAGTCCTGTTTTTACATTTGTGGACTCCCCATTATAACCGTAGTAATTGACACCGTCTGCTGTTCCTGATGTAAGGTTACCGTATGGATCATACTGATAACTGTTCGTCAGATTAGCTGTTTCGGTCAGGATTCCGGTCACGCTGTTTCTTCCGTCATATAAATAATAACTGCTTTCTGTGGATTTATCAACGCTTATACGTTCTCCAATTCCACTTTCTCCATAAGTATAAGCCTGACGTACTTTCTCGTCTGCCCCATACTCTGCGAGGAGTTCTTCCTGCCGGATCTTTAATGGATGTCAGGTTGCCTTCCAGATCGTAAGTATAATCCGTTGTTTTATTTTGTGCATTGGTAAAAGTTTGATATAAAAACTGCCGGGATTTTACCCCCGGCAGTCCGCTTTTTCCATATTCAATTATTCTGTTGTTGGAAACATCACTGTCTCCAGCTTACTTCTTTCGGTTTCAGACAGCTCATACGTCCCGGAATGATTCTTTTCCACTTTTACAGTTACTGTCACCGGAGCTCCATAGCTGTTCTTGTCAATGCTCTTCTGCACGCTTTCCGTTAAAACAGATGCAAATACACCCGAATCTGTTTCTTTCATTCCCTGTGCAATCTTTTCCTTGCTGACTTCTGCGGAGCTCTGCTGCAATGTCTGAAACACATCGGACGGTTCAACTTTTACACTGACCGTGTAATTTCCATCCTCATCCTTTTTCTCATCCTGCACCTTGTACTTCGCCAGTTTTTTAACCTCTGCCATCTTCTCTGTGTAAGCTGCTATCTCTTCTTCTGTGATGTTATCGGAAGAAGCAAATTGCTGACGGATGCTTTCATTGAAATCTTCTTCGACCTGTTTCTTCACATCCGCTTCTGAGATTTCCATCAGATTCGCATAATCTGTATACTCTCTATGATACTCTGCATCAAGAGAAGATTGGACATCGGATTGGACATCGAAATCGGATTGCTTGGAGCAAGCACTAAAACCAACGCATAACATTGCTGTTCCGAAAATCACTATATATTTTTGTAATCTCTTCATCCTGTCATCCTCGCGCTTTTACATTACAAAAAAATCCACAAATTTTTCAGCTTTTGCTGGCAGTTTAAATTTATATTCTTTCCCGTCATAATTAAAAGAAAACTTTCCACCAAACAATCCTGCCTTTCCTTGGATATTTTTCATATCGGGAATATGAATCTTTGCCAGTTGTTTACCATAAGAATTATCGATATTAGCTTTCTGAATATACAATACATCCTTGTACACGCTTAGAAGAACTAGCCCATTTATTGTTCCTATGACGCCTCCAATTCCTCCTTTGACCGATGCATAAACATATATGCTCTTATCATCTAATACTTTTTCCTTAATTAGCTTTTCTATTACTTGATCTTCTTTCAATATTTACCACCTCATCTCATTTAAAAACCAAAGTTAACATTATCTAATTTTAGCTTTTAAATGTTTTTTTCTCTTACAGTATTATGAAAATTATAACTTATCAATTTCAATATCCGAGTGTATTTCCTTTGCTTCTTTCATTGCCTCATTTAAAACTGAAATCAGATCTCTTCCATCATTAATAACAAAATAATTAGACAAATCAGTAATATCTGAACTGATATTATTTCCCCATGGCGGTGTCAATTTTAAATCTTCTGCATCCCATACTACATAAGATGGAGGAAATTTTTTCAGTTCTTTTTTTATTCTACCTAATTCTTCCATTCCTTCGTTTATATCTTGATTTTTTAAACGACCTTGATATAGTTCTTTCATCAATTTAGGATAAACACTCCCCCACTTTCCATTTTCCAGTCTAAAACATATTGTTGAAAAAAAAGCATGCAAAAAATCACTAGTTCCAACTTGATACCAATAATAGTCTACTTTAAATCCTACCGCCATCTTATCTTCTTTACTTCTTAAAGCGTACATCTAACAATGGATTTTTTAAATCATTTTCTCCCATTTCCAATACATCTCTTTCAAACTGCTTTCTTCATTTCGTGTTGCTCTTTTTGTTAATGTTACCAATATTTGAAATGGCGAAAAATATAATCCTTTTATAAAACCTGTTACAATCGGTTCTTTCACATTAATTGCATTTTGGGGTTTGACAAAGTAATCCCAGTGTAGAGTTTCATGTTTTTTTATCATTACTTCTCCAAAATATACTGCGATGTCCTGACATATACACCATGTGATGATAGAAACTTTAGTATTCTCTTCTCTTATTCTTTCTTGTAACCATTCTGGTCTTCCTTCACATAATTTACGATAATCTTCTTCAGTCATATCTTCTATTTCAATCTCTTTTTTATACCAATTCCATAACTTCTCCAATGATTCCACTGAATAATCCAATAGAATTCTTTTATTTTTATTTTCGTTAATATATTCTTCTAAATTATAAATTCTCTTTTGCTTTACTTCCATGTACCATTCAAAATATTCTTTTGCTTTTGCATTTGATAATTCCTTAAAATTATTAAAATTAAAAGGTGCAACTGTAACAGGATACTTTTTATTATTCATTTTATTTCCTCTCTGCAATGTATTTATGAGTAACCCTTATTAAGGAATTACCATCTTATTTTGTCAATCTCAAATAGAATAAATCCAACCATTCTTTTTACATGATTATTCATGTGTGCATGATTACTTTTAATCATGCACACATTTATACTAATGTTCTACATATTTGATTCCATTTTCTTTTAACTTTTCTTTTAATGGTCCACTAGCTCCACTTTTTCCTGTTACTGGACTCTCAAAAAAGTGCCATTCTACGGAATCTATTCTACCCATATCCATTAATTCTTTATCGTTTTCTATTTGATTAGCAACTCTTTTCGTTTTATTCGTATATCCTACTTTCGATTCATAAGCAGTACCATCCACAAATTGATCTACGATTCTTTTACCTTTTGTTGTATCAAAATGGACTTGTGATGCGCCACCAAATTTTTTCAGTTCATCTTCACCAACAGCTCCGATTTCTTTCGGTGATTTCTTATTGGCAAAGAATTGCAAGTTCATTGGCTTCTGTTTATTTTCAGATACATTGGCTTCTACATTCTTTATAAAATTGGACTCCTTAGTCGTCTTTTTCCAATCATCTGCAATTCCTTTACCAGAAAAGAGCATACCCGTTCCAAAATCTTTTGCAACTGTTCCTAATGATACATCTCTACCATGCGCTAAATCGTCAATTCATTTTTTTCTCTTTTACCATCTTATCTCCGTTTTTATATAACAAAAAAATTTGTTTAATTTACATTTTTATACCATCAGGAAATTTTTAATCATTTCTTTTTTTTAAATTTTCTAACCATTCACTTGCCTCTCCACAGCCAATAATACAGTCATGATGGTTAAAACATAACAGATAATCCGTCATATTATTCGTTATGTAAAATTCAAATCCATACATTTCATATATTAAAGTATATAATTCATCTCCATTTTTTATAGAAATTGCCTCATCATTCTCATCAAAAAACATTATACAACTATTCTGTTTTACATAATTAGCTAATTTCGCCCATCCATTTGTATCGCTTACCACTACACTTTTTCTTAAATTTTCCCAAATAAAACTTCCATTATCTATTTTTAAATATTTATTTTTTACGT
>ERZ1026901.1237-NODE-1237-length-15507-cov-14.604517_pt1 | contig 15507 bp, 10 predicted proteins | sample MGYA00380179_ERZ1026901 | MGnify/ENA primary metagenome ERZ1026901 (study PRJEB33269, sample SAMEA4719815) | human gut metagenome | biome: human-associated habitat; feature: organic feature; material: feces | place: Cameroon | collected 2013-10 ... | reverse complement strand
ATGTACGTGGTATGATGTACTTCTACCTCTGCCGTGCCTACGGCCGTCCATACTACCAGGCTCCATCTAAAAACCTCGGTGTGCCTCTCGTAAACGGTACACCCGACAACATTCTCGACCTTCAGCTCAGCGACCGTGCTACTGTAGAGAACACTTACAAGCAGGCTATTGACGACCTTAAGAAGGCAGAGCAGCTGCTCTCTGTAAACCGTGGTCCGGCTTACGCTTCTAAGGCTGCCGCACAGGCTATGCTCTCACGCGTTTACCTCTATATGAGCGGTACATATGAGAATCCTAACCGTGAGTATGCTCAGCTTGCTAAGGAATATTCTGATAAGGTTATAGGCAACTCCGACTACGAATTGCTTCCACGTGAGGACTTCATGATTTACAACACTCTGCGTCCTGAGGACAACAAGGAGTCTATCTTCGTTGTTAAGCGTGTAGCTTCAGAGTTCTCTGGATGGGACCACTACTATGGCATCGGCGGTATGTACTCTAACATCGGCGGTATGGGCTGGGGCGAGATGTACGCCAGCCAGAAGTACATCGACCTGCTCAATGAGACTGGCCGTAACGATTGGCGTCCTGCATCTAAGAAGATTGTAGACGCTCGAGCCAACTTCATCGAGCCTACTTACACTGCCGACAACAAAGAGGTGTTCCGTTTCATCTATGTAGGAAACGACAACAACAAGCATTATGCTCAGTTTGACACAAAGCACACTGGCAACAAGATTACTTGTGTTGACAAAGAAGGCACGTCATACGACCTTACAGTGGTTGACGCTACAGCACAGTACTATACCATCAACTACGGTGGCAAGACCTATCAGGGTATGCTCGACAACTACATCACAGTAAACCGTGAGTATCCACAGTTCTACATCGTGAAGTGTTCGCGCGAGGGCGAGGACTCTCAACTCCACTCTCCTGTCATCAGCCGTTTGGGCGAGATCTATCTCAACCGTGCTGAGGCTCTTGCCAAGCTTGGCAACTATGCCGATGCCGAGAAAGACCTCAACAAGATTCGTGGACGTGCCATCGTTGGTGGCGAATATCCAGAAGGCACACTGAACGCTGAAAATGCATTCACCCTGATTGACAAGGAGCGCCAGCTCGAATTGGCTTATCAGGCAGAGCGCAGCTACGACGTATTCCGCAACGGTCATGCTTTGACACGTGACTATCCAGGTCCTCACAACCAGCATGAGGTGGTTAAGGCTTCCGACTATCGTGTGACATACTACATCCCGCAGAACGCTATCAACGCTTATCCGGGCACACTCACTCAGAATCCTACTGACGACAGTGGCGTAATCATGCAGTAAACCAAACACGTAATGGAAACATACGTTGTTTGCTAAAACAATAAAAAAACAACATAAATCATGGCTGAAACTTCTCACGAGGTTTCAGCCATTTTTTGTATATACTTGAACAAAAAAGTAATACGTATTCAATGGCAAAGTAATACGTATTCGTTGGCAAAGTAATACGTATTCATTGGCAAACGAATACGTATTCATTTTTGAGGTTAATTGACAAGAAAAATTCGTAAGGCAAGATATTCGTCAATATCCATAAATTTCTGTATCTTTGCACCAAACAAAATCAATTATAGAAATGGCAGCAAATAATGAAAACCGACGCGACGAGGGTCTGCAGGCTCTCGGCGCAAAAACCAAATATCGTGACAACTACGCACCCGAAGTTCTCGAATCGTTTGTCAACAAGCATCAAGGTAATGACTATTGGGTAAGATTCAACTGTCCCGAATTCACATCATTGTGCCCTATCACCGGACAGCCCGACTTTGCCGAGATACGCATCAGCTATGTGCCCGACGTACGAATGGTGGAGAGCAAGAGTCTGAAGCTTTATCTGTTCAGCTTCCGCAACCACGGCGACTTCCATGAGGACTGTGTCAACATCATTATGAAAGACCTCATAAAGCTGATGGACCCGAAATACATCGAAGTGACTGGCATTTTCACTCCGCGCGGAGGCATCAGCATCTGGCCGTACGCCAACTATGGCAAACCCGGAACAAAATGGGAGAAACTGGCAGAAGAGCGTTTTGCCAAGCACGACATTTAAGATAACAACGACTTAAAACACACAAATGGAAAATAAGAAGACATACACTTACGACGAAGCCTACAAGGCTTCACTCGAATACTTTGACGGTGACGAACTGGCTGCGCGCGTATGGGTGAGCAAGTATGCTATGAAGGACAGCTTCGGCAACATCTACGAGCAATCGCCCGAAGACATGCACTGGCGACTGGCACGCGAAATAGCACGCATCGAAAACAAATATCCCAACCCGATGAGCGAGCGTGAGGTGTTCGACCTGCTCGACCACTTCCGCTACATCATTCCTGCCGGCAGTCCGATGACTGGCATCGGTAACAATCACCAGATTGCTTCGCTCAGCAACTGCTTCGTTATCGGCATCGAAGGCGACGGCGACTCATACGGAGCCATTATGCGTCTGGATGAAGAGCAGGTGCAGCTGATGAAGCGCCGTGGCGGTGTAGGCCACGACCTCTCGCAGATTCGCCCTAAGGGTTCGCCCGTTGCCAATTCGGCTCTTACCTCTACCGGACTCGTGCCGTTTATGGAACGCTACAGCAACTCTACACGCGAAGTGGCACAGGACGGTCGTCGTGGTGCGCTGATGTTGTCTGTCAGCATCAAGCACCCGGACAGTGAGGCTTTCATCGATGCCAAGATGACTGAGGGAAAGGTTACCGGTGCCAACGTGAGCGTAAAGATTGACGACGAGTTCATGCAAGCAGCTGTCGATGACAAGCCCTACACACAGCAGTTCCCGATAGATTCAGACAATCCTATCGTGAAGAAGGACATCTCAGCCAAGCAGCTTTGGGAGAAGATTGTACACAATGCTTGGAAGAGTGCCGAGCCTGGTGTGCTGTTCTGGGACACCATTCTGCGCGAGAGTATTCCCGATTGCTATGCCGACCTCGGATTCCAAACCGTCAGCACCAACCCTTGCGGAGAGATTCCACTCTGCCCATACGACTCGTGCCGACTGCTTGCCATCAACCTCTACGCATACATAAAGAATCCGTTTACACCCGAGGCAAGCTTCGACTTCGACCTCTTCAAGGAGCACGTGGCTAAGGCACAGCGCATCATGGACGACATTGTCGACCTTGAACTTGAGAAGATCGACCTCATCATGGATAAGATCAGCCACGACCCGCAATGCGACGACATCAAGCATGCCGAGTATCATCTGTGGGAAAAGATAAAGGACAAGAGTTCGAAGGGACGCCGCACCGGTGTGGGCATAACAGCCGAAGGCGACATGCTTGCAGCCATGGGACTGCGTTACGGCACCGAAGAGGCTACAGCATTCAGCGTCGACGTTCATCGAACATTGGCTCTGACAGCCTACGCATCGTCAGTAAAGATGGCTCAGGAGCGCGGAGCTTTCGCCATATTCGATGCCGAACGCGAGAAGAACAATCCCTTCCTGCTGCGCATAAAGGAGGCCGACCCTCAGCTCTACAGCGACATAATGACCTACGGACGTCGCAACATTGCATGTCTCACCATAGCTCCTACCGGCACAACATCGCTCATGACACAGACCACAAGTGGCATCGAACCGGTATTCATGCCCGTATACAAGCGCCGTCGCAAGGTAAATCCCAACGATGCCGACGCACATGTTGACTTCGTAGACGAAGTGGGCGACTCGTTTGAGGAATACATCGTCTACCACAAGAAGTTCCTCGAATGGATGCGCATCAACGGCATTGACACCGAGAAGCGCTACACGCAGGAAGAGATTGACGAGATCGTGGCACGCTCACCTTATTATAAAGCCACAGCCAACGATGTCGACTGGCTCATGAAGGTGCGCATGCAGGGAGCCATACAGAAATGGGTGGACCACTCTATCAGCGTAACTGTCAACCTGCCAAACAACGTTGACGAAGCTTTGGTCAACCGTCTGTATGTAGAGGCATGGCGCTCAGGATGCAAGGGATGCACCATCTATCGCGACGGCTCACGTTCGGGCGTGATGATAGCGGTAAGCAAGAAGGACAAGAAGAAGAAGAGTGCCGCACAGCCAGCCAACGACAAGGTGACTGCTCTTGCCAACGTGCTTGCCGTAACGGAGACACGTCCGCGCGAACTGGAGTGCGACGTGGTGCGATTCCAGAACAACCGCGAGAAGTGGGTGGCATTTGTCGGACTGCTCGACGGCTATCCTTACGAGATATTCACGGGTCTGCAGGACGACGAGGAAGGTATAGCTCTGCCCAAGACCGTCACCAAGGGACGCATCATCAAGCAGGTCAACGCAGACGGAACCAAGCGTTACGACTTCCAATTTGAAAACAAGCGTGGTTACAAGACCACCGTCGAGGGACTCTCAGAGAAGTTCAACCCCGAATACTGGAACTACGCCAAGCTCATCTCGGGCGTATTGCGCTATCGTATGCCTATCGACCACGTGATAAAACTTGTAGCATCGCTGCAGCTCAACGACCAGAGCATCAACACATGGAAGAACGGTGTGGAGCGAGCCTTGAAGAAATACATAGCCGACGGCACCGCTGCCAAGGGTCAGGTTTGTCCCGTATGCGGACAGGAAACGCTCGTTTATCAGGAGGGTTGCCTCATCTGCAAGAACTGCGGAGCCTCGCGCTGCGGATAACACAAAAAGGGACTGCTTGCAAAAGTAGTCCTTTTGCACTCCAAATGTAGTCCTTTTGCTCTCCAAAAGGGGTCCTTTTACAACGCAAAAGGGGTCCTTTTGCAATGCAAAAGGACTACATTTTTTTTGTAACCATATTTATGTAGCTAAAAACAAAGGCAAAAGTATATGAAAACGCTAACAGAATCATACGTTCACATCGACGGAATACGCCTGCACGCACGTCACGGAGTGCTTCCACAGGAGCAGCTCACGGGCAACGACTATATAATAAATGTACGCGTAGGCTACGACATTTCGCGCGCTATGCAAACCGACGACGTAGCCGACACGCTCAACTACGCCGAGGTTTACAACATCATAAAGGAGGAGATGAGCACTCCATCCAAACTCATAGAGCACGTGGCAGGACGCATAGCCGACCGACTGCTCGACCACTATGCCGACATCAACTCCATAATGCTGCGCATCACCAAATGCAATCCGCCAATGGGTGCCGACTGCGATGGCGCTGGCGTGGAAATACTCGTAAAGAGAACAGAATAGAAAAGAAAAAAATAGGAGGTCATAGCCTCCTATTTTCATTTCTTTCGGAACTCACTCAGCACATCACAGTGACGGGTGTAGTCGTCAATAGCGTTGGGATAGGCCTTGGCAAACATGTCAAGGTCGCCCAAAGCCATATATTGTGCCGATTTAGGATGCACCACCAGTACCTCCTTATAGCCGTTGCTGGTATCGTATTCGACAGTTGCCCACGGCTCCACGGGCATGAAAGCCAGAGCATACAGAGAGCGATAGCGCAACCGAACGTCGTCCGACTGCTTGGCAACATTCAGATACTTCACCGTCTCGGCAGCAAAGTCCTTCTCCCACGAGCGTGCCGAATCCATCACGCTGTGATAGTAATGCGTCAGATACCAACAGTCACCATAGCACGAAGCTTGATAATAGCGCACGGCAAGGTCGTAAGCCATCTGCTGTTTGGCGCTACCTTCACGCGCCAGACTGTATCGGCTTAGGCGGTCGGTCATGTCCATACAGAAGTCGAGTTTGGCGTTGCGGGTCACCTTAACAGGCTCGTAAGCCTCCTCCACCCTCTGCTTGCCAAACCAACGGGGCGTGTCATAGTGGCGTTGCGAACTGTAAATGCTAATCATCTGAGTGGAAAGCAGCGACATACCGACCTTCTTCAGATAAGGAATGGCATCGGCAAAGCGCCCTTCAGCAATTAGTTTTGTGCCGATGAGGTCGTTGAAATAGTCGGCATCGTGATAGGTGTTCTGCGTGCAGTAGGTCTCGAAAGCGTTGGTATGGGGCGTTGACAGATACTGATAGTAGTCGGCAAGGCGGTCGGCTTTAAGACTGTCCATCTTGCTGAAATACTCGTTCCAAGGACCATACGACACATTATTATTATAGTTGCCTTCAGCATTCATCATGGCACACAGCGCCAGAGCCGTGTTGTCCATACCCACCTTGCGGAATAGCGGTTCCAATCCACTATGCACCACGCGGTCCTTAACGTCGGTGTAGTGGTTTTCGTATTCGCTACTGCTGCCACGCTCTTCCTTTATCTTGGCATCAAGCCAATGGAATTCGGCAAGCAGATAGTCGGTATATTCGGCGGTCGGCTTGTTTGTACGGGTAGACACGAGCAGACGTATGGCACGTGCATTGTCGCGCATGCGCTCCGTTCCGTCAGCCTCAACAGCCTTGTCGGCTTCGGCTATGGCACGTTGGTTGTTGCCTATCAGATAGTCGACCATACTTGCAGCAGCCTGCCACAGGCTGGGCGACTTCACCTTGGCATTGGCAGCGGCATCGACGGCAAACTGCACGAATGCCATCGCCTCCTTGCGATACACCTGTTTGGCATCAATAGTCTTAAACCACTCGGCATCATCAAATCCAGCCGCCTTCTGGTCGAGCGTTTCCTGCACATTATTGACAAAGTCCTGTACGAGGAAATGTAGCGTCGGGGCGTTGGGATTCTGAGCGAATATTGTTTTTATTCCAGCCAGATTGCGGAAGTTGCGCATCACGGTCTTGATTGACTGCACGTCGCCCTGCTCGGCATATATGTTGCAGGCACGTGTGCGCTGACCGCTCTTGAGCAAAGCCCGTGCATAGATGTTGCGCATGGCATTGCGCCACGGACTCTCGGCAAGGCGCGAAGCCGTAGAATTCCACAACGCTATGTTGGCGTTGTTGTAGCCCAACATCATGTTGGCACGCATCTGCAGCAGCACATACTGCGGTCGGAGCACCGTGCCACGATAAGCCTTTGCAGCAGCCAGCACATTCTGAAAGGACTTCTGCCGTTGTGCCATCTGCTGCTTCGTGGGATAGTTCCATGCATCCTCTGTATAAGCCTCGCACGTCTTGAAGTAGCGGTTGAACAGCGTGAGATAAGCTATCATAGCCGTGTCGTTCTTCTTTCGGGCTGTGGACATAATCTCGTCACGGTTCCACTTGTAGAATCCTATGCCACAGGGACCGTCATTGCCGGTGTACGTCTGCCAATAACGGTCGATGTCATACAGAAATGCGGGGCCGTCGGTGAGTGCGTTGTGACGATAGACCGAGAACATATAACGGTTGTGCGTAGGTCCTTCGGCCACGCAAGCCGCAACATCGACAATCGGCAGAGCCGCTATCAGGCTACATATTAAGAATCTTTTCATAATCTTTGCGTTTAAATCGGTTGATATTATTGTTGTTCAGATCGAAAAGTATTATCTCGTTGTTGGCGTCGGGACGGCGGCCACCTATTATATTTACAGCCTCAATAATGTCGTCAGCCGACGGTTGGCGAAGTGCGATGGAGTCGCTTGGCAGTATGGGATATTCGTCTTCGTGATGGATGAAGCCCACAAATCTGCCTCCACGAAACAGTATGCGCCATGCGAATATGGGGTAAGCCGTGCTGAGCTTCAGCTTGTAGTCCTTCAGACGGGGCAGGTATGGGGCGGCATCGTGCATGTCGAGTATCGGCTTATGGCATCCTATATCTGTTGCATCGCCCGTATTGTACATCATCAGCACGCCTCGATCGGCAGGCGGAGGTGTCTGCGCAAGCTGATGCAGACGTATGGTCGACGAGAGTTTGAGGTGACGGCTGTGACACTCGCGCATCATGGCACGCATGAATTCGTCATACAGCAGGCGTGTCGACCGGGTCCAGTCGCAGTCAATCTGTATCTCGCTTACGTTATGCACGTCGTTGGTCTCGTTCATCTGCACTATGCGCCTCACGATGAGCGCAGCCAGCTGAAGGCGGTCTTGCTTAAGACACTCAGGCAAGACGAATACCGTAGGCACTACGTCCATGCCCTGTGGCACGCCTGTAGCAAACTTAAGCGTTGCATTAGGCACCGCCCTGCCACTCGCATCAGTCACTACGTCGAAGTATCTGATGTACATACGGCCGATGTCATAACTACTGATGAATGCCGACTTCGTAGAGTCAATATTAAGCGTTGTGCTCCAATAGTAGACCGAACGCATCGTTATGGGCTGAGGTTTGGGCTTGCTGCACGACAAGGTCAGTCCGACCGACAACAGGAAACAGACAACAGCCGAGCTTAACTTAATTGTCATTTTTTACGTTTGTCTATTTTACTTTATTATATTGCGAATTTACGCAAAATCAAAGACAAAGCAAAATATACCTAAATGTTTTTATCGGTTTCACGCAGTTATTAACGATTAATTCGCTAACTTTGCACCTAAAATTGTTGCAGTTCAGACATTTGGACCAACCAACCGCATCACATTTATGGCAAAGAAATTATTGCTCTTTATATTTCTCATTATATCGTTAGTATCGTCAGCAGCCGGTGCCAACCGCAAATTCACGCTTTGCATCGACCCAGGACATGGCGGAAAGGACACCGGAGCGCCCGGAAGCAAATCGGTAGAAAAGAACATCAACCTCAGCGTAGCGCTCGCATTCGGACGCTATGTGGAGCGCAACTGTCCCGACGTGACGGTGGTATATACCCGCAAGACCGACGTGTTCATACCATTGTACGAGCGCGCCGAAATAGCCAATCGAAAGAAAGCCGACCTGTTCATATCGGTACACACCAACGCATTGAAGGGCAACCACAGCATGCGAGGATTCGAAACATACACATTGGGCGACGGACGCTCGCACGCTAAAAAGGAAAACCTTGAGGTGGCAAAACGTGAGAACTCCGTAATACTGCTCGAGAAAGACTACAAGCAGCACTATGTGGGATTCGATCCCAACTCGCCCGAGAGCAACATCATGTTCGAATTCATCCAAGACAAGAACCTGACACGAAGCATAGAGTTTGCCAAAATGCTGCAAACACACGTGTGCCGCGCAGCCAACCGACCCAACAAGGGCGTGCATCAGCAGAACCTTGCCGTGCTACGACTCACGTCTATGCCAGCCTGCCTGATTGAGTTGGGCTACATCTCAACCCCCGAAGAGGAGCGCATGCTCAACGACAAGGCGCAGGTGGACAATATGGCACGCGGCATATACAACGCCTTCGTACAATACAAGAACAAGTACGACACACACATGACGGTGCCTTACAAGACAATATCCGACCCCGTATCCGAAACTCCCGAACCGGTACAGACCACCGGGACGGACAATACGGATATGCAGGCAAGCGCCGACAACCCCAATAAGGACAACGCTGACAACACAGCCAATCCCGAACGAAACCCGAAACCATCCCGAACAAACAATACGGAAAGCAAGCCTGCAAAAACGCAGACAGCAGCACGCCCAACCGGAAGAATAGACAAGGCTCAGCCGGTGTTCAAGGTGCAGATAATAGCAGCACAACGCAAGCTCAAGGCAGGCGACCCTAACTTCCGCGGACTTGAGGGATGCGAGTTCTATCAGGAGAACGGAATGGCGAAGTATACCTACGGAGCCTCAAACAACTACAACGAGATATACCGCCTACGCAAGGCTATACTCGACAAGTTCCCGGGAGCGTTCATCATAGCATTCAAGAACGGAGACAAGATGGACGTGAACCAGGCAATACGCGAATTCAAACAAAACAGAAACAAATAAACATTCAACAATATTATGAAAGGATTTACGAAAGAAGTGAAAATAGCACTCGTCGCTATCATGGGAGTTATTATACTGTTCTTCGGAATGAATTTTCTGAAAGGACTCAACGTCTTTTCGTCGACCGACGACTACTACATAGAGTTCAAAGACATAAGCGGACTGTCAACATCAAGCCCCATCTACGCCGACGGATTCAAAGTGGGCACCGTAAAGGATGTCATCTACGACTACTCGGGCGACCATCCTACACGCGTACTCGTCGGACTGGATAAGGCCATGCGCATTCCTGCCGGCTCAACAGCCGAGATTGAGAGCGACTTTATGGGCAATATCAAGGTCAACCTGCTGCTCGCCAACAATCCACGCGAGCGTGTCATGCCTGGCAGCACGATCAAGGGCAACGTCAACGGAGGTGCCCTTGGCAAGGCAGCCGACATGATTCCTACTATCGAGAAGATGCTGCCTAAGCTCGACAGCATTCTGGGCAGCCTCAACACCCTGCTTGCCGACCCCGCTCTGGCACAGTCGCTGCACAACGTACAGACCATTACCGGCAATCTCACCACTTCTACCGCCGAGCTGAACAAGCTCATGGCGTCGCTCAACAAGGGTGTGCCCGTGATGATGGCAAAGGCCGACGGAGTGCTCGATAATACAAACAAGCTGACATCCAACCTCGCCCAGCTCGATATACAGAACACAATGCAGCAGGTGGACCAGACTATTAATAATGTAAAGGAACTCACCGCCAAGCTCAACAGCAACAACGGCACACTCGGATTGCTCATGAACGACCCCTCGCTCTACAACAATCTCAACTCAACCATGTGTAGCGCCGACTCGCTCCTGACCAACCTCAGACAGCACCCGAAACGCTATGTACACTTCTCTCTGTTCGGAAAGAAGGACAAGTAAGCAATATAGATTTTGTATAAATAAGCATAAAGAAATGTTTCACGGCTTCAGACTCGCTCTGAAGCCGATTGTTTCAACATCTTAGCACGATTGTAAACAATGTTTCACCAACAACACCCCAAAAATGACCAAACCACGTAACTATCAGAGAATCAACCGATTTTCACGAAAAACGCGTTTGTACGACCGCAATTTTATAAAAAAAGCTAACTGTCGGTAAATAAGGATGTTAACAAACTTTGCTTAAACAATAAAATGCAGAGTATTTGCTCACATCAAAAAAAATAAGTAATTTTGCAGACGGAATTTTAAGAATCAACTGTCGAAAGACATTTTAACATACGTACCACAGCCAATGAATTTAAGTCCTGAGAAGCTTTGGGACAAGTGTCTCGCGCTAATACACGAGAACACTACCGAGCAACAATACAACGCATGGTTCAAAAGCATTGTCTTCGAATCCTTCAATGAGGAGTCGAAGACCGTGTTGATACGCGTACCGAGTCCGTTCGTGTACGAGTATTTGGAGGAGAACTATGTCGACTTGTTGCGCAAAGTGCTTACACGTATGTTTGGAGAAAACGTTCAGCTTTCATATCGTATCGTGACCGACAGCGAGAACAAGAAGACGCAGGTGGTGGAAGGCGACGAGCCTACCAACGAGAATATGCGACCCAAGACACGCACCAATGCCAACGAGTCGCCCAACATTCTCGACGCATCACCATTGCAGGAGATTGACTCGCAGCTGAACCCTCACCTCACTTTCCGCAACTATATCGAAGGCAACAGCAACAAATTGCCACGCGCCATAGGCCAGACCATAGCCGAACATCCGCAGAACATGCAGTTCAACCCGTTCTTCGTATTCGGTCCTTCGGGATGTGGCAAGACCCACCTTATTAATGCTATAGGCGTCGAAGCCAAACGCATCTACCCCGAAAAGCGTGTGCTCTACATCAGCGCCCGATTGTTTGAGGTGCAATACACCAATGCCGTGCTGCGCAATACTATCAACGACTTCATCAACTTCTATCAGACCATCGACGTTCTGATTGTTGACGACATACAGGAGTGGGAAGACAAGAAGGGTACACAGAACACCTTCTTCCACATCTTCAACCATCTCTTCCGCACAGGCAAGCGCATCATTCTTGCCAGCGACCGTCCACCGGTAGAACTGAAGGGCATGAACGAGCGACTCATCACACGATTCTCTTGCGGACTCATCGCCGAGCTTGAGAAGCCTAACGTACAGTTGTGTGTTGACATTCTGCAAAGCAAGATACGCCACGACGGCTTGAACATTCCTGAGGATGTGGTGAAGTTCATCGCTTCGACAGCCAACGGAAGCGTGCGCGACCTGCAAGGCGTAATCAATTCGCTCATGGCTTACAGCGTAGTATACAACTGCAACGTTGACATGCAGCTCGCCCAGCGCGTAATCAAGCGCTCGGTCAAAGTAGAGGACAATCCGCTTACTGTAGACGACATCATCGAAAGCGTTTGCCAGCACTACAACGTTACACCTGCCAACATCAACAGCCGCAGCCGAAAGAAAGACTACGTCATGGCTCGTCAGGTGTCGATATATCTGGCACAGAAATACACCAAGATGCCGGCAAGCCGAATAGGACGACTCGTTGGCGGACGCGACCACTCTACTGTGATATACAGTTGCAACCAGGTGGAGCAACGCATCAAGATAGACAAGAAATTCTCAAGTGAGATAACGAGTATAGAGAACTCGTTCAAACTGAAAAACTGACAACACTTGCCACTCATCCAACAGATACTGGCGGCAAGTAGTTGTCAGTTTTTTTTTTGCTTATAGGGTTTACGACTTTTACGCCCCTACTTCTTTTCGGCTACAAAGCGCTCATCTTTAAAGTATTTAGCTATCGGCTTCATGAATGGCGTGAGGTGTACGTCGTGCGGCACATTCTGATAGTCGAGGCGTGTGATGCATTGCGAGACATACAGCCTGTGCTTGGCACGCGACAAGGCTACGTAGAACTTGCGTGCGTCCTCAGCCAATTGGCGGGGATTGTTGCGACTGTAATAGTTGGGCATACGTCCGTCGACGGCATCGAATATGATGACATTGTCAAACTCCAGTCCCTTCGCCTTGTGTATAGTCGTGACGAAAATGCGCTCCTTCATATTGCTGCTGCCGCAAAGGTCGGCTTCCTTCAGAGTGCTTATCTCCATTGTATGATTAGAAAGCTGCTCATATAGTGACGGTTCACGGCCCGTATCTATCATCTCGCCCGACAGATAATCCATCACAAAACGCAGCCCGTCTATCTCCTGCACCATTCCTTCAGAAAGCAGATAGTCATAGTAACGCATTAGTTCCATTACCAAAGCCGGCTTGACATCATCCAATTGGGTGTACATTCTGCCAAGTGCCGATACGTACATCTGCTTGTAGTTACGACGCAATGTTTCGACACGCTGACGCACACGACTGTCGTTAAGAAAGTCGTGCTGCTGCCCTACCCTATCCTTCGAAAGCTCATAGCAATGCACCACTACGCTGCGCGTAGCATTGACATCATCATCGGCAAGATGCGAGTTGGAACCTTCGAGATGCAACACTTCAAGCAGATACTTCAGTTTGTGCTCTCTAAGTTCGGGATGCAACAGACGCACAAGTCGCAACGAGTCGAGATACGACGGATGCAAATCATGCAGATTAAGGTCTGGCGTGTAGCGACGAAGATTGAAGTCAAGTATGTTATAGTCGTAGTCGGCATTGTGTCCGAGCAGAGTACATCCGTCGGCATAAGCCATAAACTGGCGTAATGCTTCCTCGTGAGTCAGTAAGTCATGGTGCTTGCGCTCCTCAACAATAGGATTAACGATGTCGCCAAGCATAGCAGGTATCTCACGCTCGGTCTCGATATATACCGTAAACTCCGACCCTTTCACCACCTCGCCGTTCCTCATCTTCACAGCTGCTATCTGCAGAATGTCGTCCTCAAACACGTTCAGTCCGGTCGTCTCGGTATCAAACACCACTATCGTGTCATTGGCGTAGCTATCGACAAATCGCATAAGATAGGTAGAATCATCGTTGCGCAACAGGTCAGACGGCAATATGGCACGGTCGAACAAGTCACGCACAAACTTACGCGCAGCAGCATTGCTCTCGTAGACACGCACTCCCTTCATCAATCTTGCCCACGACATAAAGCTGAACTCATTGTTGAGCACACCAAGATGAGCCAACAGAAGCTTCACATCGGGCTGTGAGAAGAGGTCGGTACCCGAAACCTTGAAATGTCCGATACCACAACGTGTCAGCTCCTGACTTATATCCTCAGCATCGCGGTTGGCATTAACCACAAAGGCCGTGGTAGATTGCGGGAACGTACGGTTCAAATTGTCGGCAAACTGTACGCAGTCGCGCACCTCCTGATCGTAATCCTCGCTACATAGAATCTTCAGTTCGTTGCCCATCAGCACCTCATTGCTACTCTTGCCGGCATCAGGCAAAAGCGCACTATCTATACGAAGCACTTCAGCGGCATAACTATTGAATATGTCGAGCAGATAGCGAGGCGAACGATGGTTTACCGACAGATGATGCAACTGGCATGCCGGCTTTGACTTAATGGCAGAAAGCGTATCGAGCTTGGCTCCCATAAACGAGAATATGGCTTGCTGCTCATCGCCAAGAAACATGACCGTGCGGAAAGGGCGAGCAGTAAGCATCTTGATTATAGCCATCTGCAAGGGATTGATGTCCTGCACTTCGTCCACCTGTATCCACGGATAACGCTTGTACAGTTTTCGTTCCGTATCGGCAACAAGCGCATCGTACGTCATCATAAGCAAATCCTGGAAGTCAAGCAGTCGGTTGGCTCGCTTATACTTGCGGTATTGTTGGGCAAGCGTCATCTTCTGCAGAAGCTTGAATATGGCCTGACGGTCGCCATAATCGCACGTGTCCGACTGAGTAAGGTCGCGATATTGCTCCACATTATTATATATATCAGTCATGGCTGCCGCATCAAACGGCTTACCCATAACTGTACAGATACGACGCATAGCTGCTATGTCAGTAAGATTGATGCACTCCGGATGCACACGCAATTCCTTTGGATGTCCGTGGCTAATCTGATGCATCATACTCTCAAGATGGAATATCTCGCTATACGAGCGACGACGGTTGTAGTTGGATTGTACCAGATATTCGTCCTCACCAAGATAGCGCGCAAGTATTGATACGGCATCATCCTCGTCAATAACGCTCGACTCGGCAGCCACAAGTCCCTCGGCAAACAGAAACTTTGAGCAGAAACGATGCACATTACCAACAAAAACGTCCCTCACATCATCATCCGCGATGTTCTGCGTAATGCGTTCAATCATGCCGCGTGCAGCACGGTTGGTGAACGTAAGGCACAACATATCCTTATACTCTACGCCCTCTGAGTCGTGAGCATAGCGTATGCGTTCGGTCAATATCTGGGTCTTGCCACATCCTGGAGGCGCAAGCACAAGATGAAATCCACCTTGAGCCTCAATCACTTCCTGCTGACAAGGGTCGGGAATAAATCCGCTGACAGTTTGCGTATTTTCTGATGCCATAAACAGCTACAATTGGTTCGTATTAAAAGAATATACAAAAATAACACAAACTTATGGGAGAACGAAATAAAACTGTAAAAAAAAGAGAACGAAACAAAACTCTAAAAAAGAATTGTTTCGTTCTACGCTGTTATCCATTTTTATTTTTGCATTCTATGAGACTTTGTTTTTGTGCATTGCCTTCTTTCTGATTCTAATCCTTATTCTGTAGCCCGACCATAAG
>ERZ1026901.1234-NODE-1234-length-15540-cov-3.931482_pt1 | contig 15540 bp, 8 predicted proteins | sample MGYA00380179_ERZ1026901 | MGnify/ENA primary metagenome ERZ1026901 (study PRJEB33269, sample SAMEA4719815) | human gut metagenome | biome: human-associated habitat; feature: organic feature; material: feces | place: Cameroon | collected 2013-10 ... | reverse complement strand
GCAAGGTTGTGGATGTCATCATGCCGGTAACGGAGATCGACAGAGCGAATATGATCTTTGAGCGCATCCAATACCTCGGTCGGCCAGAGCAGGTACAGCAGCCTCCACGGGAGCAAGCCCCGTCCAAGGCCAGAGAAGCCCGTGAACGGCAGGCTGCAACCCAAGTCGAGCAGGATCGGCGCCCCCAAAAGGACACCCCTGTGACACCGCCTGTGGGCCAGCGTCATGAGGTGGAACCAAAAAAAGGATCTCGGTCGGGACAAGACTTGCCCGCTACCGCGCCCAGCTCGACCTCGTCCAAAGACGGGAGCCGGATGACGAGTGAGGAACGCCCCTCCGTGCTGGAACGTCTGAAGGGCTATAAGGCGCAGTTGGACCAGCAGCAGAAGCCTGCCCCGGCCAGAACGAAGGATCGGCAAAAAAGCAAAACAGGAAAAGTGAAATAACAGACGCCATATTTAAGGCGGCCCCAACGGCAAATAAATTGCTGTTGGGGCCGCCCTTTTAAATTTTTGCAGGAGGTGATGTGCCTGAATCGTACTAACAGGACAGATGGGATACTGTACCGGCTGTTCTTTTATCTCCCTGTGATCTGGGCGGCGCTGCTCATTGCACAATCCCTTGGCGGCGGTTTGCCGGATCTGTTCTCCAACCTGACCGCCGCGCTGGAGCACCCTTTCCAGATCCAATGGACGGACAAGAGCCTGTTGACCATCCTGATTTGTACCGGCGTTTACATTATGAGCCTGTGCATCTATGACGCGGAAAGCGGCAGGACGCGGGATGGCGAGGAACATGGCTCGGCCATGTGGGGCTCGCCCAGGCAGGTCAATGCGCAGTTCTGTCAAAAACAGAATAAGATCCTGACCCGCCATGTGCGGCTGGGGCTGGATACCCACAAACACCGGCGCTCCTTGAATGTGCTGGTCATCGGCGGCAGCGGCGCGGCCAAGACCCGCGGCTATGTGAAGCCAAACATTTTAGAGGCCAATACCAATTATGTGATCACGGACCCGAAAATGGAAGTCCTGACCGACACGGGCGGATACCTGAAAAAAAGGGGCTATGACGTCCGGGTGCTGAATCTTGTGAATTTGGAACAGTCTGACGGTTATAACCCCTTCTGCTACCTGCGGGATGAAAAAGACGCACTGAAGCTGGTGAATACGCTGATCCAGGCAACCACGCCCAAGGGCAGTCATGAGTCCGACCCATTCTGGACGAAGTCCGAAACAGCCCTGCTCCAAGCCATCATCCTCATGCTGTACCAGGAAGCGCCGGCATATGAACAGAACTTTTCCATGGTCATGCGCGTGCTGGAATACGCTGAAGTCCGGGAGGATGATGACGAATACATCTCGCCGTTGGACCTGCTGTTTAAGGCGATGGAACATGAGCGTCCGGAAAGTGTGGCCCTGCGGCAGTATAAGGTATTCAAGCAGGCCGCCGGCAAGACGGCAAAAAGCATCCTGATCAGCGCCGCTGTGCGGCTGGCTCCCTTCAACCTGCCGCAGATCAAGGCCATCACCGACCATGATGACATGGACTTGTATACCCTGGGAGAGAAAAAATGTGCCCTCTATGCCGTGATCCCGGATAATGATACGACCTTCAATTTCCTCGTCAGTCTGCTGTACTCCCAGATATTCCAGACGCTTTACTACTGTGCCGACCAGATCCACCATGGGGCGCTGCCGTGTCATGTCCACTTTATTTTAGACGAGGCTCCGTCTGTCAACCTGCCCGGTCTGCCGCGGGAATTGGCAACCATGCGTTCCCGAAATATTTCGTGCAGCACCATCATCCAGAACATGGCGCAGATCAAGGAACTGTACAAGGATTCGTGGGAAACCATCCCCGGCAACTCGGATACCCTCCTTTACCTCGGCGGTAACGAGAGCAGTACCCACAAGTACATTTCGGAGGCCCTGGGCAAGTCCACCATCGACACCAAGACCCATGGGCAGACGAAGGGACGCTCCGGTTCCTACTCCACCAACTTCCAGATGAGCGGCAGAGAACTGCTGACCCCGGATGAGGTACGGATGCTGGACAACCGGTACTGCATCCTGTTCATCCGCGGGGCCAGACCGGTGCTGGATCTGAAATACGAGCTCATGGAGCATCCTGCCATCCGCTATACCATGGACGGCGGCGCACCGCCCTATATCCACCACGGGACAGCGACACCGACCCTGCCGGGAGAACCGCTGTTCCGATTTGATCAAAACGATGAAAAGGAGATTGCTGCATAATGAAACATGATTTGAAAACCAACAACTTTGAGCGAAAGGTAAAGCGCATCTACGCCATCCTTGCCTGTACAGCCATGGTGATGATGGTTACCGCAGTTCCTGCATTGGCCGCAGACGATCCGCTGACGGTGGTCAACAATCTGAGTGAGTTTATTTTCTCTCTCATCCGCGCCATTGGCCTTATCCTGCTGGGCTTCGGCATCCTACAGGTGGGCCTGTCTCTCAAGAGCCATGATCCCTCCCAGCGAGCCAACGGTATGCTCACCGTGGCAGGCGGCATTGTCATCACCTTTACCAAGGAAATCCTTACCCTTATCACCGGTTGAAAATCGAATAAGGGGAGCAGCGTTTAGACTGCTCCCCTTATTTCTTCCCGCAGGAGGTGATTTTGAATGGGAAGTGGAAACTGGATCATTGACAACCTGAACTCTGCGCTGGAGATGTGGAACGGCAGGCTGGAGGAAATCTGGCAGCTCATCACCACATCACCGGAGAATTTCAAGGGCGGCGGTATCTGGAATGTCATCGTCGGTATCAACGGCGGATTGAAAGCGGTGGGATATGCACTGCTGGTGCTGTTTCTTGTTATGGGCATTGTAAAAACCTGCGGCAGCTTTGCGGAGATGAAGAAGCCGGAACTGGCGTTCAAGTGCTTCATCCGCTTTGTGCTGGCGCAGGCGGCGGTGACCTGGGGCATGGAACTGATGACAGGAGCCTTTCGGGTAGCTCAGGGCATGGTGACAACGATCATCGACTCGTCCGGCCTGACGGCCATGTCGGCTACGGCACTGCCGGATGAGATGGCGAGCATCATCGAGGATGTTGGCTTTATCGATTCTATCCCCTTATGGGCGGTGACGCTGTTGGGCTCCCTTTTTATCTGGGTTCTGTCCCTTGTGATGATCCTGACGGTGTATAGCCGTTTTTTTAAGCTCTATATCGCAACGGCCATCGCCCCTGTGCCGCTGGCCAGCTTTGCAGGACAGCCCTCCAGCAGTATCGGCGTAGCCTTTTTGAAAAGCTATGCCGCCATCTGTCTGGAGGGCTGTGTCATCGTATTGGCTTGTGTGATTTTTTCGGCGTTTGCGTCTTCACCGCCTGCCATTGAGGACGATACGCTGGCGGCAGCCACCATTGTGTGGAACTATGTAGGTGAACTGATTTTCAATATGCTGGTGCTGGTGGGGGCCATCAAGATGAGTGACCGGATCATCCGGGAACTGATGGGCCTTGGTTAAATCAGCGCCACAGCCCCTCGGTGCTGACAGTGCCTTCGCCGTTTTCTCTTGCATTGCGGACTCGGTAAGCAAAATACTCGACGGCAGCGCGGTCTTCGCTCTGTTCCCGAATGAAGCTCCAGACACACTTACCCAGAGAGAACAGCCAGGACAGGATCACCAGACCGACCAGTACGAACAGAATATTGTCTGCCATTGTGGCGTTGGCCTGATACCAACTATGAAACACCGTCAGCATCGACAGGGTATATAGCAGTGGGAGCGTCAATCGGGTCAGCGCTGCCAGGCGGAACAGAATTGCCAGGACGCCAAGTCCTGCGCCAATCACTAAAAACATCATGTGCCATGCCCTCCTTATCAAGTTTGTGGCATGGTAGCATAGCCGGACAGGAAAAGCAAGTATCTGTTCGGGAAAAGCCAGAAGAAACGGAGGTGGTACACCTTGGAGGTACGCATCAACAAGGAAGTGCGCAACTATCAGGAAAGTCTGTTTTTTGGACTGTCACTGCGGCAGTTCCTATTTGCCCTGTTGGCGATAGTCGTGGCGGTAGGAGCTTATTTTGGGCTGCGCCCCGTGCTGGGGAATGGCGAGATCGGCTGGGTCTGCATCCTGGCCGCGTTCCCATTTGCCTTGGGCGGGTTTTTCCAGTACAACGGCATGAACCTGGAACAATTTTTATTGGCGTTTTTTCGCTCGGAATTTCTCACCCCCAAACGGCTTGTGTTCAAATCGGAAAATATGTACGCAAAACTGATGGCACAATCATCTGTGAAGGAGGCGTTGAATCTTGATTAAAACCCTGCAAACTACGTTAAAACAGGACAAAGAACAATTCAAGGTACCGAGATCTGTACAGGACACCATCCCCATCCGGCGACTCTGGCCGGATGGGGTCTTTCAGTTTGGCAGCAAGTATTCCAAGACACTGCGATTCAGCGATATCAACTACGCCATTGCATCCAAAGAGGATAAGACGGCGATGTTTCTCAGCTATTCCGAATTGCTGAACGCGTTGGATACCGGCTCTACTACAAAAATCACCATCAACAATAAGCGCCTGAACCGCCGCAACTTTGAACAGGAGATCCTCATTCCTGCTCACGGAGATTTTCTGGACGGCGGACGGGCGGAGTATAACGCCATGCTGTTGGATAAGGTTACCGATTCCTCCAACAGCGTGGTACAGGAGCGTTATATCACCCTGTCGGCGCATAAGAAAAATATCGAGGAAGCCCGTACTTTTTTTGACCGCACAGTCAATGATGTGACTTCCCGACTCAATCACATGGACTCCCACTGTGAGGAACTGGATGCCGTGGAGCGGCTTCGCATCCTTCATGATTTCTACCGCGTAGGTGAAGAAACGCAGTTCCAATTGGATCTAACAGACTGCATGAAGCATGGACATTCCTTCAAGGACGCCGTCTGTCCGGACAGCATGGAGTTTAAGAAAGACCACTTTGTCATGGGCGGTAAGTATGGCCGGGTGCTGTTTCTGAAGGAGTATGCCAGCTATATCAAGGACGCTATGATCAACGAGCTCACCAGCCTGAACCGCAGCCTCATGCTGTCTATCGACATCATTCCGGTGCCCACGGATGAAGCGGTGCGGGAGATGCAGAGCCGCCTGCTGGGCGTGGAGACCAATGTGACCAACTGGCAGCGCAGACAGAACAGCAACAACAATTTTTCCGCGGTTGTGCCCTATGACCTGGAACAGCAGCGCAAGGAGACCCGTGAGATGCTGGACGATCTCACTACCCGTGATCAGCGGATGATGTTCGCAGTGGTGACGCTGGTGCATTTGGCGGACAGCAAGGAGGAACTGGACAGTGACACGGAAACGCTGCAGTCCATTGCCCGGAAGCACCTCTGCCAACTCACGCCCCTGAACTGGCAGCAGGCAGACGGTCTTGTGACGGCACTGCCGCTGGGCCTGCGTCGCATCGACGCCCTCCGCACGCTCACCACCGAGGCGCTGGCTGTGCTCATGCCCTTCAAGGCGCAGGAGATCTGGGACCGGGGCGGCGTGTACTCCGGGCAGAATGCCATCAGCAAAAATCTTATCGTAGCGGATCGCAAACGGCTGTTGAATGGCAACGCCTTCATTCTGGGCGTTTCCGGTTCCGGCAAATCCTTCAGTGCCAAGAAGGAGATGGTGTCGCTGGCATTGTCTACCGACGATGATATTATCATCATTGACCCTGAATCCGAGTACCGCCCGCTGGTAGAAGGGCTGGGCGGTCAGGTCATCAACATCTCCGCCACATCACCCAACCATATCAACGCCATGGATATGGAGCAGGGCTACGGTGACGGCGAGAATCCCGTGGTGCTGAAATCCGAGTTTCTGCTGTCGCTTTGTGAGCAGCTCATCGGCGCCGGGAAGCTGTCTGCCAAGGAAAAGTCCATCATTGACCGCTGCACCGCCCAGGTCTATCGGGACTACATCCGCGGCGGATATCAGGGGCAGGCCCCGACCCTGCAGGACTTTCATGCGGAGCTGCTCCGCCAGCCGGAAAAGGAAGCTGCGGACGTGGCACTGGCAATCGAATTGTTTACGGAGGGTAGTTTGAACACCTTTGCCAAGCCTACCAATGTGGATACCAATGCCCGTATCCTTTGCCATGATATCCGGGATCTTGGCAAGCAGCTTCTGCCGGTAGGTATGCTGGTGGTGCTGGACAGCATCTTCAACCGCATCATCCGTAATCGCGGGCTGAAGCGCAACACCTGGATCTATATCGACGAGATCTATCTGCTGTTCCAGCATGAGTACAGTGCCAATTTCCTGTTCACCCTCTGGAAGCGTATGAGAAAGTATCAGGCTTGCGGAACGGGGATCAGCCAGAATATCGAAGACCTGCTCCAGTCTCACACGGCCCGCACCATGCTGGCCAACAGCGAATTTCTCATCATGCTGAATCAGGCGGCCACAGATCGGGAGGAACTGGCGCACCTGCTGAATATCTCAGATAACCAGCTTTCCTACATCACCAACGTGGACTCCGGCCGGGGGCTTATCAAGTGCGGAAGCGCTATCGTGCCTTTTGTGGATCATTTCCCCAAGAACAAGCTCTACCGCTTAATGACCACAAAGCCCTCGGACCTGGCTGCGTGATAGCCCATGGAGAAAATTAAAGAAAAACCCACGCTGGGTGAGCGTATCAAAGAGAAAGCTGTATCCGCGCCAAAGGAACTTTTGCACAAGGGGCTGGATGACGGCTCGGAGCGTCTGCGGACTCAGCTCCGGGATACCGCCCAGCAGGGGCGGCGGGATGAATATGGCGGCGATGCCATTGAGGACACCGCCGCCAGTGGCCTGCACCGCGCCGAAAAGGAACTGCTGAAGCAGCGCAAGAAGAAAAACACGGAGCAGAGCGCGTCACCCCAGGGTGACGCCTCTGCCCCCAACTCCAACAGCGACGTGCCGCCTGTCATCCGCACCAGAGAGACTGACGCGGCGAGGGCAAGAGTGCCCTCACCGCCAGTGCGGGAACAGGCACGGCAGGCGGCTATGAAGCAGGCAGTCAAGACGAAGAATGCCTATATCAGCGCACAGGGCGAGACCGCTATAACGTCAGCGCCTGAGTCGCAGCGGCAGGGTCAGCAGACATTCATTCAAGAGCAGGGCCGCAAAGCGTCCCGCCAGCAGGCACAGCGCAGGCGGGCAGAGCGGCGGTTCCGGCACCAAGATGATCTGCGTGGTGATTCGCTGCGTTCGGAAGGTTTCGAGCCAACCAGCAGGGGCAGAATCAAAGAGCGCGGCGGCATCCAGCCACCGAAGAAGCGCCAGTTCCCCGAATCGAAAACACCGAATCACGCTGCGGGGATCGTGCCAAAAGCGCGTGAGGGCAGCAAATCTGCTGTGCTGTCCTCTGAACAGGCCATGCACTCAACCACCGTCCATGCGACTGCGGCCGGAACACATGCTGCCAGAGAAGCGGCCATGCAGATGGCCAAGCGGCAGCAGATGACAAAAGTGGCAGAAACCGCAACGCAGAAAACCGCGCAGGCGGCGTGCCGCGCGCTGCGCTCCATCATTGCCGCTGCCCAGAGCTTACTTGCGGCAATAGCGGCTGGTGGGAGCACAGCCGTAGCCATGGTGCTGGTGATTTGCCTGATTGGACTTCTGATCGTGTCGCCTTTTGGGATCTTTTTCTCCGGAGAGGACAGCGGTACCGGCTACACCATGCCGGAAGCTGTCAGCGTATTGAACGGCGAGTTCGCCGCCCGGATCGAACAGATCAAGGCAGAGAACCCGCATGACGAACTGGATATGGACAACGCTGGCAGCGCCGCCATGATCTCCAACTGGCGGGATGTGCTGGCTGTTTATGCTGTGCGGACCACCACGGACAACGCTTCGCCGGATGAGGTCGCTACGCTGACCGAAGAAAAAATGGAGATCCTTCGTGAAATCTTCTGGGACATGAACGCCATCACTTATTGGACGGAAATAGTACCAGGCGGCAAAGATGAAGCGGATACGGTCATTTTGCATATCACCGTCACAATAAAAACGCACCTGCAAATGGCGGATGAGTACCGATTCAACACAGAACAGCGCAGACTGTTAGAGGAACTCATGCAGCCGAAATATCAGGAACTGTTCATGGCTTTGACGGGAAGTTATCAGAATATCGAACTCAGCCCGGAGAATGTGACGAAAATTATGGAGAATCTCCCCGCCGACCTTAGTGCGGAACGCAGGCAAGTTGTGCTGACGGCGTATCAACTCTTGGGCAAAGTCCATTATTTCTGGGGAGGAAAATCTTTGGTGATTGGCTGGGACTCCCGCTGGGGAATGCCGATGAAAGTTACAGCCGAGGGAAGCTCCACCACTGGCACCGTGCGGCCCTTTGGACTGGATTGTTCGGGAATGGTGGATTGGGTATTCTACAACCAGTCTGGCGGCAGCTATATCATCGGCCATGGCGGAGGTGCCTCTGCCCAGCACAGCTACTGCACACCCATCAGCTGGAGCGATGCCAAGCCGGGCGACCTCGTCTTTTACCATGGCGACAGCCATGTCGGTATTGTCTGCGGCTTTGACAGCAGCGGCAATATCATGGTCATCCACTGCGCCAGCGGCACGAACAATGTGGTGGTGACGGGGAAAAGCGGCTTCACCTCGATTGGCAGGCCCGAGTATTTTGCGGATTGAGAAATGTGCGCATGGAGATGTGTTCATAGTTGATTGCTATCATGCTCCATGATATACAGAGAAAGGCAGGGAGCCTCAATAGAGGCTCCCTGCCGCTTGGGTTCTTACTTGCCCTGATAGGCTCTGAAAAGGAAAGTAACGATTTGTGCGCGGGTGCAGCTATTGTCCGGCCCGAACAGGCCATCACCAATGCCGTTTGTGACGCCGTTCTCCACCGCCCATGCCACAGCGTTTGCATAGTAGCTATCGGTAAGAACATCGCTGAACTCAGCCTTGCTATCGACCAGCTTACCAATGGCACGGAACAGGAAAGTCACGCTCTGGGCACGGGTGCAAGTGGCGTCAGGACTGAATTTGCCATCGCCCGTGCCGGTGGTGATACCATTCTCTACTGCCCATGCAACTGCCTTTGCATAATAGGCATCCATGGACACATCGGCGAAGCTGCTCATGGTCTTGGGTTCGGGGGAACCGGCAGCACGCCACAGGAAGGTCACAATCTGTGCGCGGGTGCAAGGCTGGTTCGGCCCAAAGAGGCCGTTGCCGATACCGCCGGTGATGCCCTTTTCCTGCGCCCACTTCACAGCCTCATAGTAATAGGCGCTGGTGGACACATCGCTGAACGGGCTTGTCTCAACTTCCTTGACAAAGGTAGCATTGATTTCAACCTTGCTGGCAGGCATGGTAAAGGTATATTTGCCGTTGCCCTTGTCGGTCAGCTTCAGCTCCTTACCATTCTTGTCGGTCACGGTAAGGTCGTCCAGCTGATAACCGCTGTCGGGCTTGACCGTGATGGTCACAGTGCTACCCTTAGAGGCATTCTTGGGGCTGACAGTCACAGTACCATTTTCCGTTTCATTGGGAGTGTTCACGGGGTAAGTTGTGGAGCCACCGCCGGAGGAGGAACGCTGAGAAACGGTCAATGTACCCTTTTCAGGTGCAGCCACTTCATAGTTGTTGGATGCTTCTGCCGTAAGCGTCGGCGTAGTCACCGTGATCTCGAAACTGCCGGTAGTCTTTCCATCTGCGGTGGTAGTGGCGGTAGCCAGAGTTGTAAACAAAGTCTCGGCGCTGTCCCCGCTGGCGAGGTTTCCGTAGGAAACCGTGAACTCAGGCAGAGTACCGCCGACGGTCATGCTCTTATCATCCGCTTTGACGGTAATGGTGCGCTTGCCGATGGTAAATGCCACCGCAGCACTGGTGCCCTGATAATCAGCGTTGCTGTCCGGCACTTTGTAGATGACCTGATAGCTGCCGGCCTTGACAGGCGCTTCGATGCTGTTATACGCTGTGCCATCCGTGCTGGTGCCGGTGTACTGTACCTCCAGCTGGATACCTTCGGCGGATGCCGTGGCCATGCCGGGTGTTTTGCCTGTCTTGTCGTAAGTGAACGTCTGATTCTTCGCAGGCAGCGTGAATGTCACGTTATCCTTATCTGCGGTCTTGATGTCCGCACCTGTGCTGGAGTCAGACGCATTTGTGTTTTTGCTCTCTTTGATGCGGGCATAGAACGTGTAAGTCGTTGCTGCATCCATGCCCGTGAACCTGGGGGAATCCTGCCATGTACCATTTTCACCGCGCTTATATTCGAGCGCATAGCTGTCAGACATAACCGAGCCATCTGCAAAGGTCGCGGGTCTGTTCAGTGTGACGCTGTGCCTCGTGACGGACTGTGCCGTTGGTGCAGCAGGAACTTTCGTCAACGTGGCCTTTTTAATGGTCAGCGCGACAGTGATTTCATTACTGTAATACAGCGGATCGCTGTCCGAAATCTTGACGGTGCAGGTATAAATGCCTGCATCCGTGGGCGCGGTGGTACTGCCGTTGTATGTCACCTCATAGTGACCCCACATAGCTTCGGAAATATCCTGATCGCCCAACTCCGCCTTTATCGCGCTGTCGATGGTCTGCGGCTGACCGTTGTATTCAACTGTTTTGTTCTCGCCGGTCAGCTTGACCTCCAATTTGGACGAAACATATACACGGGTCGTAATGTCCTGTGCGGGCATCTTAAAAGAGGCTGTCCAGTTGCCGTTCTCATTCTTCTGGAACTGGCCAGGGAACATAACTACCAGCAGACCGCCGTAGTAATCCAGCGTCATGCTCTGGTTGGTGCCGATAGCCTTGATACCGGCATCGGTCAGCGTTGCGGTGACGGTTTCACCGGCTTTTGCGGTGGCTTTATCCAGCGTGTAGTAGCCGGTGCTGGCAGCTTCTTTCGTAATGTTGTAAGTGGCGTTCGGATCGTCCTTGAGACTGATGTTTACCATGATCGTGCCAGGCTTATCATTGTAGACATACAACACGGGATGCGCGGTATCCGTCGTATCGACAAAGTAATCGCCGGGAACAGTCAAATCCGTTTTGCTATTCTTTTTCGTCAGAGAAACGCGATTTTCTTCTTTCGTGGTTCTGTCATACCCCGTCATGGATTTCAGGTCAAAGCTATCGAACAGTTTGCCATTGATAATGCCGTTGATTTTAAGGGAACCGATATGGTCTGAACCGCTCCATTCTGTCGTGGTATAGGTGACAGTTTCTCCCCATGTGCCCCAGTCAATGCCAACGAACCACACATAGTTGTAAGCATTCAGATTGACCGCACAGGAGAATACAGCAGTTGCATTCTCACAAGGCATAGTGAAGGAGAAGGTAGAACCATTCAGCCGGGTCGCTTCTTTACCATTGACCAGAACATGGTTTGCCACATCCTCGTCGGTCATATTGGTGATGCGGGCAAATACCGTTGTACCAGCTTTTACAGTAGTGGTTTCAATGTCAATGGGATTTGTTTCATTCTGTGCATCCTCTGCGCTTGCATAGAAGGTGCAGACTGCATTAGGAGAATTTTGGGAATTGTCGGAAGCCTTTTGGCTGGTCAGCGTATGGCTGTCTGCGTCAACGGTGACTGTGCAGACTGCGATTTTGCTGGCGTCTGCCGTTGTGGTTGCGGTAATTTTTACCTCACCGGAAGCCGCGTTCGCAGGGATCGTTACCTTGCCGCTACCATCGACTACCGCCATGCTGGGGTTGCTGCTGTGCCACTGGACAGTCTGGTTGCCGCCGTTTTTCACATCCACCGTTGCGGTGAGCTGCAATGTGCTGACGCAGGGAAGGGTGGCGCTGTTCTTGTCCAGCGTAACGCTGACAACAGATGGAGTCAGGTTCAGTGCAAGCGTCGGAACGGCCTTTTGGCCTTTCAGAACGGGAAAGTCATAACCGGAGCGAATTTCCCAAATATCCTCACTCCAGCCAAGGGTGTCTTTATAGAAGCTAAAGGACTTGAGCTGGGTGGCCGTTGCATCTGCGCCCTGCGCCTGACCAGCGGCAAACTGCTCAGCGGGCGGCGTAACGATGCCATCGCTGTTGCGCTGGATCGTTCCGTCAAAGCCGTAGTTGTTGCTGCCGGTAACATTATTGTTGTTCACAAAAATACGCGCGGAACCTCGCATTTCCGGGAAGATGCTGACGCTGCTGGAAACGGTTGCCGTATTGCGGGCAATGCCGGCTCCGTTCAGCGACTCCCCGGCAGCGTAGCAGTTGATAATTTTGGCGGGGTTATTGTTACTTCCGTTGGTGATGCCGCTGCGGTAGCCTGTGGTCACGCCGGACATATCAGGAATAGCATAGCAATCCTTGATAGTGCCACTCTCACAACTGCCAACCAGACCGCCGAAGGTGCTGTTGCTGTTGCCGCCAATGAAGGTAACACCGGCGTAGCAACGGGAGATTGTCACATCGGCACCCTTAGCCTGACCGACCAAACCGCCAACATTCATGTACGGCTTGCTGGTCGTTGTAATAGAGCCGGTCACATAGCAGTCTTCGATAGTCAGCTTATCCGAGGTGTAGCTGACTAACAGGCCGAGTTTACCGCTCTCATTTGTGTTAGCATCATTGATTACAGCGTTTTCAAGGGTCAGATTTTTAATGACAGCGGCGGCAGTTCCGCTATTTCCGGCTTCTTTGAACAGGCCGTAATAAACGCCGCTGCCTGCGATTTTCAGGTTAGTGATTTTATGACCGTTTCCGTCAAATGTACCTGTCAGGTGATAGATTGGGGACATTTCATGGTTCCCCATATCAATATCAGCCATCACCTTATAGTATCTGCTGCAATATTGTCCACTCGGCAAGTTCGAGAGATAATTCAAATCCGCGCCGCTGACGATGATATAGGGATCAGCTTCGGTGCCGGAACCACGCAGCGAAGCACTCGCCGTGGAACCATCCCACACATCGTCTGTCCACTGAGCGGTGAATGTCACATTGCCAGCAGACATCGTGTAGGTGTCGTTCGGCTGGTAGGTGGACTTGCCATCGCTCCAGCCAGTGAACTTCTTGCCGTAATAGGTATAGGGATTTCCCGGAAGAGTAATTACCGTTTTTGCTGTGACATTTTCCTGTGCCGGAGCCGTACCGAACGCGCTGCCATTGCCGCTGGCAAAGACGACAGAGTATTTCGGCTGGATCGTTAGACTAACGGTGATGGTTTCCGTTGTACCATCGAGCGTCAGCAGGATCTTGCCGGTGATACTGCCGGTCTGGCCATTGTTTTCGCCATCGGTGGCATTATTCTTGGCAAACGGCTCAGATGCAGACCATTCTGCTCTGATTTTCTTATTGGTAATGCGGTCGGAAACAGCCTTCAGCACCTCGTCTGCGGTGGTATCGTTGCTGACCTGCATTTCCTGAAGTACCGTTTCAGCGGCATTTTTCACATCTTCCAGCGTCTGCTGGGTGAAAGTGTATGCGTTGCTGGTGCCCTCCTTGCTGTCAGCGTAGGTGCTATTACCGATAGCCTTGACCTTGAAGGTATAGCTTCCGGTATCCGCAATGGCAAAGGCAAATTCGTAGCTGGTATCTGTGGTCGTAACAGCATCGCCCAGCGCCGTGTTATCCTTGTAGAGCTGTACGCTGTAGCCGCTTGCGTTGGCAACAGCATCCCAAACAGCCCTGCCGGAGAGGGCAGTATCCCACTTAGCGTTGGTCGGTGCGGGCAGAGAAACCTTGCTGACGGTTTTCTCCAGCGTGATCGCGCCAAGGCAGTACGACTTGTAGAACAGGTATGCCTTGTCATTGGTAACGGACTTCGCCATCTCAATAGTAAGGGTGTTGTCGCTCAGCGCCGTTATGAGTAGACCATCGATGGATACCGGTGCATTTTCCGAGCTGGAAAGCTTGAAATCCCCAGCGGAAAGGACACTACTGCCGGTGTAGGTGATGGTAACTGTACCTGTTTTCGTGACGGTATCCGCGTCGGTTGTCTCGAATGACACGCTGATTTTCGCGCCCTCGTCCAGCGTGACCGGGCAGCTTGCTGCGTCCAGCAGATAGGGTGGTGGGTTGCCGGTCATGGCGTTGAGATTCGTCAAGCGCGGCAGTTTGTTATCCTCGATGTTCCAAACAGAGGTGTCAAAGCTTATCGCAGTTTTCCAGAAATCCGCAGTGGTGCAGGTTTCTTTGGAAACATTGGAGCCGTTGATACCACCTTCGGTATATTTATTGTCGGTCTGTTTCGCACCCTTCATGTCAGTGTATGCGTAATTAAATGCGCTGTCTGTGATTGAAAAGTTTGTATCCCCTGCAAGACGACCTTCGGTAACACTGGCTGTATCGTTAGATACTTCGCTTTGCAGAGCAACACTATGGTTAACAGTAATCGGCGTAGCAGAAATCAATGCAGCACCGACAAAACCACCAGCGCCTCGTGCCTTGGAGATAACAGTTCCTGTTGTATAACAATAGGAGATGGTAACCAGATTTTTACTGCTGACGCACCCAACAAATCCGCCAGCACCACTACGAGAACTGGTTCTATTGTTCGTTATAGTAACATCAGCCGCACAGTTGGTAAAAGTGGTCGTACTTTGAACATCACCAATAAAACCGCCGACGCCGTTGCTGCTACCGATGACAGTACCACTGACATAGCAGTTTTGAATTGTTGCGCTATTGCTGGTAGTATTTGCAAGGATACCCACATTCTTGCTGTTATCGCCTGTAATATTAGCACCTACAATAGCAAGATTTTTTACAGTAGCACCATTTAAGCCATTAAACAAGGGCTTCGTCAGGCCGCTGATTGTATATCCGTCACCATCAAGTGAGCCTTTTAGATTGGCAGAGTAAAATTTGGTTGCCGAAAGGTCAATATTGTTGGACAACTTGATATGAGCGGTAAGGCTACCATAGTTATTTTTTTCGCAAACAGCTTTCCACTCATCTGCGCTGGAAACAATATATGGTGTCAGTTCGGTGCCGTCTCCTGTCAGTTCCAGCGGCTCCACCGCCCCATTGATCTTATCAAACAGCGCGATCAGTTTTTCCAGTTCGTCCGAAAGTGCGGCCTGCTGCTCCTCTGTCAGATCCTCATAGGCTTCATAAGCCATAGAGGCGTCCTCGGCGGCAGTCTCCTGCTCCTCGGCCGTCAGGTCAGCCCAGTCCTTTGCTGCGGGCAGGGCGTCGATGGCACTGCGAACAGCCTCCACCGCTTCATCGACCTCCGGCTCCTGCACAGGCTCACTGACCGGAATATCGTTTTCCGGCGTGGTATCCTGCGTCTCCTCGGCCAATGCCGCCGTGGGAAGCAGGCTTAGGCACAGAGCCAGCACAAGAAACAGGCTTGCGATGCGTTTTCTCATGGTGTGTATCCTCCCTTTTTCTAATCGGTCAATTTTTCGCTATGCCCGCCTGACCAAGCGGGCAAAATTACAGGCTTCGAGAAAGGTTTCATCCCGTGGTACCACGGGATGAGGGGGCGCGCCCCCTCATCATAATTTTTTCGCCTCATACTAATTCATAGTAATTATATCCGCATCTTTGCAAAATGTAAATCGTTCTAAAGTATGAGGATGGATAAAATTTTTGAATATGCTA
>ERZ1026901.1232-NODE-1232-length-15585-cov-6.627624_pt1 | contig 15585 bp, 20 predicted proteins | sample MGYA00380179_ERZ1026901 | MGnify/ENA primary metagenome ERZ1026901 (study PRJEB33269, sample SAMEA4719815) | human gut metagenome | biome: human-associated habitat; feature: organic feature; material: feces | place: Cameroon | collected 2013-10 ... | reverse complement strand
TTTCTTTTACCATCATAACGCCGTATGTGATGTAATCTGTCTTTAAGATCTCCTGTGCTTTCTCGAGAGTCATACCCTTTTTCTCTCTTAATTTGAACAGGGTCTCTGCGTAGTGGTCAAACTTCGGATCAGTATCCGGATCTACTACCTTAAGGCCAGTAAGGTCAACTTCCAGCCAGTGAGCACCATCCATGATCTTCTCCTCTTTTCCGATCATGATCAGGTCAGCGGTCTTCTCCTTTAATACCTGTGCTGCAGCAATAAGAGTTCTCTTATCGTTGCTCTCCGGCAGGATGATTGTCATTACATCCTGTTTTGCCTTTTCTTTCATAAGATCAATAAATGCCATGATGATTGACTCCTTCCTCAATATGGGTTTTCATACGTATTTTTATTATATCGCAGCTAAATACTGGATACAAGACTATATTCTCCAATTTTTTGCACTTTTTTCAGTACCTCTCGTTAAATTTAAAACAATGCGGTAAAAAAACGGGCGCATCGGAAGTTTGACCGAGAGCAGCTGTCTGCCTACCCGGAAATCTCATCGAACGTTCCGGTAACAAGTGAAAACACGCTTCGCGAGTTTCCCCTTGTTATCGCGACAGTCGCCAAGGTCTCGCGCAAGCACGGACTTTGGCTCGTTGTTCGCGTAAACAAACAGCTCCGGTCGACCAGGAATACTGATTGCCGGAGCTGTTTGTATCTTTTATCTTTTCTCTGCAGGACCGCAGTCATATTTATTGTTCACATTGCTGCAGCAGTCTCTGTCAGTATCATTTTTCGGTCAGATCTTCTCATACCGCTCAACATCTACAACAAAGATCGTCGCACCGCCGACATCGACCGACATCGGCATTGTTGCGCAGTGGACCATGGAGGAACCGGATACATACGGCATATTGATCGTGATCTTCTGGTGGTGGCCGCACTCCTTTTTAATAATATCGATCGCTTCATCAACCCGCGCTTCTTCCGTCACGATCATCAGGGTCGTATTCCCTTTTTTCAGGAATCCGCCGGTCGTAGAAAGACGGGTCACACTGAATTTGTGTTTTGTGAGTGATGTCGTCACATCGTCCTCGTTGTCATACCGGATAATTGCGTAGATCAGTTTCATATAGCATCCATCCTTTCTGCGTCTTATTTCGAAGATTGCGGTATGCGCCGCAAAGATATAACTGTAACGCTAAGGCAGCCGCTCCGAATTCCTTCTGATATTTTTGAATATTCTTATCATTCTGGAACAATCAGTCTTTCACACGCTGCTTAGTCGCAGTATATCACATTTTTTCTTTGAGAACAATAAATATTGCATTAAGATTTTGTTTCGACTATGATATTAGATAACGAATGCAGGCAAATGATCTGCACAAGTTGAGGAGATCTACTATGAAAACAGCTGCCATCATTGCAGAATACAATCCATTCCACAATGGCCATAAATATCAGATTGAAGAGACAAGACGCCGGACCGGAGCCGATTTCATCGCGGTCGTCATGAGCGGTGACTTCATACAGCGCGGGGCCCCGGCAATCTACAGCAAGTTTCTCCGGACTCGCTCCGCGCTTCTCTCCGGCGCTGACCTCGTTGTCGAAATGCCCGTTTTCGGAAGTCTGAGCGCTGCCCAGGATTTCGCACGCTGCGGAATCTCTTTGTTTCATCATATGGGGATCATCGATGTGCTCTCCTTCGGCAGTGAAGTAGGGGAAATCGAAAAATTGCAGGAACTGGCAGACCAGGCCGGCACAGAGACGGAAGAACAGTCGGATCTGATCCGTAAAAGTCTCCGAAGCGGCCTTACCTACCCACAGGCACTGGCTCTTGCCAGAAAAGATTCTGTTCCTGTATCGCCCAACGATATCCTTGCGGTTGAGTACCTGAAGGCATTAAAGGAATTTTCTTCCGCGGTCGAACCCTGGACCCTGAAACGCTCCGATCCCGGGTATCACTCCGAAGGGCGGGACGGCTCTTTCGCTTCTGCAACAGCGATCCGAAAGGCGATCTCTGCGCAGGATCCGGATTTTCTCTCAGCTGTTCTCCCGGATTCCCACTTTGAAAGTCTGCAGGCCGAATCCGAGGTTCCATTATTTCCGGATGATTTTTCTCTCCTGATAGAACAGAAGATCCTGACTTCCGCTCTGGAAAAAATTCAGAGCATTTCCGGTATGCCGGAGGACCTCGCCGCAAAGCTCTATAAAAACCGTCTGGAATTTCTCCGGACCGATGCACTGACCGCAGCCAGAAAAGACCGGCAGTATACTTACGCGAAGGTCAGCCGCGCTCTTATGAATCTCATGCTGGATATCACAGACAAAGACCAAAGGGGATTTGCTGCCTGCGATTACGCTCCATGGGTCCGGATCTTGGGATTCCGAAAAACATCCGCAGCACTTTTATCGGAATTGAAAAAGCATTGCGATATCCCTGTCATCGTCAAGACCGCTGATGCCAACGAGATTCTCTCCCCGGAAGTCTATCCGCTTTTTGAGAAAAATCTGACCGCATCTGAGATCTGCCGGATGGTGCGGGAGCTGAAATCAGGAAAGGTACAAAAAAACGAATTTACCCGTTCGCCGATCATGATCCCGTGAACTATATCGGCAATTGAATTACCGCGCATCTGCATTTTAGATCACCGTATCTACGATGTAGATGCTTCTTTTTTTCCGGTTCCTTTTCTCCGCATATTTGGCTGACACTTCTTCCGACTGCGACGGACATTGGCTGGAATAGCTCTCTTCCTGCCGGATCTGCTGTCACGCACGTTTTCAGATCACGCCGTCCGATATTCTGACACTGCTTCCCACGCCTTCCCGACCGCGTTTTTTTGTTATCACGATCTTTTTTTCAATCCTGTCTTTCAGCTCCGCAACATGAGAAATGATACCGACAAGTTTTTTTCCGTCCGCAAGATTTCCCAGTGCCTTTACCGCCTGGTCCAGCGCATCCTCATCAAGAGAACCGAATCCTTCGTCCACAAACATGGCATCCAGCTGGATCCCGCCTGCCATAGACTGGATCTCATCCGAAAGTCCCAGCGCCAGGGAAAGCGAGGCTTGGAACGTTTCGCCGCCGGAGAGCGTCTTTACACTCCGCTCACTTCCGTTATAGTGATCGATCACATTCAGTTCCAGTCCGCTCTTGTCCTTTTTGTTTCCCGATGTCTCACTTCTTTTCAGTTCATACTGACCGCTGCTCATCGTCATCAGCCGGATATTCGCCCGCCTCAGGATCCGGTCAAAATACGCCATCTGGACATAGGTCTCAAGTTCGATCTTCCGCTTTCCATTCAGTGTCCCGGCTGCCGTGTCCGCAAGTGAGTGGACCCAGATATATTCCTGTTCTGTCTGTTCCATGAGATTCTGCCAGGTGCAGACCTTCTCGTAGATCTTCCGGTTGTTCTGTAAAGCCGAATGGAGCTGTTCCCGCTGTTTTAATGTTCCTGTTTTTTTCGTCTCCAGGCGTTCCAGCATCTCTGAGAGTTCCGTTTCCTTCAGCTCTTCTTTTTTTCCGATCTGTTTTTCCAGTGTTTCCACCGCAGAATCCAGGCTCGCCATATCTCTCTGGTATTTTTCCATTTTAGCCTTCGCGCTGCTTTCTTCCAGCTCCAGCTCCCTTTTCTGCGTTTTCATCATTTTCAGGTTTTCTTCGATCTCTGCCGCATTTTGCCCTTCCAGCCTTTCCTGAAGCTCTTTCACCTGCACCTTCAGCATTGACAGGGATGTCAACAGGTTCTGCTCCGACAAGGCAAGCGCCGTATTTTTTTCTTTCGCCGTCTCCAGAGCCTTTTCCAGCTTCTTTATTGAATCTTCCAGCGTTTTTAGCTGTTTCAGCTGTTCTGCATTCGATCTGATACGGATTTCCAGTTCACAAAGTTCTTTCTCCGTCTTTGTTATCGCCAGTCTGGCTGCCGTCATACACTCCGTAGGATCCGATATCTCTGATATCCTGTTATACAGGTCTGCTTTCAAAACGGCAGGAAGCTCCGCTATCCTCTTTATCTCGAGATCCAGATTTTCTTTTAAGTTTCCGGCTCTCTCGCTCAGCCTCTCAGACTTCACTCCTGCCCGTTCAGCTTCCTTCTTTCTTAGTTTCAGTTCTTCCTGATCCGGGATCTCTTCTGCAAGCTCAGCAGGAGCCGGGTGATGACAGGAACCGCATACCGGACAGGGGATTCCTTCCTCCAGATCCTGTGCAAGAATGCCGGCCTGGGCATTCAGAAACAGTGTTTCCAGGTGTCCATACCGTATGCGGCTCTCATCACGCAGGGAAATCGAGATTGCGTACTCTTTCTGCACATCTTTCAATTCCCTGTAAGTCGACTCAAGCCGCTCCAGGTGTTCTTCCAGTTCCTTTTTCTGTCGCAAAAGTGCTTCTTTCGCATTTGACAGCTGCTCTTTCTCCACCGGTGCTCTGGAAATCTTCTCTCTGTCCCCAGACCGGTTCTCCAGTTCTGTTTGCAGAAGATCCGTCTGTTCCTGCATCGACTTTCTATCTGTCTGAACGCTCAAAAGTGTCTGTTCTTTCCCAGCCGCTTCTCCTCTTTTCTGATCCAGTTCCAGAAATCTCTGACTATCCAGTTCCAGTTTCTGAACTTTCTTTGCCAGTTCTTCGCGAAGCTCCGACTTTTTCTCCACTTTTTTCCATTCTGCAAGGACCGCTTCATACTCCGGATTAAGTCGTTCCCGTTCCTGTTTTTTATTCTCCAGTTCTGCCTCGATCCGTCTGATCTGGGCCGCCTTTCCCTTTTTTTCATTTACCGCGCAGATCTGCTTTTCCAGGCTCTGCACAGATCCATCCAGCGTTTCCAGATGTACCTTTTCTTTTTCTGTCTCACTGCGCAGCAACTCGATCCCCCGCATTGTTTTTCCTTCAAAGTGTACCTTTTTTAAGGAATTAAATTCCTGTTCCGCAGCCGGATCTTCCTCAAAGCAGGCATCCTCCAGGTACTGGGTAATGCTACGACGCAGATCATCATAATCTTTTCGTCTACGCTTTTCCTCGTCCCGCAGACGCCACTGGATCTCCTGAAAGATCTCCGTGTGAAAGATCTGACGGAAGATTTCTCCGCGTTCCGCAGTCCCTGCGATCAGAAGTTTCTGGAAATCCCCCTGGGCGATCATCGCAATCTGAGTAAACTGTTTATAGTCGAAACCCATCAGCTCCGTCACAGCCTTTGTGACCGCGCCCATCTTTGCCACTGGCTGACGTCCGTCGGGATAGATCAGTTCCGCATCCGCTTTTTTCGTTGTAAATCCGGTTCCTCGCTTTTTCGGGCATTCATATTCCGGATTTCTTCTGACGATATATTCTTTTCCCTGATAGGCGAAAGTCAGCTCCACAAACGTCTCCGTCTCTGCTTTCGCATATTTGCTCCGGAACATTCCGGCTTCCCGCACAGTTCCGCTTGCCTCACCGTACAGGGCAAATGTGATCGCATCAAAGATCGTCGTCTTACCGGCGCCGGTATCTCCCGTGATCAGGTAAAGACCGTGTTCTCCAAGTTGTTCAAAATCGATCGTGTTCTCCCCCGCGTATGGGCCGAAGGCACTGATCACCAGTTTTTCAGGTTTCATTCTTTTATCTCCCGGATCAATTGTTCTGCAAAATCTTTCTGCTGTTTCGTCATAGGCTGATTATTCTGAAGTTCATAGAACTCATAAAACAGTTCGATCTCTGTCTTTTTTTCTACGGCCTGTGCTGCATCGACCTCCTGGGTGGTTTTTGTCCTCTGATTGTCATACAAAAGCTGCATGATATTCGGGTAGATCACACGCAGTTTCTGAAGACCGTCCGGCACATCATCCTCGTCCGTCAAGGTCACCTGGATATAATCTTCACGGTTCATATCTCTGTAAAAAGAACGGTCGGTAAGTTCCAGATAAGTGCCCCGGAGCTTCCTCATATCCCGGAGAGGTTTTAACGGCAGCAGGCTGGTCCTTACTGTTCCTTTTTTCTCCAACTCCACGACTGTAATTGATTTCTCCTGGTCCACCTCCGAAAATGAATATTTTAAGGGAGTCCCGCAATAGCGAACCCGGTCAGTTCCTACGTTTTGGGGACTGTGGATATGTCCAAGTGCTGTATAATCAAACGGTGTAAAGACCGCTGCGTCAATGTTGTCGAGACCACCGACCTGAACATCCTCCGACTCGCACCTGGAAGCTCCCGTGACAAACTGGTGTGCGACAAGGATGTTTCTATCCTTCAGATCGATCTCCATATGGCGGATCACCGTCTCCGCCGCAGTCTGGACATCCGTTACCAGATCCGCCTCATTCTCAAATACATGCCGCACAGTCGAAGGGCGGATAAACGGGAGCAGGTGGATCCAGACTGTTCCGTATTGATCCTTCAGCGGAATCTTCGTGACACTCCCATCATATACAGGCGAAAGGTAGATCCCCCGGCTGTTCAACAGTCTTCCGCCGAAAGCCAGCCGTTCCGCCGAATCATGGTTCCCGCTGATAATAAAAACAGGAATCGCTCTCCCGGCAAGCCTTGTGATAAATTCGTCGAACACCTGGACCGCCTCCGCGGACGGGATCTGCTTGTCATAAATATCACCGGCCAGGATGATCCCGTCCGGCTTTTCTTCTTCCGCCAGATCAAGAATTCTTTTAAGAATATATTTCTGGTCTTCGATCATCGAAAACTCATTGACTCTCTTTCCGATATGAAGGTCCGATAAATGGAATAATTTCATTGGTTCCTCCTATTGCTCTCTCTTCTGCTCCTCCTATTGTACCGTTTTATCCCGGCAATAGCAAGCAAGGAACTTTTGGCCGCCGGTCAGCTGGAATGCAAGTATCCTGGAGAAAGAACAAGATCCCCGGACATCATTCTGCCCAAAGGATCTCTTTTGCAGCCCGGAGAGTCTTTCTCTCCGCATCCTCTCTTCTGTATCTTTCTGTCTTATATCATCACTTTATATACGGGTTTCCCGGCGTCTCCGCATAATACTCCACGGAGATCATATCACCGGCACGGAGTTCGTCAGAAACCATTCCGTTGATCAGTTTCAGCTCATATACATATTCCCGCACGGACATACCGGAATGATGATAATAAGTTTTTGCAACAGACCAGAGGGTATCACCTTTTTCCACCTCGATCGTCGTATAATAGCGGTTATAGACGGCATCATCCTCGTCTTCATTCGCCATAACCAGGGTCTTTCCAAAAAAGCAGGACATGATCATCACGATCATCACAAGAGCGATCAAATACTTCTTCATATTGGTTCCTCCTTTGTATTCAGTAAGTGCAAACTCATGTTTGGGAACGTCTGTTCTGGTTTAGATTCTATCATGCGAACATATGTTTGTCAATTCTTTTTCTCCATTTTTTCGAACAAAGGTTTGCTTTTTTTCGCAGTTTATGATACTATGTATGCAGAGAAGAAATATTCTTTTGCAGATTATTACAGCGGTCGTCAAATGTCTCCCCGTGTATGCGCGGTTGCCATTTTCCTAATCGCCGTGACGAATAAAAGGAGGGGTCTCATGAGTCAGGGAAAAATTACTGATAAGCAGAAAGAAATACTTGAATATATAAAAGAAATGATCTTAAAGAAAGGATATCCGCCGGCTGTGCGCGAGATCTGTGAGGCGGTTCACTTGAAATCCACCTCCTCGGTCCACTCCCACCTGGAATCCTTGGAGAAGAACGGATATATCCGCCGGGATCCGACGAAGCCGAGAACTATCGAGATTCTCGATGATGATTTCGCTCTTACAAGACGTGAAGTTGTAAATGTGCCGGTGATCGGTACGGTCGCCGCCGGAACTCCGATCCTCGCGGAGCAGAATATCGAAGATTATCTTCCGATCCCTGCCGAAATGCTCCCGAATAAAGAAGTATTTATGTTAAAGGTAAAAGGAAACAGTATGATCGAAGCCGGGATCTACAGCGGTGATAAAGTCATCGTTGCAAAGCAGCCGGACGCCGAGAACGGCGATAAAGTCGTTGCGCTCGTTGATGACTCCGCGACCGTAAAAACGTTCTACAAAGAGAACGGTCACTTCCGTCTCCAGCCAGAAAACTCCACGATGGACCCGATCATCCTGGATCACGTAGAGATCCTCGGTAAAGTCATCGGTCTTTTCCGCATGATGAGCTGATTTGTTTATAACAAAAGAAAAATCCCCGGCAGTCCGCTGTGTTTTTGCAGTGGAACTGTCGGAGATTTTTTCATATCTTCCAGGCTGTGCTCTTGCGCTGTTGTCCCTTTCCCTATTTCGAGAATACCCGTCGAAATGTCTTATGCCCGAAATGAGATGCAGCCGTTTGTCGGGTTAAATATTATTTCATGATCTTCCAATGTATCATTTACTCCTATAGAGCTCGGCAAACCAGAATCTGCGATTCTAATGTTTTTACTTTAATTCATAGGACGGATGATATAAGCCGGTTGGTTCGTAAAATTCGTCACCAATATAGTGAAAACCCAGCTTACGCAAAGCCTTTGCAGATGCAGTATTATGAGGATTATGGCCTGCAAACAGTGCGTCTGCTTTCTAAATGGAAAACGCGTAGTTGATGACAGCCGATGCAGCTTCCACTGCGTAGCCTTTTCTCCAGAATTGCGGAAGCAGATGAAACCCGATCTCATATTCATTCTTACGATATGGTCGCAATCCGCAGCATCCAATCGCGAGATCCAGGGTGCGTTCGGCTTTGAGAGCCCGCAGGCAATCTATAAGTGGATCGCCGGGAAATCACTTCCAAGCCCGGACAACTTTATCATTCTCAGCAGACTGTTACATACCAGCATTGAAAATATCCTCGTCATTGACGGGGATATTCCTCGTTTATGGGCCACTTTAAACCAGGGGTTCAATGACATCTTCCCTCTCTCGCCTTATAATCGTGTCATAAGGAATTGATGCGAAGGAGGCGAATACATCATGAAAATGACTTCGGCTTATGCCAATAAACTGCTCAAAAGCCTGGCGGACGAAAAGTCCTACTGGGAAGCCAAGGAAGCGACATCCCGTACATACGTTGCCGCCGTCGGCGAGGAACCGGTCATCCCGGAGTATGACTACTCCGCCGTTTCCGAGACGTTGAAAGAAATTGATCGAAAAACCGTTATTATCAAGCACGCCCTGAACCTGGCCAACGCAACAGCAAAGATCATGGTAGGCGATACGGAAATGAGCGTCGACAGCATTCTGGTAAGGATGGCACAGCTCAACTCCCGCAAAGCGACCCTGGACACCATGCGGAAATGCCTTCCGAAAATGAGGGAATCTTCCCATGCATTCAGCTCCAGGAATGCCGTTCCTGAGTATCGCTATACCAATTACGATCCGGAACTGGTAAAACAGGATTACGAACATATCTCCGGCGAAATCATGGAAATGCAGATTGCCCTTGACCAGTACAATCAGACGTTCCTGTTTGAAGCGGACATTTAAAGAATTTTCCGTACAGGGTCTTTAAAAATGCAGATGGGATTGTTAACGTTCAGTGACATGGATTGTTTTGTTATTTTTTATCCGTTGTATCTTTCGGTTCATGGTACGCTAATTCAGCAAATATCAATGGTAAATAATCCCCCTGTAGAAAACCCGTGAGCGATCACGCTGGTGCCGGGGTACGGTTTCAGGCACCACGGCTGCGGAATGTGAATTTCGCAGCCTTTTCCTTACAGACAGCTATCACAAAGGAGGAGCCTATGAAAAATTTTCTGAGACTGGACGGCCTGTCCATCCTGTCCGTCCCATATATGTACATCGACCACAAGGACTATCTTGCGGATTCCCTGCTCGCACAGAACCATGTTTCCGTGCGGTTAGGAAACGAATTCTCACGGGACGATTCCCCGTACCGTATCATTCTCTGCAAAGTCAGAAAGAAAGATACGGCGGAATTTGAGAAATCCATGGAGTCCTTACGCAACAAGATGCTTCTTTTCGGGCACAACGATTACATGGAATTCTGCAACGGCATCATGGAAACACTGGAACAGAATCGAGATGCTGCATGAAGAAATCATTTGTCCCAATCAGCAAACAGAGTAAAAAAGCACAAAAAGCATACCATTCCGCACAGCGTTCCACCTGGGGAATTCTGAACCCGGCAACGCGGACCATGCCGAACGGCAAGGCATACAACCGGAAGAAACAGAAAGCCAACGACAGAAGCGGCAGGGGATCCTCCTTCGACTCCCCGCCGCTTCCTTTTTGCCCGTTCCTGCTGATCAATCCCACAGGTTCCAAAAATATTTCGTCATAAGCTCCATGCCCTGCTTCAGGTACCGGTCCCGGTACTCACGCAGTTCTCCCTCGGCCGCCAGCCACTTTTCCGATATCTCCGCATATTTCGGAACATCGCTCATCGTATACAGACGATGCGTATGCTCCCGCTTTTCCCTTGCAATCTCCTCTTCCGTTTTCAGTTTCTCTCCGAACATGCCGTATTTTGCCGTGAATTCTTCCCGTGCCAGGTCATGTTCTTTCTCATACGGATTTTTCTTTCTGCACGTGCCCTCATTTGCTTCCCGGAACAGAAATTCCATTCTTCCCAGAATACGGTCCCATTTCCGGATGTTTTCTTCTTCCGCTCCTTTAAAGGAGCCGGGGTAGCCATGACTGTTAACACGAAGGTCATGGATCATGTTCGAAACAACCGTAAGAAACCATTGGTCGATCGACCAGGTGTCACGGTAACAGTATCCGTACCTCAGTCTCTGATAAATGCAGACAATGTCCTCTCTCCATATGGAAATCCTTTCCCATAGCGATTCTCTCTTACGGTGCGACAGAAAAACGGAACATTCTTCCTTCCGTCTCTTTCCGTTTTCCTTCGGACTCATTCGCTTTGTAATTCTCTTTGCGGTTTCATCCATTGTGCTTTCTCCTTTCCCGTAATATCCCTGATACGACAGTTATATCACTGCACCGGAAAGACTGCATTGAACCTCTGGTTCAATTCCTGCAGGAAAAGAAAAAGTGCAAGCTGCGTGCCTGCACTTTCCTATTTTTCTTCTACCATTCTGATAAATCAACAGCCCCAAACTTTCTTGGTTTCTCATTCCTGTAAATCCTGAATATAAGACATCAGATCATCATACTGCGAAGATGACATTTCACCGTCATCGTATAATTCCTGTATATGAGCAGACAGTTCGTCAATATCATACTCTTCCATTTCTCCATTCACAATATCAACAATCTGGTCTTTCAGTTCTTTGTGTTCCCTGCAATAGATATGACTGTCATACATACATGCTCTCCTTCTGTTAACTGTGTCATTTGGATTTTCCATTCAGATATTTCGCATCCATAGTTGCTTTAACCCATGTTTTGTGTAGCTTTTTCGCAACATAGTATTGGAGAAAATTATCCTTTAGTTTGTATCGTCCATTTTTTATTTTTACTAGTACCGGCTTATCCAGTTTCTTATGCTCTTCATAATACCTCATAAGCTTTTCCAGTTCATCCGGATCCTGCTTCCACTGCTTATAGTTCTCAGTAACAACAATTTCTTTAAGCCGAATACTCTCTATTCCAGAAAATCGTTCGCAAGACTGCTGCGTTGTTTCTTCTGGCTGCTTGGTATATTCCGGCGGCATTACGCAAGTCCATCTTTTTCATGTTTTTATCAATAAGCAGTTTCCATAACTTGTTGTAACTGATTGCCACGTTTTCACCCTCTCCGCATAATTTGTGATCATCTGCCATATTTTGCAGTTTTGTGCGTTATGTTAATCAAGTCCATTATACAATGCGTTTACATAAACGACAATTAGTTTTGAAGGTGGCAATGAAATTTTGCATTCTGAAAATATTGTTTGCTCTTTTCTGGTAGAATTATGGAAGATAAATTTGCATTATTGGCAAAACACTTGTCTTCCGTTATGATAGAACTATCACTAATATTGAAGGGGATTTCTAAATGAAGATGAGCATGAACAACGGGGAATGGGGTGACCTTTATTTTGACGATCCAGACTTTCCAAGAAATCTGCATGTCTGGCTGGAATCACTGGACGATACCAACCTTGTCGTGAGTTCTCTTGCAATGTTTCTGGCTGAACACAATGTCGCAGGATGTGCAGTTCTGCTTTCTGAAGGGCTCGGCTTTTACTCGCCGGCGGAACGGATCGTCAATCACTTCAACGAACATATGAAAGAACTTGGAATGCTGTTTGATGATACCGTTCTTCTCTCATAAAATTTTACGGAAAGGAAATACAAATATGAAGCCACAAGATAATACAGGAACAAGCAAATTCATTTCCCGTATCCTGCGTCACCATCCGGAATCCATTGGGATCCAGCTGGATGAACACGGCTGGGCTCGTGTGGATGAACTGATTGCCGGGATTGCAAAAACGCGAAAATTTGATATGGAGATGCTGGAGGAGATTGTTCGGACGGACTCCAAGCAGCGATACTCCTTTAATGAGAACAAAACCCTGATACGGGCAAACCAGGGGCACTCCATTCATGTCGATGTGGAATTGGAACAAAAAATCCCGCCGAACATCCTGTGGCACGGCACCGGAGAAAAATATGTGGAATCCATTAACCAAATCGGGCTGACCCCTAAGTCCAGACTGTACGTCCACCTGTCCAAAGACATTGACACCGCGAGAACCGTCGGAAGGCGACACGGGAAACCGGTTATCTATCGGATTGATGCTAAATCGATGTCTGCGGATGGCTACCTGTTTTATTTATCGACAAACGGAGTGTGGCTGACAAAAGAAGTCCCCGTACAGTATCTCTCGACAGAGAACAATTTTTCATAACTACGGAATTTGGTTCTCAATTTCAAAGAAGGATGAATGTCAGCTGATCTGAGCATTCATCCTCTTCCATTGTTTCCTATAATATTGCTATTTAGAAGTCATCATCCATATCACAATCATCGAAGTCAATGTCATCCTCGTCGTCATCATCTTCATCGAAATCTTCGGCATCTCCAAAAAGAGCCTCGTGTTCCTCTTTGCTGGTACACATTAATTCATCCCATAAGAATCTTTCAGTTGCATCAATTTTTCCATCACCGTTAAAATCCTTCCACTTCATACCGGCGCCCTCCTTAAAGATTGCTGATTTGTTTTTCTTTGTACCCTTATCATAACACAAATGCTGTCCAATAAAACGGACTATTCATATTTATTACTTTGTTTGAAATATCTTTTTGGAATCTGTAAACTCCCTATTACCTCGTTATTGGAAATCTGGCAGTTCCAGCCTTTTTAATTTGTGAGCATCCAATCCGATAACCGTCTCCACACCGTTCACTTCGGCTATCTCCCAGAACTCCTTCCAATAATGATGTTTGTGTCGCATGGAGGAACAATTCTTTTCCAGAGGCAATCCATATTTCACAGCTGCATCAATCACCCGTACAGCAACTGCTTCCATTTCCGGAGTCCAGATTTTCTGTCTTCTGAAAATCCGATCCGGATGAGCAACGATCTTGAAACAGCCTGTTTTCATTCCCGCGATCATCGCACCGCCAAGAACTGTGTATTCGTCAACCTGTAATCGTTCTTTCGGCCATTCGAACGTATAATGCTCTCTGTCTTCCGGGTCTTCTGCCATATGCTGTCCAAGCAAAAGAATTTCCAAATCCGTATTATTGGAAAGTTCTTGATAATATCCACTCTGATCATATCTGGAAAAATACTCAATCTCCAGTCCGATATGAATTTTGATTTTTCTCTGATACTGTTCCTTCAGATTTTTAAGAGTGGATATGTATTCCGGCAGTTCCTCATACTTCATCCGTCCACCAAACGGATTACCGGGGAACGGAGCGTGATCCGTAAAGCAGATATCAGTTGCTCTAAGACCAATCGCTTTTTTGATATATTCTTCATCGGATACCATCTCTGCATGTCCGCAGCGGAACGTATGCACATGGAAAAGATATCGTTCTCCTAATGAAATCATTTTTACGCTCTCCTTTCATGGTGCCAAACACATGACGGCATACCATTAAATACATTTTATAAACGGTAGGGTATCCGTTTGAATTGTAGAGCCGTATAATCCAGCTGTATAGCAGTTCTCGAGGATACGGCCGGAAACATGTCGGCATGGTTATTGCATTCATGTAATCTTCCCTCTTTCATCATTATTTTTTGTGAAAGAATTATGGAAAGAAAACGATTTGTTTTGGCAAAAAAGAAGCATGGACCGTGATGATCCGTGCCTCCTGTCGTAAGTACAAATGCTTTATATTTTGGGAATACCGAGCGAAATTTCTTCTGCCTGAAATGAGATGCAGCCGTTCTGAGTAAGGGAGAAGCCGTGAGTGATCATATTCTGGCACACCTGCATATAAACCAGTACATTTTTCTGTCTGGAAACCAGATTTTGCAGATGCAGTTTGATTTCCCAATCATTGACCTCACGACCATACTTAATTGCTTTCACAATACGAAGCATCGGATGAGCGGTCTCGCGGATCTCTTTTACCCATTTCTTCCGCTTTTCCTCAAATTCTTCCATGGACATATCCATAAATTTGCCATCCTTAATGTCCGTGATGATATCCGGATACTTTTCGGTTCCCCAGATATCCAGATATGAGCAGCGGGCTTCTACCGGAGTGAACAGCACCTCCAGCAGATACTCCAAATCGGGATCCGCGTCCACTCTTGAACCAAGCCCCAACCCGATATCATGGCTTTCTTTGGAGATCAGTTCTTCCAGTGTGTCGTACAAATCAAACATCTCATGAGTGTCCGGGATAAACATAGTTTTCCATCATATGAATTTCTCCTTTCCTTCCAGAACAATAGATTTTCTTCCGTATTCTTCGTTTTCCAGTTCAATCGCATTTGCCGAAGTTTTTATTGAATCTGATCAGACATATTTTTTGATCCATTGATCAAGGAATGCCATCTGATTGTCCGTGTGAAACCAATGTTCCCCGCCTTTCATGACGGTCAGTGTGGCACCAATCTGGTCTGCAAAACAGGAAATGGTTTCATAAGATGTCAGGCTATCCCGATCCCCGTACAAAATGTGTGTCGGAACATTCCACGCAACAGGATGTTCTTTTACATAACAAAGATATTCCCATGAAAGTGTTTCACCGAACGCTGTCGGGATATTCTTCCTGCACTTAAGCTCTTCTTCCGTAACATTGGCCCACAGCATCATATCAGAAATCAACTTTTTCATGTCTACGACTGGTGAAATAAAATAAGCTTTGCTGATTTTTTTGTCCGTTAAAGCGTTCATGGAAAAGAAAGCTCCTATGCTGTTGGCAATGATTTCCACAGGCTGAGCATTCCGGCAGACCGTGTCAAAGAATTTCGGAAATTCTTCCCTGGCCTCCCATGGTGTCTGCGATTCATAATCAAAACCAATGACATCACAGTTGCCAAAAAGCGGCTTATAATGAATGGCTTCTTCGGCATTACCGCCTTTGCCGTGAATGTATATGATAGTTTTTGCCATAAAATGATTCTCCCAGTACGTTCAATTTATTCTGTCTCCAGTATAAGCCGCCGCACGGACTGCGTCAATCACACACTTGTGTATAAGAGAAACACCTAAAATGAAAATTTAAATTCCACTTCTCCAAAGGGCGGTGGAGTTTACTCT
>ERZ1026901.1231-NODE-1231-length-15586-cov-6.042174_pt1 | contig 15586 bp, 12 predicted proteins | sample MGYA00380179_ERZ1026901 | MGnify/ENA primary metagenome ERZ1026901 (study PRJEB33269, sample SAMEA4719815) | human gut metagenome | biome: human-associated habitat; feature: organic feature; material: feces | place: Cameroon | collected 2013-10 ... | reverse complement strand
AAAAACATTTTGTATATTTGCAAATGTATTAATGATTTCGATTGCAAAGATAGATATTTTATCTATATAAACAAAATGTATATTGATATTTTATCTATATATTAACTTACATTAACTCTACTGCTATGCGAGAAAGATTCGAACGTTTTGATAAATACATGAAGCACAAAGGGTTAAATGATAACCAGGTGACTGTTGAATGTAAATTAAGTCAAGGTCTTTTAGGTCAAGCGCGTAAAGGAAAGAGCGATCTTGGCACTAAAACCATTGAAAAAATCTTGAATATTTATCAAGATTTAAACAAAGTTTGGCTCATGACAGGTGAAGGCGACATGCTTTCCTCCACATCAAGCGCTCAGCCTCAACCATCGGTTAAGAATGAACGTGTGACAGACGATGAGGCTTACAAGGTGCCTCTCGTTCCTATCTCTGCACTTGGAGGTTCATTAAACGACTTCAACACTGCCGTGTGTCGCGACGACTGCGAAACGGTTATCTCGCCTATAAAGGACATCGACATGGCAATAAAAATATCTGGCGACAGTATGGAGCCTGAATATCCTTCAGACAGCCAGGTGTTCATAAAGAAGGTCAATGAGCGAGCTTTCCTTGAATGGGGGCGCGTCTATGTGCTCAACACCTGCAACGGCATCGTCATCAAGCGCCTCATGCCCACCAACGACCCCAACACGGTGCTCTGCGAAAGCATCAACCCCAAATATCCACCCTTTGAGGTGAACCTTGAAAACGTCAACGGCGTTTATAGAGTTATAATGTGCATGAGCTTCAAGTAAAACAAGAAAACTTAGAGCATATGAAATGGAACGAAAAACTGGGAGACTATCTTATAGATGTTTCCAAGTATACCATTACTGGTGTCGTCCTAACAGCTTTCTTTAACGACATAGCAAACAAAACAGTTTTGTATTTAGTTGGAGTCATTGTTTCAATGTGTGCGCTATATGTAGGCATCCGCATTTGTGGAAAGGACGATAAAAAGAAAGATAGAAATAACGATAATAATAAAAAGGAGAAATAGTTATGGCAGATTACATCGGTCTTATGGCAATAGGCATTCCTTGCGTATTGTTCATCATCTTCTCAATGACCAAACAAGGCAAAGAGTGGATGCACAGAAACAACATGTTGTAAAAATAATTTGAAATAAAGATGGGAACATTAGAAGCTTTTTTGGTAATCATGGCTGTTATAAGTGGTGGTCTTGTCGTTTGGTCATACACCAAATCGGGGAAGAAATGGCTTAACAGCCTTTAAGGAAAATAGTTATGGCAGATTACATCGGTCTTATGGCAATAGGCATTCCGTGTGTATTGTTCATCATCTTCTCGATGACAAAGCACGGCAAGGAATGGATGAGAAGAAACAACATGTTGTAAAGAAACATGCATGTTTTTCCGCACCATTTCCGCAAAAATAAAATTTAAACATTAAGTAACTTATTGAACAACAGCGGGGTAACCTCTTTGGTGGTGATTAGTTTGTGGTTCTGAATGTCGTGGGTTCGAGTCCCACCTGCCACCCAAGATAAACCTCATAGATCAGAAATGATTTATGAGGTTTCTTGTTTTTAACAACTTTATCAAACAAAAAAGTATGATAAGAAACGTCACACCAGCAGATGCGAAGGCAATAACCGACATCTACAACCAGTATATCCTCAACACAACCATCAGTTTTGAAACAGAACCGCTAACGGCAGAACAGATGGGGGAACGCATAAAGGACATTTCAACAGAATATCCTTATTATGTGTATGAGAACGAAGACGGCACAGTCGGCGGCTACTGTTATGCTCACCGTTGGAAAGAGCGCGAAGCCTACAGCCACACACTTGAGACAACCATCTACCTTGCACCTGGCATAGAACGCCGAGGCATAGGCACACAACTCATGCACATGCTTATCGACGAATGCCGCCACCGTGGGTTCGTGGCCCTTATAGCTTGCATAACAGGCGACAATGAAGCAAGCATAAAGATGCATGCCTCGTTAGGTTTCGAACAGAAATCGTGCTTTGAGAAAGTTGGCATAAAATTTGGGAAGATGCTTGACGTTGTCGATATGGAACTTTTGCTGTAGATCGCACTCTTCTGAAAAAGGATAAAAGGAGGAACAGAAAAAGGAGGAATGAGAATAGGAACACAAGGAAAGACAAAGCGAAACAAAGATAAAGACAAGAAGAACAGACAAAGAAAAAAATAACAGGAAGAAGAAAAGGATAGGAAAGAAAGAAAGAAAGAATAGAAAGAAAAGAAGGAAGAAGCAACAAGACAAAAACAAAAATTGAGAAGAAAATAAAAAAGCTATAAAATGAAGGCGAAATATTTGCGCCGTTCATTTTTTTTGCGTTCCTTTGTAAGCACAATGCAGACGTCAGCGAAAGAAGCGCGGACAGATGCAGGAAGTTAATCAATTTACAAACCTATTTTTTTGAATAATATGCCTAACGAAACAAAAAATCTTCTCGACGGCTCCTTTAATGTGAGGAAGGCCGTAATGTTTGTAGTGGCGGTGCTCATTGCCGCCGTGTTATGGTTCCTTCCTCTTGATGCCTACGGCATAGAGGGACTGACCGTCATACAAGAGCGTGTCATCGCAATCTTTGCTTTGGCCACCATCTTGTGGATAACAGAAGCTGTGCCGTCATGGGCTACATCGGTGAGCGTCATCGGCTTGTTGCTGTTCACCACCTCCAACAGCGCATTCAATTTCATGCGTAGCGGCATCGACAAGAGTGAGCTGCTTGACCACACGTCAATCATGGCCACCTTTGCCGACCCCATCATCATCCTCTTCCTTGGAGGTTTCATCCTTGCTATCGCAGCAACAAAGTCGGGTCTTGACGTTCTGCTTGCCCGCACCCTCATACGTCCTTTCGGAACCAAGAGTGAGAATGTGCTTTTAGGCTTCATCCTCATAACAGGCGTGTTCTCGATGTTCGTCAGCAACACCGCCACCGCAGCCATGATGCTCACGTTCCTCGCGCCGGTGTTTCGCACGTTGCCTGCCGACGGAAAGGGCCGCATAGCCCTCACGCTCTCCATCCCTGTAGCAGCCAACATTGGCGGTATGGGAACCCCCATCGGAACCCCTCCAAACGCCATCGCCCTTAAATATCTTAACGACCCCAACGGTCTGAACCTCAACCTCGGCTTCGGCGAGTGGATGGCTTTCATGATGCCGCTCACCATCGTCTTGCTCCTCATTGGCTGGATGTTGCTCAAGAAGTTCTTCCCCTTCACAAAGAAGACCATTCACCTCACCATCGGCGGTGAGCTGCAACACAACTGGCGCACCGTGGTTGTAGCCGTGACGTTCATTGTCACCGTTGCCCTGTGGATGCTCGACAAGGTCACCGGCGTTGGTGCCAACACCGTGGCCATACTGCCCATCGTGGTGTTTGCCGTGACAGGCGTTGTCAACGCCCGCGACCTTCAAGACATCAACTGGAGCGTTATCTGGATGGTGGCCGGTGGCTTTGCCCTTGGTCTTGCCCTCAACGAGTCGGGGCTGGCAGAGAACGCCATCAAGAGCATACCGTTCGGTTCTTGGTCGGCAGTGGCCATCCTTATCATCTCAGGCCTCATCTGCTATCTGCTGTCCAACTTCATCTCGAACACCGCCACAGCCGCTCTTCTCGTGCCTATCCTCGCCGTTGTGTGCAAGGGCATGGGCTCGTCTCTTGAAAGCATCGGCGGCACACCAACCGTTCTCATCGGCATCGCCGTTGCAGCATCTGTGGCCATGGCCCTGCCTATCAGTACGCCTCCAAACGCCATCGCCCACTCTACCGGTCTGGTCAAACAGAACGAGATGATGAAGATTGGTGTTGTTATGGGCATCATCGGCCTTGTGCTCGGCTACTCTCTGCTCTTCATCCTTGGACAGATGCACATCTTCTAAAGACAAAAGAAGCTTTTAATAAAGACGAGAGAGGCTTCTTATAAAGACGAAAAGCGTCTCTTAATAAAGACGAGAACATCATAAGAAGCAACAAAACAAAACATAAAAAAAGTGAGCTTGTAACCATTATGGCGCAAGCTCACTTTTTTATGTTAACAAACTATTCTCAAAAGAAGCGTTATTTTTGCCTGTTGGTGTAACATAACGCCGCACCTATGGCCGTGCAAAACTCCGAATACTTAGGAATATGGAATTTTACGCCATACAACCGCTCGGTTGCAGGGAACACACGGCTACATTGCGGCAGCAACGTGAGGTTGCCGATCATCACAAAATCTTTTATGCCAGAGCCAAGTGAAGAGAGAATGGACGCGCTACAGATGCTCTGAAGCACCATCCATATCAGTCCGATGGCGATATCCTCACGCGAAGCGTTGCTCTTGGCGTTGCCGCAAAGCGAAGCAATAGCATCCATAGGTAGCCCCGGAAGAGGTTTGGCGCTGATGTCTTTGATCAGCAAGTTAATGTGTGCCACATCGCCCTCCTCGGCAAGCTTCGACACCTGCAATATGTCGTCGGTCTTCAGCAACAAGCGCGACAGACCTTGCAACGTTCCACCGCCAATGCCTATGCCGCCAATGTGCTTAATGTCTTCACCGTCACACTTCACGATAGACGTGCCCGTGCCCATGCTCACCACAATCATGCGGTCGAGCTTGGTCTCATAACGTGCACCAAGACCGTCTGCTATAAACTCTTCTGCCTTCTCTGTGGGCAGATTATATATCGGCTCATTGATGTAAGCGCTACCCACACCCGTGAGCATGACCTTCTCAATGTCCTGAAGCTGTATCTTGTTTACATACAGAAATTTTCCAAAAGCGCCGTAGAGCGATGTCACGGGGTCTGTGGCCTTGATACGGATTGGCGACAACACCTTTCCTTGCTCCACAATTCCCACAATCTTTGTTGTGCTTATGCCAACGTCAATGCCTATTACTATTCCCACAATTCTTGAGATTTGGTTATTACAGGTTGCAAAGTTACATCATCCTACTGTAACGACAAAGAAAAAGCGACACTATCTTACGATGTGCCGCTTTCATTTCCTTTTTCTCGCCCCTACTTATAAACAAAATATCTTGCGTTTTGTCCTTTGCAGAAACGGTTCACCAGATTGATGATAAGCTCTGCTGTGGCCCGCACGGTGTCCTCGTTGCCATCGTATCCGTTGACAAGCGCCACGAGGTGACGTGTCTGCAAGCCCATCTTCGTGCGCTCGTTGTCGCTTGTTGGCGTACCTACCCCACCCGTGTTGTCACGATACACAGGCAGACCGGCAATGTTGAGCATGCCACGACCGATACCCTCGTAAGGCTCGCCCTCACGTCCCACGCCGAGCGTGAGCGTGTCGCCGTCAAACTTGTCGCCATCGAAGCCACCAATGCTGTAGCCATATTTTATGCTTGCAAGGTTTATCAGGTCCACGAGCGTGTCTATCTGATAAAGCTTCTTGCCTTGCAGCATGCGGCGAATGAGAGCCTCCGACGACGGACGGTAGCGCGAAGGATCCTTGCCGCAAGCCTTATAGACGCGGCGTGTGGCAGCAATGGCGCTGATGTCTTTCAACGATTCGGTCGTCAGCGTCTGGCGAAACTGCTCACCAAGCTCATCGATAAGCTGCCACAGCTCCTCCGAATATTCGCTGTTCTCAACATCGGCCTCTACACAAGCTCCCACAAACGAGGGACAGACCGACTCTATCTTGTCTTCTACAAATATTTTCATTGTTCCAAATTTAAATGTTTCTGTTAAACATTTTTTCATGAATTATTAATCCTCAAACAGAAGCAGTTGCTCACCACCGCCCTTAGACGAAGCTTTAGAGGTTTCTTTCTGAACATTGGAAGATGCAGAACCTTCATTTTGGCTTTCAGAATGACCAGAAGAGCCTTCGGTTGCAGAGCTTTTGTTGGCAGAGCTTTCGCTGGCAGAGCCATCGGTTGCAGAGCTTTCGGCTATAGAGCTTTCAGCCATAGAATCTTCGGCTATTGCAGAATCTTCGGTTGCAGAGCCTTCAATCATCTTCAGGAAAGTCTCTTCGTCCACGATAGCCACCCCCAACTTCTCAGCCTTTTGCAGTTTTGACGGGCCCATATTGTCGCCAGCGAGTATGAACGATGTCTTGCCGCTGATAGAGCCTACGTTTTTGCCGCCATTGCGTTCTATTATTGCCTTATACTCATCGCGGCTGTGGTGCTGGAACACGCCACTTATAACAATGCTCTTGCCTGCAAGCACATCGCTGCCACCTTGCTCCTCGCCCTTCTCAACAGCCATCTGCAAACCATAAGCACGCAGACGTTCCACGATAGAGCGGTTTGTGTCGTTATGGAAATAGGTTATTATGCTCTTGGCAATGACCTCGCCCACGCCCTCTACCTCAAGCAGCTGTTGCAACGATGCGTTCATGAGCGTGTCGATGTCGCCAAAATGTCGGGCAATAAGACGGGCTGAGGTCTCTCCCACAAAACGTATGCCGAGGGCAAAAACCACTCTCTCAAACGGCACCTTCTTTGAGTCGTCAATGGCTTTGACAATCTTCTGTGCCGAACGTAGCTTGCTGCCTCCAGCACTTATGTCCTCCACCTTTATGTCGTACAGGTCGGCGATGTTGTGAATAAGTCCACGACGGAAATATTCATCAACGGTCTCAGGTCCAAGCGAGTCTATGTTCATGGCTCTACGGGCAATGAAATGTTCTATCCGACCCTTGATCTGCGGTGGACAAGCAGCATCGTTAGGACAATAATGTGCGGCTTCTCCCTCATATCTCACAAGTTCGGCGCCACACTCGGGGCAATGTGTTATAAACTCAACAGGCTGCGCCCCTGGCTCACGACGGTCGGTGTCGACGCCCACAATCTTAGGAATGATCTCGCCACCCTTCTCCACATACACATAATCGCTGATGTGAAGATCAAAGCTGCGTATGAAATCTTCGTTGTTAAGCGTGGCGCGACGCACCGTGGTGCCAGCAAGCTGCACAGGCTCCATGTTGGCAACGGGCGTCACGGCTCCTGTACGGCCAACCTGATAGGTGACCTTGTCAAGGCGCGTGAGGGCGCGTTCAGCTTTAAACTTATAGGCTATAGCCCATCGCGGACTCTTTGCAGTGAAGCCCAACTGTCGTTGCTGACGTAGCGAGTTAACCTTCAGCACAATGCCATCGGTAGCCACAGGCAGGTTTTTGCGTTCCGTGTCCCAAAAGTCGATGTAGGCATAAATCTCCTCAAGCGTCTTCACCTTCTTCATGCCTTGGCTTATCTTAAAGCCCCATGACGCTGCCGCCTGAAGATTCTCATAATGGCCATCCGACGGCAACTCCTCGCCAAGCAGATAATAGAGGTAGCTGTCGAGCTGTCGGCTTGCCACAAGTCGCGAGTTCTGACTCTTCAACGTGCCACTGGCGGCGTTGCGCGGGTTAGCAAAGAGCGGCTCCTCGGCAGCCTCACGCTCAGCGTTAAGACGCTCAAACACCTTCCACGGCATCAGGATCTCGCCACGGATCTCAAACTCATGGGGATAGCCCGTGCCGGGAAGCACCAACGGAATGCAGCGTATGGTCTTCACGTTTGCCGTAACATCATCGCCCTGCACACCATCGCCACGGGTGACGCCACGCACCAGCTGGCCGTCAACATAGGTAAGCGAAATAGAAAGTCCGTCATACTTCATCTCGCAGCACACCTCAAAATCCTCGCCACCCAGTCCGCGCTTCACGCTCTCATACCAGTCGCGCACGTCCTGTTGGTTATAAGTGTTAGCCAACGAGAGCATGGGATACTTGTGCACCACCTGCTTAAACTCGCTGTTCAGGTCGCTTCCCACACGTTGCGACGGCGAGTTTGGATCCGCCATCTCAGGATGTCGAGCCTCAAGGTCTTGAAGTTCGCGCATGAGAGCATCAAAGTCGAAATCGGAAATATCCGGACTGTTGAGCACATAATACTTATAATTGTGTTCATGCAGTTCTTTCCGAAGCTGCAATATTCTTTCTTTCTCGTCCATATCTTTTTTATTTTAAGCAAAACGTTAAGACCTTCACAATCAGAGCATGTTGACCTCAGGTCATTTGTTTTTCTTCATAATCACATAAATCACAATTGGGGCGCCCACCAACGGCGTGACGGCATTGACGGGCAACACCCCTCCACCGCCCGGCAGCGAGCAAGCCATGTTGCAAGCCATCGCTATGACCGCTCCCATAAGCAACGTGGCAGGCACCAGCGACAAGTGGCTGTCGGTGCGCATGACCATCCGCGCTATGTGAGGCACGGCAAGCCCTATGAACGCTATCGGCCCACAGAACGCCGTCGTAACGGCTGTGAGGAAACCGACAAGCACCAGCGCCCCGTTGCGAACAGCCGCAATGTTAAGGCCCAAGGCTGCTGCATAGTTGTCGCCAAGCCGCATGATGTCAAGACTCTTTGAAAGAAGCAACGCCACAAAAAGGCCCACGCCCACGGGCACGGCTATCCACCACAACTGTTCTGACGACACGTTGGCAAAGCTTCCCATGCCCCACAAGAGGTACGATTTCACGCCATCGGCCGTGGCAAAAAAGTTTATAACGGTTATAAACGCCGAAGCGACATAGCCAATCATCAGTCCGATAATGAGCAGAGCCACACCGCCACGCACGGCAAGCGAGAGCACAAACACCAACGCCGTCACAGCCATGGCACCAATGAAAGCCGCCACAACCGTAGCGCCCATGCCCACCAAACTGTCGGTCATGACGGCGCCACCGCCCATGAGCATGACCACAGCCACACCTAAGGCCGCACCGCTACTTATGCCAAAGACCGATGGGTCGGCAAGCGGATTGCGAAAGATGTTCTGAAGAAGCAGTCCGCCAACAGCCAGAGCAGCACCACAAAGCGCCGCTGTAAGCGTCTGCGGCAGTCGCGACTCAAGCACAATGAACCGCAACGTGTCGGACGTCTCGCCACCAAAAAGCGTGGTCAAGACATCTGCTGGTGCAAGAGGAACAGCGCCCACAAACAGGCTAAGCACCGCCATCAGCGCAAGAGCAAGCGCCAACCCCATTATTGTTTTCTTATTGCGTGTCATTGTTTTCTTGTCATTATGCCATGTTTTCAAATAAGCTTTGCCGAGGTGCAGCTTATCTTTTACAAAGATAATGCAAACCGAGAGCAGAGCATCAAGCTTGCTTGAACGCTTTGCCGAGGTGCAGCTTATCTTCTACAAAGTTAAAAATAAACCTCGAAACGCCCAAGCCAACAAGCTGAAAGCATTGTTCAAAGAAAAAAAAATAAAGATTTCTTCAAAAACATTTGGCAGTTTCAAAATAAAGCATTACCTTTGCACTCGCTTTTAAGAAGTAAGGCTCCGTAGCTCAACTGAATAGAGCATCTGACTACGGATCAGAAGGTTGCAGGTTTGAATCCTGCCGGAGTCACACTTTTAAACACCAAGAGGATGTTATTCATTTAACATCCTCTTTTTTTATACCCCACCTTGGTTTTATATATCCGGGGCAACGGATTATTCCGGGGCAACAGATTATTCCGGGGCAACGGATTATTCCCCATATAATCCTCAAACATGTCAGCAGAACAGAAATTCATGATGTGTTTATCAACGATATAATGGAAGAAAATTCTCATCTCGACATTGAAATGAGAATTTTCTTCCTACTACATAACTTTTATTTTTAGATTTTACGAACCCAAAAGAGTTGTTCATTCACACTTGCGTAGAATTCATTCGCTCTTCATTTTCATTCGCTCTTCACCTCCCAGCTCTTGTCTCTTCCCGCAAACTCTGGGCTATAAGCACACTGAGCGGTGCAAAGGCCTGTGCGATAAGAGCCAGCACGGTCGATATAATAGGTCGTCTCTACAGTGTGGCGTCCCTTTGAGAGCACATCAAAATAGAAATAAGAGGCGTTGTCCTTGGTTGCCACATAACAGCCGTTGCGATAGCCGCTGAGCTGCGATGTCGGTTCCATGCAAGCAGCACGATGGTCAGCAACCTGCACAAAGTCGTAGTCGCGGTCGGCGGTGATGACAATGCGAACCGTCAAGCGGTCCCCCACCTTCAGGTGGTCGAGCGATGAGAGGCGTTTGCCGTCCTTGAAGAACATACGCTCCACCGTCATTCCTGCCGTTGCACTCTTCACGTCCTCCACAGGCTGCATCCACTGTGCGTAGACAGCACCCCACGATGTGCCACCGTTTGTTTTCTCAGCTGTGAACGTGCGCATGTTGTTGCCCTCCTTCGAAGCCTTGACATATCCAAGCGCCGACTTCTGCTTTGCCACAGGCAGATGCTTTCCGTCAACCTTCAGCACCGCAGGCATGCCATCGGCCATGGTGAGCGCCTTGGCATCGTTGCCAAGGAAGGCCGACACCGCATCGACCGTGTTGAGCGGCGTGTCCCATCCCTGTGTGCGCTTGCTTTGCAGAAGCCACAGTTGCATGTCGGCAACGGTCTTTGCGTCAGACGGCTGCAAGCGTTGCAGCGCCTCTATCACAGCCACCTGTGTTGGTATGCGATAGTTGCGCCATGAGTAGCCGGCCTTTGGCGTGTCATAATAGCATCCCATGTCGGGTTTGCAAACAAGATACTGTCGCATGCTCTCAAGCAGGGTGAGCGCCTCTTTGCTACGCCCGGCAGCAGCGAGCGCCACAGCAGCGCGTGCCTTGCCTTCTATAGAAAGGTCAGCGTTTTGCTTTGCGAGGTGTGCCACAAGATAGTCGTAGTCGGCCTGTCGCTTCAGCGTCATGTCCTTGCGCGCATCTGTCAAAGCACAAATGTAGAGATAGTCGGCAGCAAACCCAGAAGGACGCACATCCTTAACACCCTTCTTCTCAAGCTTACGCATGGCGTTACATTCGCTGGCGATCTCTCCTCCGAGCCAGTTGACAGCTTTAGCGCGCATGTCGTTACACTCGTCATCAGCCATGTCCATGGCCTCCAGACGAGCCAAGGTCTCAGCCACCGACGAGGTCACATAACGGCTGCCCCTCATGCCCGCCCACCAGGCGAACGATCCGTCATAACGTTGCAGCTTCTTCAGCTTGTTCATCCACAGGGCGCAACGGCTGCCAATAGTGTTCTCGTCATAGAACGCCGCGAGGCGGCGCATGTTGTCGGTCTCCTTTTCAGCCTCGGCGACCCACGGTGTCTCGCTGAGCAACATGTTTTTCAGCTCCCCGTTCTCCTGCAAGCCGCTCTTCAGGTTCTTGTCCTTGTCAACATTCCACAGCTCCACCGTCTGTTTGATGGCAGGCGTGAGCGTCATGAGCTTACGTCCCACGGCGTTTACATAATAGGCTGTGGCGAGGGTCATGGCATCTTCACGTCCGTTGTCTGTGACCGAAGGCAGCGTCTGCACCATGAGCCACGCGGGGTTGTTCGTATATTCTACTGTCAGCTTCTTGCCGTCGGCGTTCTTTGCACCAAACAAGGAAGCGAGGTCAATGGTCTTCACGCCCTCACCCTGTTGTGTGAACGGCACGGCTGTCGTCACAAGCTCACTTGCTGCAAGCACGGGCAGATAAGTCTGCTCGCCATCGCTGAAGCCCCCGGCCTGTGCTGTGACACGGCAGATGAGCAAGCCGTCGTTGTCGATGGTGCTCATGTCGAACGGGAAGGCAAGAGAAACGGTTGTGTCTTTCTCAGCCTTTAACTTTATGTTCTTCACATAGACCGCCTTGTCGGTATCAGGGTTTATCAGCTCCAAGCGGGCCGTTCCGTTAAGGTGGCGCTCTGAAAGGTTTGACAGGCGCACAGCAATGTGGCCCTTATCTTTTGAGCGCACAAAGCGAGGCATGTTAGGCTCAACCATGAGTTGCTTCTGCGCCACAGCCTCTGCCTCCAACCGTCCGATGTTCATCACCTCGTCATGAGCGATGCCGAGCAAGCGCCATGTGGTGACGCTCTCAGGCAAGGTGAATTTTATCTTCACGTCACCCTTGTCGTCGGTCTCAATGCAGGGCATGAAGAAAGCCGTCTCCGCAAAGTTTTGGCGAACAGCCACGTTGCCCATTTCAGTTGTTTCAGCCTCATCTTGCACCGTCGTTTCTTTTGCGCCACGAATCTTAATGTCGTTAATGCCGCCATCCACCGAACCCGTCAGAGAAACCGTCTCAACGCAATCGAAGTACTTTTCCTTCTTCGCAGCCGAATGTCTTTCAAATTCAACATTCTGTTTTGCACTTGTCTTATACATCAATACCTCGCCGAAAGCACGGTACCAGGGAATGTTGAAAGAGCTGAAGTCGAGCTGTCGCTCACCAAGCGGACGGAACGTCATCTCTCCATAACGACTGAGGTTGTTTGAATAGCGTGTGAGCCAATTGGTGTTAGGCAAGATGTTTGCCCAGTCGGCATTAAGACTCCACGAGTGTTCGGTAAGCTGGTCAAGCGACTTGTCATACATCGTGAGCATGGCCTGTGCCTTGGCAGCCCGCCCGTCGGGCGTTGAGACGTGCAGCGTCCACTCCTCCTTTTGTCCCGGTGTGAGACGGTCGCGGAAGGTGGTCCATGTTGTGAGCAAGCGATTGTCACGTTTTGGACAAGCGATCTTGGCTGTGTGTCGATAAACGACCCCTTCTTTCACCCACGCACATGTGAGCAGAAGACCGTCGCCATATTCGGGCTTATATGTCAGCTGGCGTGTCGACACCTCGCCGTCAGTCAAATTGAGCACCCCGCTCTCCAGAACCTCTGTTCCGGAGAAGATGCTGTAGAGCACATGCTGCACGCTGTCTGAAGAACCCACCTGCACATAGACAGGACGTCCGTCTGCTGGGAAGCGCTTGGCAGAAGCATAGAACCAGTCGTGTGTCTGTGTTGCCACCTTCTTGTCGTCCATGGTGAAGACCACGAAATGTTGACTTATGGTGTCGGTGCCACAATAGGCGGTGAGCAGATGCGATGCCGATGTGAGCGTGGCAGCCGAGAACGGTGTGTCGGTGTTGGCGGTTGTCGTGAACCTCTGGTCGTCGATGTAGAACACCACGTCACCCTTTATGGGCTCGCCTGCTGCATTGCGATAATCGAAGCGAATTGAACGCAAACTGTCACGCTCGGTCTTGTCGGGCATGTTGCACGAAAGGGCTGTCGGCTTGTCGCCGATCGGCACCGACATGGTTGCGTCATGGCTCTCGCCCGCAGCATCGGTAACGGTGGCTGTGACGTCAAACGTGTAGAAGCGCGTCACCTTCTCAAAACCTTTCTCGCGGTCGGGCATGAACAGAGGCACACGCGCCACAAACTGTCCGTTACCATCGGTCACGACAGAGTCGGCAAAGACCTGTTCCGAGCGGTCGCGCATGCCGAAGCGTCCCCACCACATTGACGGACGGCGCACGACACGATAACGAACCTTGGCGCCCTGCACAGCCACGCCGCTATAGGTGCGGGCGGTGGCCTTTACAGCCACGGTGTCGCCAACATGATAGCCGGTCTTCAGCTTGTCGTATGTTATGTCGAAAGAAGGACGCTTATATTCCTCCACGCGCAACCATTTCCACGCTCTTGCTTTGTCGGCAACAGAGGCACGCAGATAGAAAAGTCCGGTGAGGCCGTTTGAAGGCAGGAGGAAAGAGGTGGTGGCCGTGCCGTAGTTGTCGGTCTGCACCTCAGCCTTGCCCACATCCTTGCCGTTGCTGTCGCTTAGCGAGAACGTCACCTTCTGTCCGCCCATCACCGATGAGCCGTCGCGTCCTTTGTTAAACGCTATTGCCGACACCTGCACCGTCTGTCCTGGACGATAGATGCTTCGGTCGGTAAACATTTTGAGCACAGGCTCCACCTTGTTGCCGTTGCCGAAGAAGTAGTAGCTGTAAGACGAGTTAAGCTCATTCGATGCTTTGTCGGTGTCGGTAGAAGCATAATAATAGAGCTTGCCTTTCATCGCGTTGGCATCGACCGTCACCTCACCCTTGTCGTCACAGGTAAAGGTCTTTGCTTTAGAAAAATCATTGTTCGCCACCTCATCGGCAGACCTGAAGCGCAGTTTGGCTCCTGCCACAGGCTCTCCTGTCGTGGCGTTGAGCACGGCGAAGCGCACCTTGTGGTCGGGTATCGCCTGATAGACAACGCTAAGATTGGTCACGCTGAGCAGCAGGCGTTCTGGACGCACGGCGGCGTTGTTGGTCGTAAACTCAACGACATACACACCCACGGGTAGCGGATCGATGAACATCGAGTCGCGTGTCACCTTGTAGGCCGGCATTCCTATGTAACGGCGCGTCTGTGTCTGCAGTTCGTCAGAGGTAAAATGTGCCTTCAGCTTCGCATAATCACGGTCGTTGGAGGGGTCGAGAGCGGTATCGCCTCCCACGTTCACACGGCGCACGGTCATCGTCAGCTCGCCAATGTTGCACACCCCAAGAAGGTTAACCTTGCGCTTGACGCCAGGCAGCAACACGCCGTCGCCGATGGACACATGGAAGCTCGGGAGCGTCAGTCGGCTCTGCGCGTTACGCAGAATGTTCATGCGTGGCCACGCTCCCCAATGAACAAGGGCATAGTCGATGAATGCCATCTTGTCCTTGGCATCCACATCGTCGGCCTCGCTCATGATGTCGTAACGCTCAATGGCCACCTCTCCTGCCACCTGCAGGTCTTTATACTCGTTGAGCAACGAGTCGACGGACAGGAGATATTTCGACTTGCGCAGCTCTGTAACGCTCTTCGGCCTTTGCTCTTTCAGCAACAAGAGGGCGGTCACACACGATGCCTGTCGGTTGCCTGCCTTTTCATAATAGTCGTGAAGCATCTTCGTCCGTCCTGCCTGCATACCGACAATGTGGAGCATGTCGTCGCCGAAGATGCGGCTGTCGATGCCGTCAATGACAAACGGCTCATAGCCTGCGGCAAAAGCCTTGGCCAGGTCGGCGGGCGATGCCAACGCCTTGTCATACCACGCACGGCTTGCTGCCTGGGCCTCTGCCTTGTCATCGCACAGTTTGGGATAAACATCGTAGGCTTTTCCCAACACCGATGCGTAGGTTGCGGCAAGCACAGCGTTGCTCTTCTCTGTCTTGGCATAAAGGCGCTCAAGACGGTTCACGCCCGAACGCAACGAGTCGGGCGACACACTGATCTGTGCATCTATGGCCAACACCTGCGCTTTGAGCAGATGGCCGTAGGCACGCTCTGCGGTGGCTTTGTCCACAATTTTCTTCAGCACAGCCAACTCCGATTTGGGCAGATCTCTGCCGCACATCTTGCTCCACTGCTTCCACATCGAGGAGTAGCTGTCGGCAAGGGCTATCGCTGGCATGAGCCATGCCAAGAACATAAGCATGGCAACAATCGTCTTTTTCTTTACCATATCGTTAGTTTTTTTATTGTTTGCTTTTTAATTTGCGTCTTTATCTGCGTTTTTAAAGACAACTCATCATTGTTGAATATCTTGTTGCAAACTTACATAAAATTTCTGAAATATAACATTTTGGCGACTTTTTTTTCATTGACTGAACTTTCGCAAGTGCATAATAAACACATTTTCAATTTATTATCATCTCTGGAAAGCGTCGCCGCGCTCGACTTTGTCGCTTGCCGGAGCGTCGCCGAAGGCGGCGAATATCCATAACCGCTGGTTGAGCTGCCGAAGGCA
>ERZ1026901.1229-NODE-1229-length-15591-cov-4.014611_pt1 | contig 15591 bp, 8 predicted proteins | sample MGYA00380179_ERZ1026901 | MGnify/ENA primary metagenome ERZ1026901 (study PRJEB33269, sample SAMEA4719815) | human gut metagenome | biome: human-associated habitat; feature: organic feature; material: feces | place: Cameroon | collected 2013-10 ... | reverse complement strand
CGCGACATCAATCGCTACCGTGCAATCATCAAGGCTCTCGGTCTGCGTAAGTAATTTATGCGAAGAGGCTTTGGCGATACTGCTGAGCAGTAAGCAAAAAGACTTAATCCCGATGATTCATTGCGAGTCATCGGGATTTTTTTGTGTGCTTCATTTGGGATATGGAGTGACTGTTGTGCAAATTGCAGTTTTATCGGGGAGTGGCGTCTGATGTTCGTGTAATGAACGTATAATATATTGTTCGTATAATGAACGTTAATATTTGGTTCGTTAATGAGCGTATAATGCTGTGTCTTGAACGCTGCTTGTGCGTCGCCGCCCTCGGCAACGAATTGCACAAACCAGCCTATTAACGTCTATTATACGATAGAAACATTAACGCTCATTACACGATAAAAAATTATACGTACATTACACGAACAATAGAGCGCCAACCTCCCCGATGTACTCCAGTTGGCATCACCCAAAATATATGATGAGCCATAAAATAAATGGTATAAAGCTTTTTTATTTCATTTACTTTTATTAACTTTGCTCACGAAATAACAATACTATTTCAGAAAATAATCAATAATAAACAACAAAATATATAGTTGTAAGCAACATCTATATTAATAACAATCTATATTAGTAACCAAACATCAAACAACATGAAGATTGACCAAACCAAGAAAAGCTTGATCGACGGAAGGACAGCTTGCACGCTTGCCCTTTGTCTTACGATGTCGGCAGCTGCCTATGGCGCTAATCCGACAGTCGCTTCGAGTGTTTATCAGTCGGCACAAGCCGGCAAGTACAAGATTACCGGTAAGGTTGTCGACAACAATGGCGAACCTATTATCGGTGCATCTGTTGTCGAAAGTGGGGGGGCAAAAAACGGTACAGTTACCGACATTGACGGCAACTTCACCCTCACAGTGTCTAAGGAGAATGCTACCCTTAACATTTCTTACATTGGTTTTATTCCTCAGCAGGTTAAGGCTCACGCCGGAGGCATGAACGTGCAGATGCGCGAAGACGCCCAGAACCTTAACGAGGTAGTGGTTGTAGGTTATGGTACACAGAAGAAAGCCGACCTTACCGGTGCCGTATCTTCTGTTTCGGGCAACGAGATTGCAAGCCGCCCCGTAACCGACGCAACACAGAGTTTGCAGGGTCTTGTTCCTGGCTTGCTCGTTTCTAATGACAGCTCTGGCCGTCCTGGTTCGTCGGGTACACTGACACTGCGTGGACAGGGCAACCTCTCTGGCACCGGTCATCCATACGTTCTTGTAGACGGTATCGAGATGGATCTCTCTGATGTCAACCCTAACGATATCGAGAATATCTCTGTACTTAAGGATGCCGCAGCTTGTGCGGTATACGGTGCGCGTGCCGCATACGGTGTAATTCTTGTTACCACAAAGCGTGGACAGGAGGGCAAGGCACGCGTCAACTATCAAGGCTCAGTGGGTTGGAACTCGCCAACCGTGCTTCCTGACATGCTTAACGCTGTTCAATTCGCTAATATGTGGAACGATGGTTGTAAGAATGCTGGCTCTACACGTCTGTATAGCACTGAAAAGATAGGTCTTTTAGAGCAGTATATCAAGGATCCGTCAAGTGTAGATCCTTGGCAGGAGCTTCCTGCTAATGCCAATATGAACCCTGCCTTCGAGAACCAGGAGAAGGGTATTGGCAATGTCGACTACTTTAAGCTTCACTATAAGGACGCTTCCTTCAAGCAGCGCCACAACCTTAGCGTAACCGGTGGCGGCAAGGCTGCCCAGTATTACGTATCGGCTGGCTACTACAAGGAGGACGGCTTGCTGCGTTATGCCGACATCAATTTCGAGCGTATGAACGTTTCTACCAACCTTACATCGCAGCTCACACCGTGGCTCAAGCTTAAGACAGGTCTTAAGTTCTCTCATTCTAACCAGAACACTCCGTTCGGCGACGGCGGTATTAGCGACGGCTTCTTCCACTCGTTGGCACGTTTCCGTCCTACAGTGTCTGTAGTAGACCCTAACGGCCACTTCACCGAGCTTTCGATGATACCTTATCTGCAGAGTGGCACCTTTACACGCACAAAGCGCGACTTTATCAATATGACGGGTGGTTTTGAGCTTAATCCGCTCAAGGGCCTTAACATCTATATGGACTATACATATAAGATTGTTGGCACCAACTACACAGCCCTCAATGTGGCTCCGCTTATCTATGGCGCTGATGGTGTATCGACAACGCTTGGTGTGCGTCAGGAGCTTGGCGTTACAAAGGACGGCAAGTACACACGCTACAAGTCGAACGTCCACTACCAGACCATAAACCTCTACGGTACCTACAACATCTCTTTGGAGAAGGCACACAACTTTACGCTTATGGCTGGTTATCAGGAGGAGAACAGCAAGTACGACTATCTGCGCAACGTCATTACCGGCCTCTTCTCTACATCCAATCCTAACGTAGGTATGGGTACAGGCGACAAGACCGTTACCGATACACGCAACTCGTGGGCAACACGTGGCTTCTTTGCCCGCTTGAACTACGACTACAAGAGCCGCTACCTCCTTGAGGTTAATGGTCGCTACGACGGATCGTCTCGTTTTGCCAAGGACCACCGTTGGGGCTTCTTCCCATCAGTGTCGGTAGGCTGGAACCTCACCGAGGAGCCGTTTATGGAGAACTATCGTCAGGTGCTATCGCAGTTTAAGGTTCGTGCATCTATAGGTCGTCTTGGCAACCAGGCTGGTGCAGGTCTATATACATTTGCCTCTACAATGGGCATTAGCTCTAAGCTTGGCGGCTACATCTTCAACGACGGACGTCACCTCTATCTTAATGCCCCTGGTGTTATCAACCCAGCAACAACATGGGAGAAGGTAGACAGCAAGAACCTTGGTATCGACTTTGGCTTCTTCAACGGCACCCTCTCGGGTAGCTTCGATATCTTCCAGCGCGACACTAAGGACATGCTTGGTCCTGGCGTCGACTTCCCCGACTTCTTCGGTGCTTCGGCTCCGGAGACCAACAATGCACAGCTGCGCAACCGTGGTTGGGAGCTTACGCTCAACTATCGCGGCAAGATAGGCAACGACATTACCTATAACATTGGAGGCTCGTTGTCGGACGCTACTGCCGAGGTTACCGCTTACGAGAACCCAACAGGTGCTGACCCTGTAAACAACTGGTATAAGGGCAAGAAGGTAGGCGAGATTTGGGGTTATCGTACAGACGGTCTTATCAAGACTCAAGAGCAAGCCGATGAGTACAACCGTACACACAACAACAAGTTCTTTACAACCGAAAAGTGGACTCCTGGTGACATAGCCTTCCGCGACCTCAATGACGACGGTTATGTAAACAATGGTACCAACAAGCTTGGCGATATGGGCGATATGGTAGTTGTAGGCAACACTACACCACGCTATCAATATACCATCAGCGGTGGCATCAACTGGAAGGGACTCGGTATGAGCTTCATTTTCCAGGGTGTTGGCAAGCGCGACTGGAATCCAGCCGGAAACGTATACTTCTGGGGTAGCAGCTCGTACGCACAGGTTACGCTCTTCAAGGAGCACCTCGACTATTGGACACCAAACAATCCTAATGCCTACTATCCGAAACCTTACATCCATACAGCAGGTGGTGTGAGAAAATTCCAAGCCAAGACAGGATCTAACACTACAGATCAGTATCTACAGAGCGCAGCCTACTGCCGTCTGAAGAACCTCACCATCAGCTACGACCTGCCACAGAACATCATCAAGAAGGCAGGCCTTAGCCAGGTGCGCGTGTTTGTATCGGGCGAGAACCTCTTCACAATAACCAACCTTAAGGGCATGTTCGACCCAGAGGTAATCTTTGCTCAGAATAGCTACAACAAAGAGGGCGGTAAGCAGTATCCTATCAACCGAGTTTACTCGATTGGTCTGTCTGTAGGCTTCTAACAACGGCAGCAGAGGATATTAACTAATAACCTTTTAATAAAGAAACGTATTATGAATATCAAAGCAATATCTTTAGGTCTGGCGTCGATGTTCTGCCTGACAGGATGCTACGACCTTGACAAATCTCCGGAAGGAGTAATATCAACAGTGGGCGCCTTCTCTACAATAGGCGAGATGAACAGCTATCTTGACCAGTTCTACGAGACAGCCCCCAAACCACAGGGCTTCGACTGGAACACAACCTTTATAGCATGTGGCGACCTTGGCAGCGACAACCTCTCGGGTGCTTCAGTAGACACACGTCTTAACGGCTCCTTGACATTGGGCAATGCCACAAAGTTGACAAACTACAACTACATACGCAACGTAAACTTCTTCCTTAACAACCTTGGCAACTGTAAGGTTAAAGACAACACTTACAAGCAGTGTGTGGGCGAGGGCTACTTCTTCCGTGCCCTCTACTACTTCCAGATGTTTAAGGACTACGGCGAGCTTACATGGATAGACAAGCCGCTCGACCCCAACATCGAGGAGATGTATCTGCCGAGAGACAGCCGTACCTTCGTTGTAGACAAGATGCTTGCCGACCTCGACCTCGCTATCGAAAACCTACAGACACAGAACAATAGTTCGTCTATGCGTGTACACAAGGATGTGGCACGTGCGCTTAAGGCAGAGATTGCACTGTTCGAGGCTACATGGGAGAAGTATCATAAGGCTAAGAACGATGCCTTCTACGACAAGACTGTTACCGACGAGAAGATTAAGAGCTATTTCGAGCAGTGCGTTGCAGCCTGCAAGGATGTGGTAGACCGTAATGTATGGCAGATATACAGCACTGGCAACAAGCTCGACGACTATCGCAAGCTGTTCCAGACAGAGGATCTTAGCTCTAACCCGGAGGTTCTGTGGTTTAAGCACTACGACGGTTCAAACATTGGTAACAACGTAAACCGTTACCTCAACCAGGGTGGTGGCGGCGCAGGTGTAACCCGCTCGCTTGTGGACGACTACCTCACCATCGACGGCAAGCCTTTCACCGGTGCTCAGGTGTTGGCAGCCAAGCGCGTCTTTGGCGACGAGCTTAAGCCAACATTGCGCGACCCTCGTCTCTCGCAGACAGTGTGTATGCCAGGTCAGGTGCTCCGTCCGGATATGCCTACTGGATATACTGTGCCTCCATTGACTGGTTCGGGCTACAACAAGAACGAGACAGGCTACTCGCTCCTCAAGCACGTACAGATCGACTTTACCGGTAGCCTTGACGGCGAGTTCCGTGGTGCAACCCCGGGCATCCAGTGTCGTTATGCCGACATCCTGCTCAACTATGCCGAGGCTCTTGCCGAGCTTGACGGTGCAGCCAATGCAGCCAAGATTGTTGAGTTGGTTCACCCGTTGCGCGCCAGAGTGGGTATGCCTGATATGGACTTCGACCGCGAGTATGTAAGCGATGCAAGCTATCCTTTCCATGCGCTTAACAAGTACATCCAGGCAGTTCGCCGCGAGCGTCGTATAGAGCAGGCTTCGGAGGGCAAGCGTTTCAACGACATACAGCGTTGGGCTGCAGCCGACGAGCTTATCGTAGGCAAGCATGCTGAGGGTGCGCTATTTATAGGCAGCAACCTTGAAGGCAAGTATGGCAGCGACCTTAAGTACGACCAGGCATCAGACAATAACCTCTTCCTTACAGGCAACCCGGGCGATGCAGAGCGTTACATCCTGCCTGTCAACCCAAGCACTATAGAGAATGGCTGGCAGTTTAATGTAAAGCGCGACTACCTCTTGCCGTTGCAGCCACGTATCCTTACACTTACACAGAACAAGTGGAAGCAGAACCCAGGCTGGTAAAAATAAGCAGAACATTGGTTCTTGAATAAATAGTAAAACAGAAGGCGTGAGTCCCGTAAATGGACCCACGCCTTTTGTTGTATAAGGATATTTGGGGAATAGTAGAATGTCAAATTAGCGTGTTGCGTGCTTCTTGCCGTTCTGGATATAGAATCCGTGCTGCGGTATAGTGTTGAGCTTGCGTCCATCGAGCGAGTAGATAGTGTTGTCGTTCTTTACGGATGTAGTGGCATGGCTGATGCCAGTTGCTACCTCGCGCACAATCTGTACACTGTTGATGGTGAAGTTCTTGCCCTGGATGTAGAGCTTGTCGGCACTGATATCTGTAATCATCTGTGCTGTAAGCTCAATCTCGAACACTGTCTTAGCGGCAGCGAGGTCGGTGCAGTCGAGAATGTTGTGCCACTCGGGGCTGTTGGCGCAGAGCTGTATCTGTGCGTCGCCCTCAGTGGTGTAGTTTATGCGCAAGAAGTCGCCTTCCTTTGCACCACCCTCTGTAAAGAGCGAGCCGGCTACTTCTACTGTTGGGGCCCAGTTGCCTATTGTGGCAGGAGTGTCGAGCAGAGTGGCTACAACGGTTTTCTCGGCAGGCTGTGGAGCTTCAGATGTTAGCTCAATCTTGAGCAGATTGACGTCCCCGCCTCCCTGCACACGTATACCGTTCGACTTGATAGCTTCGAGTGTTTCGGTGGTTATGGCATAGTTGCCAGTTGTCTCGGTGCTTACGAGCAACTCGGTCCAAGGATAGTTGGCAACGAGCTTGAATCCGCCGTTCTCTGTTGTTACAACGATGACGTCGCCAACCTGGGCATCCGCCAATTTAGCTCCTTCTATCTGCACGCCGTTCTCCCAGTTGAGAGCCTGCTTGCCTTCGAAGAGTACTGTTGTGGCTGCCGACATAAAGAGGCAGCACATAAATGACATAACTGTAGTAATAAAGAATCTTTTCATGTTGTTTATGTTTTAAGTTATTTTTTTACTATACGTATGTTTCCTATGCAGAAGTCGGCACTGTAGGCAGCCGATGGCTGCATTGTTATTCGCAATGTCTGCCATGTACCGGCAGCGCTGATGCCCTTGGTAGCCATAGGCGCAAGCGGAAGTGTTACGGTTTGCCAATTGCCGAAGGTGTTGATGCCGGCACCGTTGGCTGGATTCCAGTTGTAGGTGTCGCCCCAGTTGAAGCAGAACTTAAGTCCGGTAGCCTCTGTTAGCGGATGCTCATTGGTTGTGAGCACCTCAAACTTCAGCACATAGTCGTCGAGATTGGTAATGTCGCCAGCGTCAATCATATTGCGGCTGATGTCGTAGGTGTTCCAAGCCCATGCGTCGAAGTTGCCTGTGAAGTGCAGGTGCTTGTGTCCGAGGGTAGAAGAGGCAGTAGATGTGGCGTCGTCGCCCTCAATGTCTACCTTTAAAGCGCCGTCCTTGTTGATAGACACATCGTCGAAGTCGGCGTAGAGAAGGCTGTTTGTTGGACGGAAGGGTAGGCTAACAGTCTTTGCCGAGCCATCGCTTGTCGACCACTTAAGTGTGATAAGCGAGTTGTCGGGAGTGCCTTCGGGTATCTGTATCGTCATCGACTGCTTTGTGACGTTGCTCACAGTGGCTTCCTTGTCGCCCACAAACACCTTCGACTGCGAGCCAAACTCGTAAACATCGAAGTTGGCACCGTTCACTGTTACTGTTCCGCCGGCATTGGCAAACTCGTTGTCAAGACTGCCAACTGTAAGCGATGGGAACGGCACAACGAAGTCGAACGAGGCCGAGCCGCGGTCGGTGGTATACTCAATCTTGTTGACATGCTCGAACGACAGCGTCTCGGGTACACGCACATTGGCATAGGTAGAAGCCGTGTAGATGTCGTTGAGTGCCACTGGTACAGTGTTGAAGGTTATCGACTTGGCATTGTTGAGGTTCTTGCCCTCAATGCGCACCATTGTGCCAATCTCTGCCTCGGTGATTGGTGTAGTCTTTGCAGTATCGCCAATGTTGTATACAGCCATTATCTCAGGTGCTCCGGTGTTTGCCATCTTGTCGGCAGCGGTATATCCATCGTTATATTCTACGATGTCGTCGCACGAGGCAAGCGATACAGAGAGCGTTGCAGCCGCAAAGATGGCTGCAAGTGCTCGTATGTTAAATATGTTATGTTTCATTGTCTTAAATAATTCAAAACTCAAAACTCAAAATTCCTAACTCGTAATTCCTAATTCGTAATTCCTAACTCGTAACTCCTTAATTCCATCCTGGGTTGTTCTTCGTAATATACTTGTTGGTATTAATCTCCGAAGCAGGAAGCGGATAGAGTAGACAGCGCGACTGGCGCACCTTGCTAACACCCGAGTCGTCCGAACCTTCTATAGCGTTCATAGCGTCGAGATAGATGCCCCAACGAATGAGGTCCCAACGGCGGTCGCCCTCACAGGCCAATTCCTTGGCACGCTCCTCGATGATAGCCGAACGGCGCTTGAGCTGGGTGTCGAGCGCGCCATTGCCTTCGTCGAGTGAGGCCTGGGTGGCATTAGAGCGCTCGCGCACCTTGTTGAGATAGTACACAGCCTTGTCGGCATTGCCAAGTTCGTTCTCTGCTTCGGCATATATAAGCAGCACGTCGGCATAGCGAAGGAACGGCCAGTTGCAGTCGGCATCCTTAATGGCATCGTTGGTAACGTCGTCGTACTTGGTTGTGAACGCAAGACATTGTGCATCCATCGAATAGTAGTAGCTAACGCCGTCGGCATATATGCCCGTAGGGTCTGCCACCTTCTCGCCATTGAGGTTGTAGCCCGTAGCCTTGAGTGTGTACTCCTCGTCCTTTGGATAGTAGAAGCCCGAGTTCGACTTCTCCTGAGTGTAGGCGCGCCAACGGTGCTTCACACCCTTTACGACGCGCAGGTCGTCGTGGTCGAAGAGGTCGTACCAGTGGCGTGTGCAACCAATCCATCCACCCTCCTGAATAAAGTCGGAGCCTGCAGCTGTCTTGTATCCTGCATACTGTGTGTGGATGGCGTTCTTGTATGTGGCATCGCCGCTGACACTGCCTACAGAGAACATAAACTCACTTGCAGTAGCGTTAGCCTTCTTCCACAGATTGTCGTAAGCAAGCAGTTCGTATGAACCATACTTGCCCTCGATAACGTCCTTAGCCCAGTCGGCAGCCTTCTTGTATAGAGCCATTGCGTCAAGCTGTTCGTATCCGCTTACTGCCTGTTTCTGCAGCGTAATGCTGCGTAACGGGGCATAGGTCTGCGTGTCACCCGAACCATTATAGGTCTTGCCCGAACGTATTGTAATCTCAGTTCCGGCAGGCATAGCCGATGCAGCCTCTGTGGCATACACCTTGGCAAGCAGTCCGGCAGCCGATCCGGCAGAGGCATGGCCTGGCTGCCATGCAGCGTCGGTGTTCTTGTGCATCATCGTTGCTGCCGACTCCAGTGTGGAAGTAATGTATTCGTAAACCTTGTCGACCGACTGGCGCGGCTGGCTAATGTTCTCATACTTCGAGTTGTTGGCCTGAATGGGCACCTCGCCATATGCACGCACAAGCAGGAAGTAGGCAAGTGCCTTCTGGAAGCGCACCTCACCAATGAAGTTGTTCTTCTGTGCGTCAGTGATGTTGCGCATCTCTTCGATGCGGTTCTCTGCCTTGTTGGCACGGGCTATGAGTCCGTAGCAGCCTTTCCACAGAGCGTCGGTAACGTCGTTTTCGCCCTGGAAGTTGCCGGTGCCGAACTTGTTGAACATCCAGTCGGGACCAGAGATATAGTCGGCATCAATCTCCAGTACACGCGGGAAGTAGCCCCAGCAGAACATGTCGTAAATCCACTTGCTGTATACACCTGTAACCCACGACTTGGCGGCTTCCTCGCTATCGCCCACCTTCTCTTCGGTTATCTGGCCGTCGGGATTCTCCTCTATCCAACTCTCGCAGCTTGTGAGGCAAAGAGCAGCAGCTGCAAGGGTGAGGACGGATAATATATTCTTTTTCATTTTGTATGAGTCTTTAGATTGTTAGAAAACGATGTTCAGTCCGAAAGCAAAGCTGCGCGAACTTGGATAAGAGTAGCTGTCAACACCAGGACAAGCTGCATTGTTGCCGCCAGCATTAACGTCTGGGTCAAACCAGCTGTAGTTGGTTATGGTGAAGAGGTTGTTGGCAGTGAAAGTAAGGCCTATCTTCTCGATGAACTTAGTGGGATGAACAAAGTCGTAGCCCAGTGTTATGTACTTCATCTTAAGGTAGCTGCCGTTCTCAATGAATCGGTCGCTCATCAACCATGTACGTGTATAGCCAGCTGTAGCCTTAGGCCACTTGGCTGTGGCGGCAGTCTCTGGTGTCCAACGCGAGTTGTAGGCATCTACAGTGATATTGCCTATGTTTGCCATCTGGATGTCGGTGAGGTTATAGTTGAATATATCGTTTCCCTGGCTGCCCTGCAACATGAACGAAAGGTTGAAGTTCTTCCACGACAGGTTGGATGTAAAGCCGTAGGTGAAGTCGGGGTTGGTGTTGCCTATAATGGTGCGGTCCTTCTCTGTTATGTAGCCGTCGCCGTTGAGGTCGCGATACTTTATCTCGCCCACATGCTTCAGAGCCTCGCGGTCGGAGAGCTTGGCATACTCCTTAAACGAGCGCACCTCGGCGATGTTGTCGTAGAATCCGTCCTCCACATATCCGAAGATAGTGCCTATCGGACATCCGTTGCGCTGTAAATACATCTGATCGGCCTTGCTCCAAAGGGCTGTGGCATACTGGTCGCCCTCAAGTCCGCCAATGCGGTTGCGGTTCATGGCGAGGTTGGCAGAGATGTTCCACTTAAGCGGTGTCTTTGTAAGCACGGCATAGTTGAGTGTGAACTCAAGACCCTCGTTGGTGACGTTGCCCGAATTGATAAGCATCTGTCCGAAACCAGAGCTTGCCGGAATGGTTACGTTCTGCAAGAGGTCGCGTGTCTTCTTGTAATAGTAGTCGACGGTAAACTGCAAGCGGTTGTCGAAGAAACCGAAGTCGATACCGGCGTTGAACTGTGCCGTTGTCTCCCACTTAAGGTCTGGATTTGTAGGTCCGCGCCAGTCGATAAGCGAAGATCCGTTCTGCAATGTTCCGTTGTAAGGATAGTTGGCAGCATTGAGTAGGCTCAGTGTGCGGTAGGCACCGATGCCCTGGTTGCCAGTCTCGCCATAGCTAAGACGGAACTTAAGATTGCTGAAGATGTTGAGGTTCTTTATGAATGGCTCGTCGCTGGCACGCCATGCGAAGGCACCAGATAGGAATGTAGCCCACTTGTGGTTCTTGGCAAAGCTTGAGCTGCCGTCGGTACGCACGCTGCCGGTAAACATATACTTGCCGTTGAGCGTATAGTTGACGCGGGCAAGGAACGACTCGAGTGTCTGCTCGGTCTTGCTTGAGGCGATGACGGCACGGTCGAGAGCCAACGACATGTCGGCATCCTTGGTCATATCGGTAGGAAAGTTGGTGGCGGTCATTGATTCGGTCTCGCCAACACCCTTTTCAAAGGTCATACCAGCCACAGCATTGATGGCGTGCATGCCCCATGTCTTGTCGAAGGTAAGTATGCTCTCGGCTGTCATGCTCTTCCAGATGTTGGATGCCTTGCCGCCCTTGCCGTTGTAGGGAGCCTTGCCCTCCTGGGTGTGGCGGTCGTAGTAGGTGCCACGGTGGCCGTCGTTGTAGCAAAGACCGAGGTTCTGGCGGAACTTAAGCCATGATGTTATCTTAGCCTCAAGGTACGAACTTGAGAACCACGAAATCTGCTTCAGCTCGTCCTTGGCACCATGTACATAATTGTATGGGTTGGCTGCGAGCCAGTTAAGCTCGTCGAGCTGTTCGGTAGAGGTGTGCACACCGTATGTAGACGGGAAGATAAGAGCCGAACGTATGATGCCCGTATTCTCCGAATTGGTGCGCTGGAAGTTGGTAACAGTGTTGGTGAAGAACGAGCTTGCGCCAATCTCCAAATACTTGTTGATGTGTCTGCCTATGTTGATAGACACGCCGTAGCGGTCGAAACCGGTGTTGCGTATGATACCGTCCTGTGTGGTATAGTTGCCCGAGAAGCTGTACCAACCCTGGTCGCTGCCTCCACTTACGCTGAGACTGTAGTCCTGCTGCCAACCGGTGCGATATATCTCGTCCTGCCAGTCGGCACCTGCCACCTCGTCGATGTTGCCATATTCGTCCTGACGGATGCCTGGATTGAGGAAGTCGTCAGGCGAAGGATTGTACGTACCCTTGCTGTATACGAAGCCATTGCCCACGTATGGATATTCCCACTCGCCGGTATATGGATTCTTCTGTGTGCCACCCTCGTAGTAGCGGCTGTTCTCGGCAGCCTCGTTCTGATAGAGAGCGTATGTGCGGGCGTCGAGCACCTTGACACGCTTGGCTATGTTAGACACGCTCCACTTGGCATTGAACTCCACCTTCGGCTTGCCGTCGCCCTTCTGTCCGCGCTTTGTGGTGATGATGACAACGCCATTGGCACCACGCGAACCGTATATGGCTGTGGCAGAGGCGTCCTTCAATACCTCAATCTTCTCGATGTCGTTAGGGTTGATCATCGACAGAGGCGAGGTGCTCTGGTTGTTGCCATCATTGGCACCACTCTTAGGAGCGCCGTTAGGGTCGGTGCCATAAGGCACGCCGTCGACAATGTAGAGAGGCTGTGACGATGTGGTGAACGAGTTGGCACCACGTACAGTGATGCTTACACCGGCACCCGGCGAACCGTCGTTCTGCGAGATGTTTACACCGGCAATCTTGCCCTGCAGGCCGTGAGCCACATCCGTGGTACCGCCCTTCATAAGCTCGTCGTTCTTGATTTGGGTCATAGAGCCTGTAAGGTCGCGCTTCTTCATCGTACCGTAGCCGATTACAACCACTTCGTCCATAACCTCCGAGTCCTCCTTAAGAGTAACCTCGATGTAGTTTTTTCCTTTTACATTAATTACCTGGGTCTTGTATCCCACCATTGAAACCTGAACGATAGACTTGCCTTGGGGCAATGTGAATGAGAAGGCACCGTCAATATCGGTGACTCCTCCAACACTGGTGCCTGGCACCTGAACACTCGCGCCAATCATCGGCTCGTTGTTCATGGCTCCATCAAACACCTTACCCTTGATGGTAGTCTGTGCGTTGATGCTTAAGCTTATCAGCAAAAGCACCACATTAAAGAATAACTTTTTAGACATTGTTTTTAGTTATTTATTGTTTTATTCTATATGCATCAGTTCTATTCTGTTCAATACAAATCCGCGACCGGTTACCACGAATCCGGTTGTCTTGACCTTGTCGAGCGATGTAGCGTCGAATGTCAGCACCACGTCGTTGCCGTCGAGTGTCTGCCATTGCGGTTCGGCAGCTCCCGAAAGGTCGAGCCACTTGCCATGATTCTCGCGTAGCGACATCTGAGGAACGACGCCCTCTTGCTTCGGCAGCAACTTATAGCTTATTACAAGCACATCATTCTCGGTAGAATGTTGGAAAGGCTCGGCTGTTATACGCAGGTTGGCGCTCCAGTCGTTGGGGAAAGTTTGCTCGCCATGAAACAGCTCGCCGGGCTGCAGCTTGTATTCTTTGGGTGCGCGTTGGGCTGTAGAAGTGTCGTCAGAGCGTTGGCCCACAAACGATACAATGCCCAACTTGTCGAGCTGATAGTCCTTGCCACCTATGCGCATAGCCACATTGTCGCCTCCGCCGGCAAGCTGAATCTTGATGAGCGGTGCCTCGTCGTTGATGTAATAGGTGAAGGTGTCGCCACCGACAGGTGCTCCGTCCACCGTCTTGTCGATAGGATTCCATGTAAGGTCCATAATCTTAACAGCCGAACCCGGCTTTGTGTTGCTGACGTGAAGCTTCAGGGCATCGCCCACCTTCAACGCAGTAAGAGTCTTGCCCTTAATCTCGGCACATCCACCCCAGTTGCTGTCCATCTTGGCTGTGGGTCCGGTCCACACTATATTCTCTTGGTAGTCGGCAGCCTTGGATAGTGTAGCATACAGTATGCGATAGTCGTGTCCGCCGATGCACAATCCGTATTGCTTCAGAATGGGAAGCATATCGGAAGTGACAGTCATGCGGAAAGGTCCGGCTATGCCAAAGTACTTATATTGTTCGGCTATTGCTTGCCAGTCCTTGGGGCTCTGAAAAGAGCCTTGCGACGAACGCTTATAGCCATCGCTGTATACGGTAAGCACGTCGCCTGCCTCTGCTTCGGCAAAGAGCCGCGACTCAAGCACTATGTGGTCCTTCCATGCGGGTCCGATTGTCTTTGGTCCTACAAGGACGACGCGCTCCACAGCATAGCTGCCTAAGGCTGACACAAGGCATAAAAGGAACGCTATTAAAAATCTAACACACTTCATTGCTATTTAGGTTTTAGGTCAAAATATTTAAAGCTTACTACTTAATATTTTCTATTATAGCCTTCATCTCGTCACGGTCGAGCACCGTGCCGGTGTTGAAAGCGTTTTGCCACCACTGCTTGTCGGCATATCTGTGTGTGTCCGAATTGCCGTTGTCGTAGTCGATGTCGTACCATGGCATGAACCAACTCCAGCGTGAGCCTTCCTTCCATATATCGCTCCACTGCGACATGTGTACCTCGTCGCCATTGCCACACTCGGCAAGAGTGATGAGCTTGGACGGATATTCCTTCTGCAGTTGCTTGAAGTTCTTCATCAGCGGATATTGCAGAGCGTAGTAAGAGTCGCGTCCCACAATATCTACAACATCGTCGCCAGGATACCAGTCGTGGTCGTTCATCTGCGAGTTCCACACCCATATAAGGTTGTTGAGCTTATGATGGTTTACCAGTCGGTCGTACATAAATCGCCACAACTTCTTGTAAGCGTCTGCACCCTTGATGCCCCACCAGAACCAAGCCTTGCCATCAGCAAACTCGTAGGTGTTGCCTGACGCCTCGTGCAGCGGTCGCCAGAGTACGGGTATGCCTCGTTTCTGCATCTGCTTGAGGTATCCTGCAACCTGGTCGATGTCGTGTATGAGCTGCTTGTAGTTGGCAGACGACACATTATTAATACAGGTAGGGTCGAACGAGGTCTCGTTCATGGCCTTACCAGGTGTGCATGTGTAGTCGGTGCCGTTGTTTGCAAGTACTTGCCAATGCCACATGGCTCCAACAATACCGCCCGCTTTTGCCCAGTTGCGCACCACGGTGTCGTCGCTATAGTCGACCCATCCCTTGGGGTTGACATCCTTCGACGCCTGGATATTGATAAAGTCGAACACGTTGATGGCTGGATACTTGCCAGTCCACCCCTTTACGATGTCTGCCTCCTTGGTGTTCCAGTCGACGCTTGCCACTGTGCCCGATACGGTCTTCTTGCCATATTGCGACCAAAGGGCTTTGTACAGCCGCTGAGCCTCGGCAGTGGCATTGGGGTTGGCAAGCTTGTGCTCCTGGGTTGTGGTTTGTTCGGTACCCGGCTGTCCAGACCCCTGGTTTTCGTTGCCGCCGTTCTCGCCAGAGCAAGACATGCATCCTGTTGAAAGCATGACAGCTGTAAGCATATAATTGCGTATGTTCATTTTTATATATATGGTTAAGTTAGTAATCACGGTGCAAAGTTAGTATATTAAAACCAATAAAGCTAATACTATGTTTTTAATAACTGATACTTTCTTTGCAATTCGATGTTTTTGGGGTATTATATAGTAAGGTGTATGTATGTGTTGGGTGACTTAATTGTTCAATAGTCAAAATAGTATTAGCTGTCTCTTATACACATCTCCGAGCCCACGAGACCGAGGCTGATCTCGTAT
>ERZ1026901.1222-NODE-1222-length-15652-cov-116.418670_pt1 | contig 15652 bp, 15 predicted proteins | sample MGYA00380179_ERZ1026901 | MGnify/ENA primary metagenome ERZ1026901 (study PRJEB33269, sample SAMEA4719815) | human gut metagenome | biome: human-associated habitat; feature: organic feature; material: feces | place: Cameroon | collected 2013-10 ... | reverse complement strand
ACCTGGCCACTGTTATCCTGGCCGTCGCGGAACAGCTTGCCCGCCAACATCATCTTGTCCACAAGTGTGGTCTTGCCATGGTCGACATGGGCAATAATCGCAATGTTTCTAATGTCTTGCATTTATTTTATACCTTAAAAAACTTTTGCAAAGTTACGAATATTTTTCCATACAAAACGCAAAGGTCCCGAAATTTCCACTTGGAAATGTCGGGACCTTGTGTTGTCTTAAGCTTTAGTGCCTTGTGCGTATTACTTACGGAGGCCGAGGGCCTTGATGATAGCACGGTAGCGATTGATGTCGCGGTCGTACAGATAGTTAAGCAATGCGCGGCGCTTTCCTACCAGCTGTGTCAGAGAACGTGCGGTAGTATAATCTTTACGGTTCTTCTTAAGATGTTCCGTCAAATGGGAAATACGGTATGAGAACAATGCTATCTGGCTCTCAGCTGAACCAGTATCAGTGTTAGACTTTCCGTACTGTCCAAAGATCTCTTGTTTTTTTGCCTGATCTAAATACATAGAACTTTTTGAAATTAAAATTATTATTTGTGCAAATGCGGATGCAAAGGTACAACTTTTTGTCCAATTACATCCGCATTCACCTAAATATAATTTAACGAGTTAACGATTTTTTGCATTATTTCACAACGACCTTGCGTCCGTTCTGGATGAAGATGCCACCCTTAACGTCCTTGAGGTTGTTGCCTACACGCTGACCGGCGATGTTATATACCGGTGCGTTGGCATTGTTTGGAGCAACAACGATGTCGTCAATGCCAGTCCAATCGCCTACACCCACTGTGTTAGAAGCGAGTGACTCGCCGTTAGCATAAACGGTGATAACCACGTAAGTGTGTGTGCCGCTTGCCTCAGTGTCAGTCCATGTAGTGGTGTTAGCGTCAAGCTTCTTAACGAGCTCGCCGTCACGATAAACGTTATAGCCCATTACCTTAAGACCGCCAGTCTTGTATGTTACGTCGTCCACGCAGAAGTAGTTAGGCTCATAGCTGTAAGAAGTCAGACCACCTGTTGTGGTGTAAACGATGGCGAAGTAGAGAGCTCCCTCAGGAAGGTTGATCTCGTGCTTTGTCCAGTAGCATGTAGCCTCAAGCGACTCCTTGTTTATCTTGATGAAAGAAGAAGCGTTGTTGTCGTCCTCTGAGTAGTAAACGTCGAAGGTCTCAGGACCTGCGTTCGGATATGTAGCATTGTTGGTTACCTGATCGTTAGGAGCCTTAACCCAAAACGAAACCGTCTGCTCCTCACCTGAGAGTGACGGAGAGATGAGCCAGTCGTTTGTAGGTGTGCCGGTGTCGATGGTGGCAGCGCTTGCGAGCATAAACTGCTTGCCATTATGCGGGTCGAATACAGACGCAAACTGATCGAGGATGTCGCTTGACAGACCAGAAACCTGCCAGGGATTGAATACGATGAACGAAGCAGCGTCCTTCATGTGAGGATATGTGATGCCGCCGAAGCCGTATGTACCAGCCTTGTCGCCGTCGTAGAGAGTCCAGTCGCCTACATTAGAGATAAGCCACGGTGAGTAGCTCTCGAAGCTGTCATATACTGTTGTTCCCTCAACATTGTTCATGCCTGTCCATGTAAGAACGGCGTTAGAGCCATTCTGCTGAAGTGCGAGGTCGGTGATAGCAGGGAGAACTGCTGATGTTACGTAAACGATCTTCTCCTCTGTAAGGTTGTTCTCAGGAACGACGTCAGCGTCCCATTCTGCCTCACCCTGTACAGAGAAGTCAACTGTATAGATGTTTGGAGTGAAAGCAAACTCGTAAGATGCCTTCTCGTTAGGCTCAAGATCCTCACCGTCCTGTGTCTCAAGCTTCTTGCCGTCAACATAGAGACTTACTGTATAACCTGAAGCCTTGGCAGTACCGAGGTTTGTTACGTTAATGGTAACGCCGCACTTCTTGCCCTTCTGAACGTGAGCAGGAGCATCGATCGTGGCCTCAATGTTGCTTGCTACAGCATCATAAATCTTGATGTTGTCAATCTGGATGGATGTGTTCTCTGCCTCAGCATAGATAAACGGACGGATGTAACCGTTCTCTGTACCTGTGGTTGAGAACTGAGAGAGGTCGAACGCTACTGAGCGCCAGCCCTGCTCACCTTCGAGTTCATTATAGTCAACAACGCCAGCTGTCTCCATTGTCTGACCGTTGCGGAGAATCTTCATTGTGATCTTGCCGTCTGTTCCCGGTACTGCATAATACCAGAACACAAGCTGCGGGTTACCGGCATTAGAGATATCCACCTTCGGACCCTGGATGCAAGCACGTGTCTGTCCCTTCTGCGGAGAGAAGATAAGGCTACCGTTGTCGTTGTCCTGTGATTCCTCACCCAAACCGAAGCGACCTGTCTGCGTAGCGTCAATCATCCACGGACCAGCTCCAAGAGTCTTGCCGGGGAACGATTCCACCCAAGGCATAGCGTGAGGCTTACCTACAGCGAAACCATAACGTCCGTAAGCACTGATGGCAAGTGTGTCGGTCGGTGTGTTGGTCAGAGTCTGCACAACATACTGCTTTACGTACTGCGAACCTTCATAGTTGACGTCGGTAAGTGTATACTCTGGCTTGAGAATTCCCTGATAGTTAGCACCTGGCTCCTTCAGATAACCATATTCCAAGAGGTAAACCTGATAATAACGCTCTGAGATATCCACGTAACCGCCATTAGCACCGCTGTTCTCTGTGGTCTCGTCCCACATCAACTTAGCTGTACCGTCGAGGTTGTCCCAAACGCGTACGTTCTGCGGAGCCATAGGAGTATCCACGCCCACATATACTGATGTCTGAGCCTCGTCAGAGCGGATGTCGTTGGCTGTGGTGTATACGCTATATACGTGCTTGCCGTCAGTTACAGCCTCGTCGTTCCATTCTATCTGCTGACCGGGAGTAGGATTCTCGTAAACCTTTACGAGGTCATTATAGTCGCGATAGATCTGTACTCTCGATACTGAAGACAGGGGAGCGCCCTTATAGTCCTTTGCAGGAACGGTGAACTTCACCTTTGCTGAAATAGCACCCTTCGCACCTACCTCAACCACAAGGTCGTTGATGGTAGCGGGACGTACTGATGTGGCAGCCTCTGAAGTTACCTTCACGCCGTTCAGAAGGATGGCGCCGCGCTGCTTGCTTGTCGCATGGATGCCGAAGCGATAATTGCCGGTTGTGGGAGCAGTAAAGACTCCCGAGAGCTGTGTGGCATTAAGCGTTCCGCCCCAAGAGAGAGCTGACGTAACGGCTGTCTTGTCCACAACGGTGGTATATTCAGTAGGATCGTCGCCAAGACCGTATGCGATGGAAAGCTCGCCCTGTCCGCCCTGTGATGTACGGAAAGCGCTTGTCTCGATACGATAAGCCTGTCCAGCCACGAGCTTTATAGGAGGAGAAACAATCCAGTCGTCGGCATCCTGCTTCTGGGCAGATCCGTCGTAGCACATCAAGTTGCCGACACTAAGGTCAGCACCCCATGTGATTTTGTCATTGTTCTTGTCCTCAACGGTCCATACGTTGTTCTTGAGGTCAGACTTCCAGCTCATCCACAATTCTGAGAACGGAACATCATAAGCTGATGCCGTGGACGGAGTCTGCGCGTTCATCGTAGACGGAAGGAGCATAGCTGCTGCCACCATCGCACGCGAAAGTGTAGGGAAAAGTTTAAACATAATTAATAGATTTATCTAAGTGTTTTCTTAATTGATTATTAACTAATATAACAACTCTCTATTCTTTTATTTGACGCATACGGGCGTCAAAGGTTTAAGTTAGTCTGATAAAAAACGCCCCGAAAGGGAAAAGTAAGTGTCATTCTTACCGAAGAGCTTAGCTTCTCCCTTCCGGGGATTCATGTATACTTCACCTTAATTATAACTTAAGGAAAAGATGTATTACTTAAGGAAAAATTTCTTGCCGTTCTTGATTACAAGACCCTTGGCGTTGTCCGAAACGCGCTGTCCTGCAACATTGTATGCCTTGCCATCTGCCTTAACGTCTGCCTTAACTGAGCCGATGGCAGAATAAACGTCCTCACCCTGGAAGACGATGATGTCCTCTGTAGAAGCTGAACCACGAACGCCCTTGAGAGTAAGCTTGCAAGAACGAGTGCTTACGCCTTCAGGAAGTGGGTCGCAAGAGAACTTCAGCACTACGATACCGTAAGCAGAATATGTCTGAGCGTCGATGTTGATGCCCTTAACCCAGTCAGCTGCGCCAGAAATCTCATAGTTCTCGTTGCCTTCCTCGTCATACCAAGGAGAGTTAACTGAGAGTACGCCACCACCGAACTGATTCTGCTTGTCGGCTACAGCCTGGCAACCATTGCCCGAGTCGTCCACCTTTACGATACCGAAGTTGCCGTCCTCGTCGATGTACGGGTTGCAGTAGTCATACATAGCGCTGAACGTAGCATGGAGTGCTACATTGTTTTCGCCATAGACATTTACGAAAGCTGAGGTTGTACCCAATGAGAATGTGCCCTGAGCAGGCTCCATGCCCTGTACATAATAAGGGATTGCGCTACCTGTCAGACCTACGTCAACACCCTCCTGGTCGAATCCGTAAACAACAACAGAGAAAGGCTCGTTGATCACGAAGCCCTTAGCCTTGCCGTCCACCTTCTGTGTGAACACGAGGTTGAAGGTATTGAAGTAGAGGTCGCCTGAGTTTACGCCACCAAGATCCTTAACCGAATCAGGTGTGCATGTCAGCTCTGCGATGACCTTATCGCCGGGGATGCGCTGTCCGTTCTCGCCCTCGATGATATTGCGAACCACGAGCTTGAGCTCCTTGCCAGCGGGAATTGGATTGTAAGCTGTAGAGAGTGCGTTGAAGAAGATGTCCTCTACGTACATAGGAGCCATCGGCTTCGGGAAGTTCTGATAAACACCAGTGCTTGTATATGTAATGTTATCATCAGTGAAAAGCTTACCTGTTCCATATACGTAATTGCTCTGCAGACCACCGAGCTGTATCAGGCTTACGTGCGAATCGGTGAAAGCAACGGGCTGGATACGACGTCCTACCTGATCCTCGCCAGCGAGCATCTTGGTGTAATAAGCCGTAGAAGCGTAAGGATTGTCGGTAAGCCAGTATTCGTTGTCCTCGCAAAGTGTGAACGAGTCAGTGCCGCAGATAATTGTCGGAGCAGCGTCACGAGCGTTGAATCTTGACTTCAGATAGAAGTTGTCGTCAGCGTCAGAGTAGTATGTGGTGCCGGTCTGACCAGTGCGGTCATAAGAAGTGAGTTCGCCATAGAAGTCGTAGATATTCTGATGCCAGAGGTAAGGACCCTTTGCTGTACCAGCCTTCTCGAACTTCACCCATTGGTTAGCAGGCACAACGAGGTAAGAAGGACCCCAAAGCTGACCGTCACGATCATAGTCCTGGAAGAGCGAGCCTGAAGGCGAGAGGTAATAAACAGGCTTTGCTGCAGCGGGTGCTTTCTTGGCAACCTGACCTACAGAAGCCACAAGACGCTTTGCTACGGGAGCATCATTAAAGTGCTTCACTCCCTCTGCAAAGGGCTGTGCGTTCATTGCAGACACAGCGAAAGTGCTTGCAATAGCCAAAAGTAAAGATTTTTTCATCTAACGTTAATGATTATTTATGATAATAGTTTATATATTTTTTGCAAATATAGACATAATGAACGGAATACCAAACATTTTATTCCATATTTTTATTTCGGGAGATAATATTATACACAAATTAACAAAGCAGCAAAGCTGAATTAGGAATTAGGAATTACGAATTAGGAATTGAAAGTTTTAAATTTCAAATTTCATCAAATTCCTAATTCCTAATTCGTAACTCCTAATTCGGCGTTGCCGACTAATCGTTGAGAATCAGCAACGAATCGCCATACGAACCGAACATATATCCGTGCTTCACGGCGAGATTGTATGCCTCCATCACGAGATCGTAGCCACCGAAGGCGCAGGTCTCCATGAGGAGAGTAGAGTAAGGATGGTAGAAGTTTGACACCATCGAGTCTGCCAGTCCGAAATCGTAGGGCGGGAAGATGAACTTATTGGTCCATCCGTCATACTCCTTAAGCATTCCGTCCGTGCCTACAGCGGTCTCCGTAGCCTTAACGACGCTTGTGCCTACGGCGCACACATGATGTCCTGCACGCTTCGTGTCGTTGACAATCTGGCATGCCTCAGCTCCGATGTGCATCTGCTCCGAGTCCATCTTGTGCTTTGTAAGGTCTTCCACCTCAATGTCGTGGAAGTTGCCAAGGCCGCAATGGAGGGTGATATATGCGAAGTTGATGCCGCGAATCTCCATGCGCTTCATAAGCTCACGCGAGAAGTGGAGTCCTGTGGCAGGAGCCGTAACGGCGCCTTCGTTCTTTGCGAAGATGCACTGGAAGTCGTCGAAGTCTTCCTCCGTGCCGTGCGGATTGTCGCGGCGGTCGATGATGTATCTTGGGAGCGGAGCCTCGCCGAGCGCATAAAGCTCGCGCTTGAACTCGTCGTGGGGACAGTCGTAGAGGAATCGCAGTGTACGTCCGCGGCTGGTGGTGTTGTCGATGACCTCAGCCACCATTGTTCCCGACTCGTCGAAGAAGAGCTTGTTGCCGATACGTATCTTTCGTGCCGGCTCGACGAGAACGTCCCAAAGGCGCATCTCTTCGTTCAGCTCGCGCAGGAGGAACACCTCAATCTTGGCGTCTGTCTTCTCCTTCGTGCCATAGAGGCGGGCGGGGAACACCTTCGTGTCGTTGAAAATGAAGGTGTCGTGCTCGTCAAAATAGTCGAGGATGTTGCGGAAATCAAGGAATTCACCCTCAATAGGATTGCCATCAGCGTCCTTCTTATACATTTCGATGGTCTGCGACTTCTTATGGAGCACCATGAGTCGGCATTCGTCACGGCGTGTGATGCGGAACGTCTCCTTCTCACCGTTGTCGTTTTCGAACTCACGGTATATGCTATGCGGATAGAGTGCTATCTGCTCTTCTGGCAACTTAAACTTGAACTGTGATAACTTCATGTCTGCTATATAAAAGATGTTGTGTTTGTTCGGGGTGGGGATGATTAAACTTGGGGTGTCTGCGATGGCTGCTGCGCATCGTCGTCAGTCTCGATGGTCTGCTGTGCGAGCCATTCCTCGAATGTCTCGAGTGACAGGCAGTTCTCGATGTGACTGTCGCCCGACTTGGTGCGGCAGAGCTGTGTAAGGTAAGCTCCTGACTGGAGAGCACGTCCGATGTCGCGTGCGAGAGCTCGGATGTAGGTTCCCTTTCCGCACGCCACACGGATGGTGGCTTGCATGGTTTCGGGAGAGAAATCCATGAGCTCGATGCTGTCGATGCGTATGTGCTTCGGCTTCAGCTCCACGTCGGCGCCCTTGCGACGGAGGTCGTAGGCACGCTGACCGTTCACCTTGCACGCGCTGAACGTCGGCGGAATCTGTTCGATGTCGCCCACGAACTGTGTCAGAACCTGCTCCAGCGACTCACGTGTGATGGCGTCAGTCGGAAAGGTCTCGTTCACGGGATGCTCCATGTCGTAGCTCGGAGTGGTGGCACCGAACTGCAGCGTGGCGACATACTCCTTGCCATGTAGCTGAAATTCCTCAATGCGCTTCGTGAAGCGTCCTGTGCAGAGCACCAGAACACCGGTGGCAAGCGGATCAAGTGTGCCGGCATGGCCTATCTTGATGCGCTTTACGCCAAGACGCTTGCAGATGCGGTTGCGGACAAACGCCAGGGCACCGAAGCTCGTCATACCGAGCGGTTTGTTAATGGCGATAACTTCGCCCTTGGTGAAATTCATTCAGTAAGTGTTTGTATATATATAATAATGTATATAGTCTATGACATTTACATCAAAGAGCAAGCGACGGTAATTGCTCCTACGATGGCGCAATATACTGCAAAGTAGATGAGCTTGCCTTTCTTGACGAGGTTTATCATCAGACGGCATGCCAGACATCCGCTTACGAATGCTGCCACGAAGCCTACTACGAGCGGCAGTACGCTGATGTCGCCGAACGCCTCCTCACCTTTCACAGCCTTCAGCACGTCGAGGAGTGCCTCGCCGAGGATGGGCGGGATGACCATGAGGAAAGAGAACTGTGCCAGTTTCTCCTTCTTGTTGCCGAGGAGCAGACCGGTGGCGATGGTCGAACCTGAACGCGACAGACCGGGCATTACGGCGCAAGCCTGTGCCAGACCGATTATGAAGGCGTCCTTCATTGAGATGTTCTCACGCTGACGGGGCTTGGCAAAGTAAGAGAAGGCGAGCAGGGCTGCCGTAACGAACAGCATGCAGCCTACAATAAGAAGGCCAGAACCGAAGATTTCCTCCACCTTGTCCTTGAAGAACACACCGACGATGCCGATAGGAATCATCGAAACGACGATATTTATGAAGTACTTTGTCTCGGCGTTCATCTCGAACTTGAAGAGACCCTTAAGTATCCAGTCGATCTCCTTCCACAGCACCACGAACGTACTCATCACCGTGGCTACATGCACGAGTACGGTGAATGCAAGGTTCTCTTCTCCTTCGATGCCGAAGAGATAAGAGCCGATTGCGAGATGACCACTACTGCTGACAGGCAGATATTCAGTAAGTCCCTGGACGATACCAAGGATTAAAGCTTCAAACCAATTCACTTTTTAATTACGTTTTTATTATCCTGTAAATGTTAATATCAAATAAGTTAATCCTTCGGCTTGCGTATGATGGCGTATATCACGGAGATAAAGCCGATGAAGCATACGGCTGGAGCCAACTTTACGCGACGAGCGCTGAAGATGTCGGCGGAGAACACGCCCTCGTCACTTCCTGCACCGCTCATAAGCACAAAACCAAGAATGACGATTGCCATTCCTACTGCCAACAGAATGAAGTTTGTCTTTCCGAAAGCATAATTTCTTTTGTCCATTTTATAACTGAAATTGAATTTGTTATGTAATGTATATATTTAAATCTTATACAGGTCGCCAGCCTTCATTCTGAGGAACTTGTTCACAGAAATCGTAGCGCAGATGGCTGTCAGGAACAGTCCGAAGAACACCACCACACCGGCTGTTATGGCGAGCACGTCCCATGTGAGGATGTCAAGGACAGCCGGCTCATACACGTAAAGGGCGTAGATGGCTCCGCCGAGGGCGCAGCACGCTATGATGGCGGCAAGCAAGCCCAGCAGCATATAGTGGCGCACGAAGGGAGCGCGGATGAATCCCCATGACGCGCCGACGAGCTTCATGGTATGGATGGAGAAGCGGCGGGCATAGATGCTCAGACGCACGGTGTTGTTGATGAGCGAGAACGACACGATGGTGAGCAGCAGGGCTATGCTGAGCAGCACCACACTGATCTTGGCGATGTTGGCATTCACGCTGTCCACGAGGTCCTTCTCATACTTCACCTCGCTTACCTTCGGATAGTTCTTCAGCTCACGCGAGATATAGACGAGCGAGTCCGAATTGGCATAGTCGGACTTGAGCGTCACTTCCACAGAAGAAAGGAAAGGATTGGTGTCGGCAAACTCGCGCGGGTCGGTACCCAGCGTGCGGATGCCCTCACGGAGCGCCTGCTCCTTGCTGACGTACGTAAGCTTGTGGATGTAAGGACGCGTGCGCAGACGGGCACAGAACTGCTGTGCCTCTCCCGACGTCATGTCGTCCTGAAGCACCATTGTCACCACGATGTTCTGACGGACATATTCAGAAAGGTTGCGCGCGGTGAACACGGAGAACACCACGAGGCCCAATAAGATAAGCACCATTGCCGTGCTTATACATAGCGTTACTGCCTGCAATCCATGACGATTGCCGGTCTTCTTTTTTTTCTTTGCCATTTCCAAAAGGATATATTACTCCAAATTTCTTGCAAAGGAACAAAAAAATATTGGTTTCAGCGACTGATTAACGTCAATTAACAAGCTTTTTCGGACTATCGGGCAGTATATCACACACATTGCTTAACTTTGCACTATACATTAATAATATACATATATAATCTTATGCCAACAGCTTTATATCCTTCTCCCATCGTCGGACCCATACACAGCCGGCGTCTGGGCATCTCGCTCGGCGTGAACGTCAACCCGAGCGACGGCAAGATTTGCACGTTCGACTGCATCTATTGTGAGGTGGGCTACAACGCCATGCGCCGCCCCACCCTGCCGCGCCCGTCACGACAGCACGTGGCGGAATGTCTGGAAAGAAAGCTAAAGGAGATGAAAGACACACATAAAAAACTGGACGTCATAACTTTCTCGGGCAACGGAGAGCCCACAACGCACCCCGACTTTGAGGGCATAGTGGACGACACCATCCGCCTGCGCAACCTCTACTTCCCTACAGCGAAGGTATCGGTGCTCAGCAACTCCACCATGGCACATCTGTCTGCCGTCCATCGTGCCTTGGAGCGCGTGGACAACAACATCCTGAAGCTCGACACCGTGGACATCGACTACATCCGCCGCGTGGACCGTCCGACATCGCCAGCATACAACATTGACGACATCATCAGCACTCTCCGATCATACCACGGCAACGTCATCATCCAGACTATGTTCATGAAGGGAACCGACATCAGCGGTCAGGACCTCAACAACACGTCCGACCGTTACGTAACGCCCTGGATAGAAGCGCTTAAGCTTATCCGTCCGAAGCAGGTGATGATCTACACAATTGACCGCGACACACCTTGCCACACATTGCAGAAAGCCACCCACGAAGAGCTCAACAACATCCGCGACCGAGTGGCGGCAGAGGGAATAGAATGCACGGCAGCGTATTGACAAAGCTTTTTCATTGCTCACACAACCGCTCCACCTCGCCTTTTGACAGACCAATCATTGACGCAATAGCATCAATGTCCATCCCTTTGTCATACATCATCTTTGCTACTAATGCTATTCCTTCAGCACGGCCCTTCGCAAGTCCTTCCTCTCGTCCCTTCGCAAGTCCTTCCTCCATGCCTTCCTCTCGTCCTTGCTCCTTCGCCGTGTCCAACGAGTTCTTTATGTCGCGATATGCCTTGAGGCTATCCTCGTATTCACGCAACTCCGTAGGAGTGAAGCGTGCCACGGCAGCAGCATCAAAAAGCTTAAAGCCAAAATCGGTCAACAAACTGATATATCGTTCTTCTGACTGTCTCATAACTGATTGTATTATAGCGTTAGGCAAAGATAGTGCAAATCGAATGCAGAATATCAAGCTTGCTTGAATATTATGCTGAGAAGCAGCCTATCTTATACAAAGATACAGCAATAAATCAGAATATTCAAGTTTTTGCAAAAATAATATGCAGATCAAGCAATTTAACCTAATTGATGCCATCGCTGTATATCGCATTGCATCTACCTTCCAACCCGTCCGACAATCAGTATGCTAATCTCGTACAGCGCATACATTGGCACCGTAACAAGACAACATGTGAAGATATCTGGAGGAGTGATGAAAGCTGCAATAACAGCTATAAGTATAAAGGCATGACGACGATACTGCTTCATGAAGCCCGACTCGAGTAGCCCCATCTTGGCAAGGAAAAACGAGAGTACTGGTATTTGAAACACAAGTCCCATAAGCAACGTCAAAGTTGTAAACGTGGAGATGTACGACGAGAGGTTTATCTGGTTCACCACATCGGGCATTACCTGATAAGTACCCAAGAAACGCAGGGCAAACGGGAACAGTATATAATAGCTCATCAACACTCCAAGCATGAACAACACATATATAGACACTGACACTACAACCGAATAGCGACGCTCATTGGCGTAGAGTGCAGGTGCTATAAATCGGTAAAGCTCTACAACCACGTAAGGCGAGGTAAAGAGCAAGGCAAGATACACTGCCGTGGACACGTGGGTCATAAACTGGCTCGACAGCTCGGTGTTGATAAGCTGTACGTGGAAGGGGGCAAAGCTGAAGGTTATACCCATATCGTGGGCTATACTCTCTATCCAACGATAGGTTATAAAGTTGTTGTCGCACGGGGCAAGCAACAGGCTGAACGTGGTGTCCTTGGCACAGAATATCAGGACGGCAAATACCAATGCCACCCCTATAATGCGGAAGAGCATCTTGCGTAATACCTCAAGATGCCCTCCGAATGTCATCAGTCCGTTGTCGTTACTTGTCATCGGTCTGCTCATTTTTCTTTTCTGTAGAAACAGCCTGCTGTTGCGGTGCTGCTTGCTCTTGTGCGTCATTGTGGTTGGCGGCATCGCCTTGAGGGTCAGTTTCTTCCTTCATTCCGTCCTTAAAGCTGCGCACACCCTGTCCAAGGCCACGCATCATCTCGGGCAACTTCTTACCGCCAAACAGAAGGAGCACCAAGGCTCCGATAAGCAAAAGTTCGGATGTGCCTATCATCATAGGCGACACCATAAAATTAAGCATTGCATTCATCACACTGTCCTCCAACAAGATATATGTCACATGTGTTAAAGTTTATCTCCCAGTTGCTGTCGTCACAACCCTCCCATTGGTATTTCTGCGCCATGCGGTTCCACCATTGTTGAAAGCGTGTACCTGTTTCGCCGAGGTCCTTAACGAGTTTCTCGTAAAGCTCGGTGCTGTCGGCAGTCACTATACGCGCAAGCTCATTCAGTCCGTTGCGGCGCTCAAAGAGCTGCTGTATCTCGTCGCGTTCTTCGGGCAGAACCTGCCCAACTATTTTTCTTATTGCCATATTTGTTATATATTTAGCTGTTTATACATTTCGCCAATCGTCCCTTTTGTCAAACGGATCCAGATATTCCGTCTCCTTGATGTCTTCTTTGCCGGGCAAGAAAGTGCCGTGCTTGCGTATAGACGACAAAAGGTTGCTGCTGGCATTGCGTTCCAGATGTGCTATGACACACTGCTCGTGGCTCGGGGTGTTGACCTCAAGAGTGCTCAGACGGTTTAGCCATACACAACGTCGGCATTGCCAAGCGTCACAATTACGGCATATAGGTGCGTGGTCGAGACGATAAAGTTGTTTGTTTTTTATATCCAATCCGTGATCAAGGCTGCCTACAGCATAGCCATCGGCAGACACATAAAATGCAGGGCATACATAAAAACATCCATCGGGAGCAAGTGTTATGGTTGTGTCGCCAGCTCCACAGTTGTTCATCTTGTCGAGCATCATACGGTCGGTAAGCAGGTTCAACTGTGGCGATTTGCCTATGACATACAGGCGCTCCACATCCTTGGATAGTTGGCTGAGCAACGACTTATAGGTAACGTAGTCGCCGTCAGTGAAAGTGGTAATGTCTGTAATTACTACGTTCAGGCGTGTCGTCTTAGCCAATATCGCCGCAATGTCCTTATACCCATTAAACAGACTTGCCTTGTCTGTACGCACAACATAGGCGGTGGCGCTACCAAACTGGCAACCGCATGCCTCCTTCAACGAATTGAACACTACCACGTTGGCATCGTTGGAAACAACATTCCCATCGTTGATGCCGGTTAGACTTGCTTCATTATTGACAAATGGCTTTATGTCGGTATGGCCAATCGAGTCGACAACCTCTAAATATTCCTGTGGCAAAGAATAGGCGGGATAAACAAACTGGATGTTGAGGTTCTCCTTCATTGCATAACGTATGCCTTCCTTTAGCGTGTCAAGTGGCATCAGCCGCCGCACGGTCTTGCCATTGGTGTAATGGCAGAATGATGTGGACGTGTCGTCTAATAAAATAACAATGTACTGTATCATATCGACTTTAGCATTTAGAAGCGTTCAACGTAGGTTTGTTGTTCTCGTATGCTTGGCGTTCGCCTTCCTTTTCAAGTTTGCGATAGAGTTTGTTCCAATAGTAGTTGTTGGCACGCACCCGGGCCTTGTGCATCTTGCATATAGCCGTGCTGCGCTGATAGATGGTTGGCGTATCGGCAGCGTCATAGTTTTCGCCCTGACACCATGCGCATCCACTCGCCACCTCACAGTCGATACACTCTTGTGTAGACTGCGTGCAGCGGTCGAGCGTAAGGAACGGACGAAGCTTGTTCTTGTCTATTCCGTCGCGCACATTGCCTATAATCAACGCATCCTTTGAACGCAATGAGTATTTGGCAAAACGCATACACGGATAAAAGTTTCCCTCTGCATCAACAGCCAACATTTTACCGGCACCGCACCAATTTTGATTTTCCAACTGCATATTCATTGGTTTACCAATATGCTCAGTAAAGAACGAACAAACATAATCCTTGTAATAGCCACCATCGATGATGGCATCGGCAAGTTCAATAAGCTGCTCCTCAAAAAGTCTATCGTCGCCCTCTTTCCACACATCCTCAAACACGCAGTTGATGTTTACTTCGTGTATGCCAAGTGAATAGAGATGAAGTACACTCTCCTTAATATAAGGAATGTCTGCACTGCTTATCGTAACCTTTGTTTCTGCATTTGGGATTTGCTCTAACCAAAGAGGTATATTCTTTACGACATCATCATAAGACCCTCTTTCTTTATTTGTCCCTTTCCAAATACGGTTCAAATCATGTTTTCTCTTCGTCCCATCAATTGTTATACCTATAGATACATGCTTTTTGTTCTTACAGATAAATTCTTGGACTTTTGGACTATTGTAGTTTATTCCATTTGTAGAGACATTAAATCTATAATTATTAAAACAAGCAAGCTCTCTCTTATAAGCCTCAACTTTAAAATAATCACAAATACTATCTATCAACTCTATTTCCAAGAATGGTTCACCACCAATAAAATCAAGTATTATCCCTTTGCTTTGAGAAAACTCGTTCAAGATATAATCAATTGTTTGCTTGCCTATTTCCCATGTCATTTTTTCATTGGAATTCTTACCAACAAGATAGCAATATTTACAAGCCAACTGACAATCTTTAGTCACTATAAAAATTATATTTTTAACGCTTTTGCTTCCTCCTCTATCACGATACTCCATAACTTCTTTTTTATAAATCACTTTAAATGTAAAAGGTCACAACGATATGTTGTTAACCTTCTACACTATAAAGTTTTAAAACAGTTGGTCTATACAAATGTATAATTAACCATAATACTGTGAAGAGCCGCAGTTAAAAGCACACCTTGCACTGCAACTTTCATCACATGAACCGGAGCAAGAACTGCTACAAGAACCGGAACATCCATTGCATCCGGGTTTCTCATTCTTTTTGTCATCATACTCATCGTCGTCTTTGCTGCACGACATAAATGAAGGACCTACAACAACCATTCCTAAAATAGGCAATACACCTTTAGCCGCCTTCTTGAAGAAATCCCTACGCGACTGAAGTTCTTCGTTCTTATTCTTTTCCATAATAAAAGAATTAATTGTTCTGATCTTCCGACTCCCAAGAAAATACCTGTAATTGTTAGCTTAGTTAATATGTACATACAATAAAAAAGCGTGGAGCCAGTCCTCTACTCGTTTCACGCTCTATAGGCCTTCGCATTGCCCTGTAAGTCGAAACGAGCAACGCTGATACAACGCCAATACAACGTCAAATCTCATGCAACATTCAAAATGATAAGAAAATGTGTGTAAATGCTAATATATACAGCATATAGTAGGCATTTAATAAAGTATGTATTTTGTTATTTGTTTGTTACTCTACTATTTGATTTTATAATTTATCATAGTTAATGGTTCGTAATTGGTTCTTGTTTTGGGTAACAA
>ERZ1026901.1211-NODE-1211-length-15773-cov-23.249268_pt1 | contig 15773 bp, 9 predicted proteins | sample MGYA00380179_ERZ1026901 | MGnify/ENA primary metagenome ERZ1026901 (study PRJEB33269, sample SAMEA4719815) | human gut metagenome | biome: human-associated habitat; feature: organic feature; material: feces | place: Cameroon | collected 2013-10 ... | reverse complement strand
TATTTTGCGAAACTCTGGCGACGCGTGGAGTGACAATTACGAGTGGACTGGCGCGTGGAATCGATGGTGTGGCGCATAAAGCGGCCTTACAGGTAAATGGCGTTAGCATTGCTGTATTGGGGAATGGACTTAATACCATTCATCCCCGCCGCCATGCTCCACTGGCTGCCAGTCTACTTGAGGAACCACGGCAGCCTGGCGGCTGCAAATCGGGGTGTGGCAGAATATGAGCTTTCAGAGTAACCATCCAGAATCCCATGTCACACAACCTGGAGCACCAGAAAGTCCACACCAGAATGGTGAAAGAGGTTCTGAAAGCCGTCGCCAGAGCCAATAATCACCCTTATCAGTCCGTATTTACAGACTTTATCGCCGATCATCCCTCCTGCACGGTCTGTTTCTGGGAAACCTTCCACAAAATGTCCCCGGATTCACCGTACGAATACTGAAGTGGTCAACAAAAACTGGCCACCGAGTTAGAGTTTTTCCAGTATCGATTTTCCGATTCGTTAATAACGAACTACAGGACAAATTTGCCAGTTGGTATCCCGGTTGTACGATAGACGCTCAGAGTAGAGGGACGTTATCCGCGATGGCAGCATAGCTACTGCCCCAGGGTTTTTCATGCTCTCCACAGACTACCTGAAGGGGCCTGACAGGCCCCTTCAGAAGAAAAACATCTTTGATAACAGTTATTATCAGAAGTCATACCGGATACCCAGTATTCCTTCCGCATCTGTCTTAAAGTAACCATCAAAACTGCTGTTTACTTTTGCCTGCACTGACAGTTTCTCAGTCAGCTTTCCGTTGATACCAAACGAAACGGTATAGCGGTCAGCCTTCTCTGCATCATAGTGACGGGCTTTCCAGTCATCACGCAGGGTCATTCCCGGCATATCGTTCAGCGTGATATTCCGCCAGATACCTGCCTTCAGCGTCATATTTCCGGAGACTTTTTCTGCCTCAACCCCGGCTTTCAGCCACAGGGCGTCGCCATCATGAAGCTCCACGCTCCGCTCCCGGCCCTGCAGACGATTTCCGTCCACTCGGGCACCGTTCAGCGAAACAGTCGGTGTTATCGACATATCAAGGGGGGCTGCATGCATCTTCCACCCACCACGGATACCCGCTGTCAGGATATGGCTTTTTGCCCTGCCGGACAGGTCACTCAGGTCTCCCTGAATAGTGTAATCTTCAGACAGCTCCCGGTATCCGGTCATACCATCCACAAACAGACCACCGGCAAAGGATTTGCCCGCCAGAACATGCACGCCCCACAGGCTGAAATCATCCCGGTAGCCATCTGCGCTGCTGTGCCCCCGGTAAAACTCTGCCCCCATCCCCCACCAGGCGTTACCGGCAGCAGACTGGCGGAATCCCACATTCAGTCCGCTCTGATTGAGGCTGAAGTCGTCATATCCACCATGACTGTACCCTGTCATGGCCCATGCTCCGCCGTCTGCATCACTGTTATCCACCACCTGTGTCCAGCGGTCAGCACTGTCGCTGAGAATGAACTCACGGGCGGCAAACATGGCACGCGCTTTCTTCAGAAGAGATGTGTTATCCGAGCCCTTAAACAGCGTACTGCCATTCACCGTCGTGCCCGCATTCTCTGCCAGAGAATCAGAGGAAGGCGTGACACTGCTGCTGTTATTTCCTTCAGACACAACACCATCTGCCTCTGTACTTCCTGTTTCCGGTGCAACCGGAGAGGTTGCATCTGTCACATCATCACTGACATCCGTTGATACCTGAGATTCAGTTGTTCCGGCATGACTTTTCAGTTGCCAGTAAACCCTGCCGTCTTTCTCCTGCACCTGTGTGTCAGGGGTATAAACAGTAAACCCCCTGTTCAGGCTGGCAAAGGAGAAATACCCGTGAGAAGTTCCGACCGGTGCAGATGCCAGAGTCAGATCATTTTTCAGTGTGACAGTCTGGTCAAACAGGGAGGACAGGTCCAGTGTGTTATGTCCGCCCGTTGCCTTATTCAGGATATCAATCCGGTCCCCCGTGTTGTCGGCTGTGCTGACACCCATGGCGATATTCATACTGCTGGCGTGCAGTGTGTTTACCGTCAGCGTTTTCGGCGACCAGTTGTCTGTCACAAGGGAGAGCGTCCCGCCTTTGCTTCTGAACGAATCCAGTGTGGAGCTTTTCGTCATATTCCAGTGACTCCGGCGCGACAACTCCACATGCGAGCCGGTATGACCGCTGATATCACCATTAAAGGTTGCGTTCATGATATCCAGCGTCGTCTTCCCGTTCAAGACAGCACTACCATTAAACACGCTACGGTCTGCATCCTTCACCGCTTCTGATGTGCCTTCTTCCAGCGTAAACGCCGTGCCGTTACCATCGTTTTTGTCGATAAAAACCCGGCTGTCGCCCAGTGTGATCGTCGAATCTGTTGCCTCAACCATGGTGTTCAGCGTGGCATTGCGACCAAGACCAAAATCAGTGTTCTTCAGTGACAGCCTGTCAAAGGTAAAACTGCGGTTCTCCCAGTCCTCCTGACTGAATGACGTGGGCTGAGTCAGAACCGAATGGTCTCCACTGGCAGCCAGTTTGTCAGCCACAGACTGAGTATTGTATGCATGGATAACCGGATGCCCCTGCAGCGTCAGACGCCCGTTTTCCTGGGTGAATGTACCAGAGATATCCGCAGATCCGTCCATCACCAGAGCACCGGTAACGCCTTCAGGCAGGCGATTGTCCACATTCAGATTGCCTTTCAGTTGTCCGTGAAACAGATACCCTGCAGTATTGAAACGGTCAGCTACCAGTTTCTGTGCATCCCCCTGACTGTGCCCCACAAACTCCCAGGTGGCGTTGCTGCTCTGGTCCGTGGGGAAATAACCATAGGTGCTCTGCTTCAGGATGAAGTAATCCGTCGTATTTGTGTACGGATTATTGTATTTATATAAATTTCCGGCAGTTCCTTTACGTGATTCCGACCAGCCATTCAGTGCTACTTTGTCAGCCCGCAGGGCATAATCCAGCGTGATAGTGGCCCGTTTATCAGCGTTATTCGCCAGCACGGCACCATAATCTGCCGCCTTCAACTGATGAAACGTCAGACTGTTACCATTAATATCCAGTGTGCCCCCACGATATCCCCATGAGACGGTATCCGGATTTACCTGCCGCTCATCAGTCAGTACAACGGTCGGCCGGCCACTGGCAATATTAACACTGCTGAACGCCTGCACCTGTCCTTTATTGTCCGCCTGCTGGTTCAGTACAACCTTTCCGTCCCCAACCTTCAGGCCACCTTCATTAATACCTGTACCCTGTACCGTCAGCGTACCTTCACCAATTTTATGCAAGTTATCGCCCTTAACACCATTAACCTGCCAGTTTACGGACACCCCGTTGTCCACAACAATACCGGCACCGGTCCAGGTACTTCCGTTAGAGGTTGTTACTGTGTAATTATCACGGAACGTCAGAGAACCCGCCCCCTGAGAAACCGAATCCTTAAGGTTAATCTGACCATTCGCCCCCTGAAATATCAGGTTCTTACCAGCATTCAGGTCATTTCCCTGCTGCCCGTGCATGGCATATGTGGTGCTTCCCTGTGTCAGCGCACCAGCTCCGGTACTGCTGTTAAAGCTCCACTCCAGTGCACCACCTTCCGATGTTCTGAACGTGACCGGGGCATCATTGTCTTCATTAAATTTCTGCCCGATAAAATCCAGTGGAATAACAGCCCAGTTATTTCCCCTGCCCCCCGCTCCATTCCCCGCAGTAAGAACACCGACCAGCACCCATTTATTCTGAACAGTATCAAAAGCAAATAAAGGCGAACCGCTGTCACCGGCCTCGCCATAAATGGGCATTGCACCATTAAGTTTGTAATCAAAAACCAGACCTGAACTGGTGCTAATCATTTCTCCATTCTGATAGGATGACAGGCTACCGACAGTCCCGCCGGTCAGCCAGGAATATGCATCTCCCATTTGTGTCAGCTGTCCGTTACTGTCCTTAATATACTGAGTACCAGACCCCAGACGATAAAAAACAGGATAGCGCTCCTTATCCAGATATGCGCCAGCCACTGCCCCCTGCGCCGTCACCGCAGTAGGGGCAACCTCTGTCACCAGTTTATCCAGCCGGGGGGCATGAAAATCCAGTGACGGCGCATCATTCCGGTCCACGATATTGTAACGGTTTTCACCATCACCAAAGCTAACGTTTGTATATCCCCCGTTATGTTTCACGCTGGCGATATACTGCGGGTTTATCAGTGTCGCCACACCGATTTCCGAATCCACAGCGCTGAAATCAGGCATAGCTGCCTTATCCAGCGTACCGACAAGTTCTCCCTGCTTATTATAAATAGCGATATTCGTTGCCCCCGGGCGGAACATCCCCTTATTTTCAGCAAAATCACGAAATAACTGATACCCGAGTTCATTATTGACCGTTCCCGCAAGACTTCCTGCAGAGAATAGTACCGGGATCAGTAATAAAACCGGGAAACACTGACGTCTGACAGACTTATGAACACATTTCCTAGCAAACTCAGATACGGCAATAAAGCCCCGGGCCACAGCGCTGTAGCGAAGAGAATAAATTCTGTTCATTTTTAAATTAATCCTGAAAAAAATAAAATCAGTATTACTCAGGCATAACGGATAATCACCGTCATCCCTGCCTGCCAGACTGACTGCCCTGTCACCGGTTTACTGAAATGAAGATTAAGAACTGCACCGGAAGAAATCCCGAGTGCATATGCCCCGGAATAAAACCAGCCTTCACCCACCAGGTCCTGATAACCGCTTTCATCAGTAATCACCGGTGAGTCAGACACTCCCGGAACGCCCTGTTTCAGCTGTGTCCAGATACTTTCTGCGGACACTTCACCTTCCGTCATCCGGGAAATGAAGTTCAGTCCGTCGGCGGTGCGCCACGTACTACTGTCGGGTACGCCGCCATTAAAAACATAAGCATCAGCACTGTTATCCCCCAGCGTCTGGGTGATTCTGGCACCAAAGCCATCCTCTTCTGCCCACGCAAGCGCCCCGAAAGCCTGAACTTCTGCTGCCAGTGTGCCTGCTGTCTGAGTGTCCCCGGTGACGCTCAGTGGCAGAACAAGCAGCCCCTGTCCCGGCGTGCCTCTGGCCCACTGAATATGGATTTCGCTTCCGTCACTTCCCTTCAGCTGAATAACAGGAACAATACCAGCGCCGGATGTCTCACTACCCTCAAAAGCACGGGCTGATTTACCGGCAAGCAGCAGAAGGTCATAAGGCGCACTGACCGTCAGACGGGTTCCGTTACCGGTCAGCTCACTGATTTTGTTGCTGAACCCGGTATATCCGCCGGTTTTCCACAGCCAGGGAGGAAGTGAATCATCATAAAGCGTGATGGTCCCCCCGAACGCCACAACTCCCTGAAAATCTCCGCCGGACTGCCATCCGGTACCAGCAGAAACTTTTCCGCAAATTAATAAAGAAAGAGAAAAGACAATAATAAGTAAAATATCAATTACAGCATTCTGTCGCACGTCCACTCCCCTCTGAGACTCCTTCATCTGTATTACACAATCGTGGTGAAATTTCTTTTATCTTTCTGTAAACCTCACTGAAGTCATCTTCCACCATCACATAACCTTCACTCCCCCTGATATGAAGTTCACAAAAAACACCCTTCTGAAGAACTGATGTCTTTTATATTCACCAGAAGATTTCGCCCCTGCCTGCTGACAAAGTGAATAAATACGCCTGCCTCTCAATACAAATATGAATAAAAGAATAAAAACAAAAAGACGTTCAAGTAAGAAGAAAAACACTGCCGGAGTCTGAAAAATGCGATGCTGGCACTCCGTTTATCAGAAATAAAATGAAATTACTTAAATGTATTTAATTTTATTTTTCAGGAGTGACGAGCCTGTACTCACAACAAAATGTATCCACTTTTTCCGGTCTGCCGAAATAAAACCCCTGCAGATAATCCACTCCCATAGAGCACAGACAGTTCACCTGCGCCTGTGTTTCCACACCTTCTGCCACCGTATCAATACCCAGCTTTCCTGCCAGCCCGACAACACTTTCCACGATATGCCGGGATGTCTTTTCACTCAGAATGTCCTGTGTGAAGCTCCTGTCCATTTTTATATAACTGACCGGAAAGTGCTTCAGGTACGACAGTACGGAACATCCGGTTCCGAAATCATCCAGTGCAAATACCACTCCGGCATCACACAGCCGGCTCAGTTTCTCTTCGGTCTGTCTGTCCATGTTAAACGGCTGCTGCTCCGTCAGCTCCAGAACCAGATGTGTGATGTCATGCCCTGCCAGCGCCAGACACATCTGAGTGAACTCACGCTCAGCCAGCAGGGCCGGCGTCACGTTCACGGCAAGCCGGAAGTCACTCGGCAGCATGGCTTTAATCTCAGAAAGTCCGGCCACCGCACGGTTAAGAATTTTTTCCGTCAGAGGCAACAACAGCTCGGCAGATTCAATCCGGTTAATGAAATATGCCAGCGGAATGATTTCGCCTGCAGGCATGTGCCAACGAACCAGAAGCTCTGCACCGGACACAGTAAAGTCTGATGCAGAAACCACCGGCTGGAGATTCGGTTCAAACTCCCCGTTAATGAGCGCACGCATCAGCCTGTCTGCGGATACAAAGTCACTGTCCATACTTTCAGTCTTCCATTTTATGAGGTGTACTGACAGCTTCGGCTTTGAACTCTTTAGAGTAACGTTGGGTTTTTCTGCTCATTATTATCTCCTTCTGATGCCATTCTATTTCAGGAAGGAGTGTCCGTTAAACTCAGGCTACCTCACACCAACCACCCACCACATCGGTATTAACACTTTTCGTTGCCGGGCCATCAGAAATACATCACCACCGGTGTCAGATTACCCTGCCAGCGTTTCACCTGCTCCTCAGCACCGGGGAAATTCACCCGCACATCACTCAGGGATGTCACCCAGGCACCGGCAATATGCTGGCTGCCATTCTCCTGTGACAACAGCGACTCAGCGCCCGAAATAAACGCATCAGGGCGCGCGATTAACCCGGCATAGTCCGGAGTCCATTTATAGCCGTTCACCTGCCATAACTGGCGTTTCACCTGTGTTTCAGCCCCCGGCGTCACCTCTCCGCTAACCACGCTCCAGCCCTGATCGCCAGTAATATTGTCCTGCCATGCCAGAAGATGGTGCATCGTGAACGTGATTTCCCCGTAACGCACCTGTCCCCGGGCGAGTTCTCCCCGGGCCGCAATACGGGGAGATGATGGCGCCACCTGAAGTAATGTTACCGACGGCTGCAGCCCCGGACGGGCAGTTGTCAGTGATGTGGTATGTCCGCCAAGAATATAAAAATCCTGCCCTCTCCGGCTTTCACTGACCATGCCACCTTTACCCGTTGACAGACCGGCCTGCACGGCGTCTGGTGTACTCATCCGCACAGCGCGGGGCTGCCACTGCCAGGACGTATCGCGGACATACAGCGTGCCGCTGAACTCCGTCACGCCCACAGCCATTCCCTCCTGCCAGTGGCCCGGCGGAATAATCAGGGGTTGCGCCAGCACACTGGCTGAAGTCAGAAAAAACAGAGCCGGAAACATACCGGACTTCAGACGATGAATAATATTCAGCACCGGACCGTCCTCCTGCTTACTGGTACTCAATACTTACCGGCAGTGACACCCGCCAGCGCTCCGGCATCGTGCCGTTCAGACGTAATTCACCACTGCCTGCCACAGTCTGTGCACCATACGCACCTTCAACCTGACGCAGGGAGGCATCACTGAAATGACTCACTCCCGAATAACCACTGATGGTCATTGTCTGCAGCCAGTCGGGGCCTTCGCCACTGAACATCTTCTGCAGAACACCCGGAATATCAGAAGTCTTCATGGCTGCGCTTTCACCAGGCAGACCATTCACATTCAGGTCGTCATACACACCGGCATACGCCGGCTGTCCGTCCTTCACATGGCGCAACACCCCCACAGCCTGCATTCTGAAAACAAATGTGCCTGCCCGGACGTTATTATCTCCGGTGACAGGCAGCGTCACCTCCGCCACGCCAGGTGCTGTCCATTCAAGCGAAAATCCCTCAGTACCCTTTCCATAACTGACACGGGGAGAAAGCCCCTCACGTCCTGCCGGTGTGGTCAGGGTGGTTTTTCCCAGTAAAACGGTCATCGCCGGCAGTGCGACCGGAATTGCCTGCCCACCGTCACGAACACCGCGGCTCAGTTTAACATCCAGGCCTTCATTTCCCTGTCCGACTTTCCATACCCACGGGTTACGGATGCTGGTCACCGGGCCTTCCAGCTTAAGCTCTCCGCTGAAATCCTCTCCCGGCGTGTTCCAGGCCAGTACGCAGGAAGGCAGGAGGCTGGCAGCAAACAGAAACAACGTCACCTTTTTCACTTCGCTTCTCTCCTTATATCCCTGCAACCATCACTGTACTGTAACCGTCACATTCAGCCCTGCCTGCCATGCTGCAGACGTGCCCTCTGCCGGTAACCACAGTTCAAAATCCGACACTGCTGAGGCATATGCCGCAGCCAGATTCATCACCCGGCCGTCAGCCAATACCCCCTGAGAGATGACCTGACCATTGTCTGCGGCACTCATGCCATTGCCAAAACCCTGGTTCATCAGAAGTAATGTGGAAAGGCGGGTTTTAAGCCACTGTGGCAACGTTCCTGACTGTACATCCGTCACGCTCTGTCCGCCGACCAGCGACATCCCTGCCGGCACTGTCGCCCCCTCTTCCTGTACACCGGCACTGACTGCCATCCCCTGATTCAGGGTGAAAGAAAGCTGCCCCGACACATTTCCCGTTTCCGGGTCACGCACCGGGACAGAGGCGCGGAAATGCTGTGCTGAGGTACCATTTCCTTCCGTCACAGTAAAAGGCTGTCCGTTACTGCTGAAGGTAATAAAGGGGGTGAATCCGGGACCACCTCGCTCAGCCACTTCATGCAGATGCCCCTCCAGAAACGGCAGAGCCCCTTTATCACGCAAATTAAAAACCAGTTGTCCGTTATCTGTACGCGCATCAGCAATATCCACTGCCCAGGTCTGGTCCGGTGAACTTATCTGCCAGGTCCATTTGGGGGCTTCGTCAGTGACAAAACCATTAAACTGAATTTCTCCACCATCAAGAATATCTGCATGTGGCGCTGCCGAATAAAACAGAGCCACCGAAATAATGGCTGAAAGAAGGGATTTATAATGATGCGCTATCTTCATTGTTATTTACTCTGCTCTGTTCCGGAGTACATAAAAATAAAAACCAGTTCATTCAAAAGCACCCACTGAAAACAATACCGAACCGACATGCGTCACAACGCATTCCGACAGAAAAAAACACCTGCTCCAACATCCCGGTTCCGTTTGTTCAGGTCGCCGGAAACAGCGACCTGAATTTTTAGTCAGAAGTAAACGGGAAGTGTTTACTGCCGGGCCCTGCCGAATTACTGGTAAGTAACACGAATCGGCAGGGATGCTTTCCATGTAATATTTGATGTAGCAGGCTGATCAAGTGTGATTGTAATATTTGTATCTGAATTATTCAGAATACCAGCAGCATATACAGCTGAATAGGTGAATTGGGGCTCATTGAAGTACTGATGACTACCTGAAGCTACAAGATTCCCGCCTTGGTCGTTATAGTTTTCGACATAATCATTACCGAAAAGTTTAGCTATATACCAACTATTCTGGGAAATCTTATCATTCGATTTACCTAGCCCCCCATAAAAAGCGTGACCTTGATTGGCAGCAAAGAGATTAAACTTTGAACGGACATTTCCAGCTGCCACAGACGCTTCAGCTCCAGAAGTTAAGATAGTGGTTAGAGTGCCAATTTTCACATCGGAATCATTTTTCACTTCCAGAGTTAGATCTGTACGACCGCCTTCAAATGAATCGGTATTAATAGCGTTACCGAAATCAATCTGCGGACTGATACCAGTCTGTCCGTGGAAGGGGTCATGGGACGCAGTACGAATACCCAGAATAGGGATTATCTTCTGCACAGGGATCACGGCTTCCCTATCTCCTGAGTGGATCTCAACATTCAGGTTATTTACCGCATCGCCTACTTTAACTTCCCATGGGGTGTTTTGTGATAGCACATTCACGGTACCGCTCAGGCTAACAGAACCACCATCGCCGTTTGCAGTCCACGCCATAGCAGAACCAGATACTGCAGCAGAGGTAGCCACAGCCAGTGCAATCAGAGTCTTTTTCATAAAATAAATTCCTTGATATTTCATAAATAATAAACTGAAATCGGTAATCCTTATTTTTCCGGAATTACCGCAAAACTATCCCCTGCGGATTCATTTAATTAACCGCATTTCATTAAACACTGTGTTTAACTCAGAATAGCTTTACGTTATTCCCGTTTAAAAATACGGTAAATCCCTTTACCAATATGACCCGTTCCGGAGTCACGGATGTATTGCATCTGTTGTCGGAGATGAATTCTCAGTCTTCCACCTGCAGCGCTATCTGCAGATTTCCCCGGTAACTGACCGGGACTTCCAGCTCTGCCGGTGCATCCGTTCTTAACTCAACCAGCTTCTGTGCCTCAGGTACGCTTATCACCACATCCTCACCCTGCTGTCTGGCGCTGAGTGCCACTCTCTTTCCGTCAACCATCAGGGCCGTCTTCAGGGTGATGCGGGCTTCCCCGTTATCCGGCAGAGTCTGTTTCACCGTGATGTTTGCCAGTCCGCCGGAAGCCGGGCGACTTTCTGCATGCCGGATTATCAGCGCTGCAGGCAACGGGCTGTTACTGTCTGAGCGGTACAGCACCGGGTCTGTCGGTGTACGTGTCACCTTCACCACACTGTTACCTGACACCAGACCATTCACCACACCCAGATACTGCGTTTTCTCGCTGTATTCAGCGGCCAGTGCTGACTGAATACTGAGTGCACTCAGGACCAGGGTGGCTGCCATCATTGTTTTCTTCATTTATTACCCCTCTGTTCCGTGTTCCGGAGGGCGGTTATTTTTTATCTGCCTTATCAGACGGATTAATCGGCGAATCAGATGCCTTCTGCCCGGAAGACGTTGGCGTTTTTTTCTGGTTAATCGTCCAGGTCTGCAGTTCACCGTAATCATTCAGAGAATCCACTTTCACCACATTTCCCTTCACCTGCACTTCATCACCCGGCATGAACATCAGCAGTTTCTGTGCCGTATCGTTATCCATGGCAATTTTCTTCCCGTTTCCGTCCAGCAGGCTACCAATCGCAAAAATGTACGGCGTGGTGTTCACCAGCATGGTCCTGCCATCCGGGCGGCTCTGCAGGCTGAGCCCTTCCTCTGCCCCCTTGCGGCCTTCAAGCAGTGCCTTAGGTCGGTAGAACAGTTTCAGCTTCGTGCGCAGCGCCACCGCAATACCGCTGCCCTCCAGAGCCGGCGGAATATCCTGCAGGTTCAGCCAGTACACCGACTCTTTATCCTTCGGCAGATGGTCCGAGGCCATGATGATACGCAGTGTCTGCTGACCATTCGGTTTCACCTTGAAGAAGGACGGCGTAACCACAAAAGTCGGACGGGTGTCCTTCTCCACGATATTGTCCACCCAGGCCTGACCACCAAAGGTACGCTCCTTGTCATTGTTGGTGACCGTGATGGTCAGCGCATCCTTGTCCCCGCGAAAGATATAGCGGGTCTGGTCTGCCGCCAGGGAAGCCATCGCACTCTGACAGGTCATCATCAGCGCCAGAGTCATTCCCAGTGCTTTTGTCACCCGGTTAGTGAAAAACGTCGTTACTGCGTTACGCTTACTCACACGTAATCTCCTGTAGTTTCTCAGTATCCTGCAGTTTCGCCGCAGGTATCCGGCACTGGCCCAGGGTGATATCACCCGGCGCATCCACCGTGTTAATCATCAGCACACCATTGTTGGCCACAAAGCCCAGCGGTGTGTTCTTACTGTCACGTGCCCAGGTTCCCCCCGGCACAAACTCACCGTCACGCTGCTTCACCTGCAGCAGGTAACGCTTAACTTTCAGGGCATCAAACGGCATCCACACCACCGCTTTGTCCGTTGGCACCACCTTCTGACTGGTGTTCGTCAGTTCTGTGCTCAGCGGCAGCGTGCCCGCATCAATCGTCACCGTGTTCCAGTCATAGCTGTTCAGCGGTACCACCAGGTTGCCATCGCTGTCTGTCTCTCCGTTACCGGACGTCACCTTCACTCCGGGGGTATCCTTCACGTTCACCACGGCCACTGTATCCCCGGTCGTGCGGCTGAACATAATGTCCTTCGCCGCCGGAACGGCCAATACCGAACCACTGACCGAGACAGAACCACTGGTTCCGCCGGAATGAGAGTGGTTCAGGGCACCACTCAGATAAGACCGGTCACCGCTGTACGACGCGTTCAGATAACTGCTGGCACCGCCATCACTGTCACGACCACCGCCCAGACCATAACTGAAACGGTCATTCAGCGAGCCGGACACACCAGTGCTGAAGCCTGTGCCACCGTCTTTACTCGTACTCACCGACGTACTGCTGCTGTAGCGACGGTCAAACAGAGTGAACGGTACCGATACTGACGCCGATGCAGACCAGTTGTTTTCCCCCCGGGTGTCCCGTGAACCGGACCAGCCCAGGTTAAGACTGACACCCTTAATCTGTGTGCTCAGGGTGCCGGTAATCCCCGTGTCCTTACCGTTGTCATCGCTGTACCGGTAACTCCCGGTCATGGATGCGGGGTAATAACTCCGCTGCCAGCCGGACACCGACAGACTGAACAGACCACCCACCGACTGACTGACACCGGCATTCCATTCATCCTTCGTCCGGCGACCATGATTTGACTGCGACCACAACTCTGTCGGGTCAAAGGAGGACATATCCTCATATTCCTCACTCTGCAGTGACCAGCTCACCCGCAGTCCGGTGTTCGTCATCTCAAGTTGTTTACTCCAGGATAACTGCACCTTATTTCCGCTGCGGCTGCCATCACGGTATTTCGCCGTGGCATAAGCCCCGTCAGCAGACACCGCTCCCAGGTAACTCAGCCCCAGAACAGCCCCGGCGCTGACGCCCTGCCAGTCCTGGTTAAACACCCCGCCGGTGCGCAGCGTCAGCCCGTCCAGACCGTAACCGTATGACACCGCAAACACACCGCCTTTCAGGTCACTGTCATCGTCAGGCAAACCGGCTGCCACACTGAACTCGTGCTGCCCCGGACTTAACTGTCCGGCCATCACCGACAACGGGAAGTTCTGTACCTGCTCGCGCCCGTCTTCACCGGTGATTTTCATGGTCACATCACCGCTCGTGTACAGCGGCACATCCGTGATGGAGAACGGACCCGCCGGCACCATCTCCGAATGCAGCAACCGCCCATTCTGTGTCAGCGTCACCCTCGACGGCCCGTTCGCAATGCCGCTGAACACCGGGGTATACCCCAGGTTGCCCGGCTTCATGCTGTTGTTCCGGCTCAGCGACACGCCGTACGTTCCCGTACTGCCCAGCAGGTTGTCCCCGGTGGATGTTTTCCCGACCGCCAGGTCCGCACTCAGTGCGCGGATGGCCCGGGTGGCCGTAAACATGTTTATCGTGGTGGAGTTATCCCCGCTGTCACCGCCGCTGGCCGTGGCAGAAGAACTCACCACCCAGTGCCCGATATTGGCTTTCAGGTCCGCTGAACCAAAGGCCGAGGTGTTATTACGGCCGGTGTTGGCGTTCGCGTTATAGTTCACGCGAAATGCACTGGTCCCGTAATCCCAGTCCACATTCTCCGGCATCTTCACCAGCCCCTTCTGGGGAATGGACAGCGCCAGACTCTGGGTGGAAACATCAAAATCCACCTTCACTGACGGGGCTTTTGTCAGCACATAGCACTGTCGTGTGGCGTCATATCCCTCACGAAAGTAATCTGCACTGACGTAAACCCCGGCCTTCGTCAGCCATGCCTCTGTCAGACACAGTTCATTACTGTCCTGTGGTGTCACATCCAGTATCTGTTTCCCGGCCTCCTTTCCGTTCAGGGACAGGTCAACCAGATAACGCCCCGGCGCATAGCTGCCGTTCAGGGCTGCCCAGACTTCCGGATTAACCCCAGCACCACCCTGGATAAAAGACATATCCAGTTTTTCACCTGCAACACCTGTGGCACTGGCAAAAGCAGCTGATACGGCAAGCGCAAGTGCAGCCCGACGGAAAAACACGGACGAAACCGGCTCTGCGACTGCCTTCTTTCCTGCACACACAATCCTTTTCTCCGTTACTGATACGTGACCACAAAGGTCAGTGCACCCGTGTATTCCCCCGCCTTCACGTTCGCCGGAAACACCGGCTGCGCACGAAAACGGAACTGTCCTTTAGCAGCAAACTCCACCGGGTACTTCACCGAATGACTGTCCTGAGTCAGACGTCCGCGATAATCAGCCTGTGTATCCACCGCCCGCACATCCACGCGAATACCATTACCGGCACCGCGGGTGACCACCCCCCCTGCATCCAGCTGGCCCGGGTTACCAAAATCCAGGGTGGCGACCTGCCCTGCCTTAAAGGCTGAGCAGCCCTGAACCGTGGCACCGGACTCATACAGACGCACAGTGAAGTCACGCGGAGGCACAGACGCCCCCGTGGACTTGCGGTAAGTCCCGAATGTCAGCCGCCCACTGTTGCCGGTACTGTCCGCATCCACCACCACATGACAGGCCGAAGCCACCACGTCAGCACTGAATACGGTTTTCTGAACAGAAGCGTTGACTCCCCCCCCGACCAGAAGGAACAGAGAGAAATAGAAAGTTCGCATCTACTTGCCCCTCCCTGAATATTTTTAGAAAAACCTTTCCTGCTCCCCATAATATGAAGCGAGCTGTGATACTATCTGGTTCGTCCGAAAAAGACGGCCCAGCGCAATACTAAAATAACTACTGTTTGCACCATATCGTTCACAAGCAATTTTCCTGTCATCTCCTAAAACGAGATAATCATGAAGAGCATTAATAATTTTAATACTGTGCACAGAAGAGAGTTCAATTAATAAATCAAAAGCAACTTCAGATACAAATCCTGGAATTAGCATTCTGTTCTTTGCCCCTTTATTCAGGGATTTATTTTTATTTTCCATTAAGACACCCGTGAATTTTCCCATAAAACCAAGAATACTTAGGGGCAAAAGATATTTTTGCCTATTCTAGCAACAAAAGAAAACACATCGCAACACAAACACAACCAATCAAGAAAAAGAAATATACAAAATCATCACCCAAAAAATACAACCCATTAGAGGACAAAAACCAACAAATACATAAAAAACAATAACACCAAAACGTAAAGAAAAATAAATTTGATGCTTTATGCTATTTAAAAAATAAAACAAACGATGCAAATAAAAACAAAAAACAAACAATTCAAATCAATAAAAACATAAATTTCAACAGGTTATGCTGCATGTTTTTTCATCAATTAGTGGTTTCAAACCACTTTTTCAGATAACACATATCGGATTTTTATATTAAAAAAACAGAGAATATGTTATTAATTAGACTGGTCCCCTGAATCTCCAGACAACCAATATCACTTAAATAAGTGATAGTCTTAATACTAGTTTTTAGACTAGTCATTGGAGAACAGATGATTGATGTCTTAGGGCCGGAGAAACGCAGACGGCGTACTACACAGGAAAAGATCGCAATTGTTCAGCAGAGCTTTGAACCGGGGATGACGGTCTCCCTCGTTGCCCGGCAACATGGTGTAGCAGCCAGCCAGTTATTTCTCTGGCGTAAGCAATACCAGGAAGGAAGTCTT
>ERZ1026901.1205-NODE-1205-length-15826-cov-20.536871_pt1 | contig 15826 bp, 14 predicted proteins | sample MGYA00380179_ERZ1026901 | MGnify/ENA primary metagenome ERZ1026901 (study PRJEB33269, sample SAMEA4719815) | human gut metagenome | biome: human-associated habitat; feature: organic feature; material: feces | place: Cameroon | collected 2013-10 ... | reverse complement strand
AGCGCCACCTTGCCAAGGTGGAGGTAGCGAGTTCGAGCCTCGTCGGCCGCTCCAAATGGAGCAGCAATAGTTGCTCCGAATATGGTGACGTGGCCAAGTGGTAAGGCAAGGGTCTGCAAAACCCTCATCCACCAGTTCAAATCTGGTCGTCACCTCCAAAAGATTCCCGGGTGCTGAGGCATCCGGGATTTTTTGTTGTTTTGCTCGTTAAATAATCTATTTATGCGGAAAAGCTTGTCTCCCCCTCTTCGCTCTGTGCTATGCTAAAAGAGTCAGCGCTGTCCATCGTGGTGCTCTGCATCGTTTTGTTCAGCACCCCCATTGAGAGCTATATGAGCTACGCTCTCAACCGCATCTTCGACACCGCCATGGGTGTCATCGCAGCGCTGCTGGTCAACGACTTTCTGCCCCGGCCCCGGGTCGTTTCCCTCTGGGAAGGATTCAAAGGCTTGTTCAAGAAGGACAGTAAAGTCTGAATGCTTTTCCGCGCCCCGCTCCGGCAGGGCGCTTTTCTTTTGCCCTCCGGCGTGATACAATGGGCATACTATCATTTTCCCTGAAAGGAGGCCGCGCCATGCCTGCCGAACTTCACACCACCCTCACGCCGGACACCCCGGTACGCTATCTCAAGGGCGTCGGCCCCAAGACTGCCGAGCGGTTCGAGAAGCTGGGCATCCTGACCCTCAGCGACCTGCTCTGCCACTATCCCCGCCGGTATCTGGATTTTTCAAAGCCCTACTCCATCGCCGAGGCCCCCGCCGACACCGAGTGCGTCGTGAAGGCCGAAGTGTTTGCAAAGCCCGGCGGGCGCATCCTGCCGGGCGGGCGGCGGATGGAGCGCATCACCGCCGGAGACGATGTATCCAGCCTCGAGATCACGTGGTTCAATAATCCATACGCCGCCCAGAAGCTGGAGCTGGGGCAGGAATACTATTTTCAGGGCATCGTGACGGGCGGGATGCTCCGCCGTCAGATGGTCAACCCGCAGGTGCGCACCGACGCGCAGGTGAAGTCGTCGCCTTTCGAGGCCGTCTACCCCCAGACCGAGGGTCTGACCAGCAGCGCCATCGCCAAGTGCGTCCGCCAGCTCCTCCCCCACGCGGAGCTTCTGCCCGACCCGCTGCCCCCCGAGATGCTGAAAAAATACCGCCTGCTCTCCAAGGCCGACGCCGTCCGGGCCATCCATTGCCCCGCCACCGAGGAGGAAGCCTTTGCGGCGCGGCGGCGGCTCATCTACGAAGAGCTGCTGGTCTTACAGCTGGGCATCGGCCGGATGAAGAACCACGGCGCGGCCTCCACCGGCGCGCCGATGAAGAAAGCCGACGCCTCCCCGTTCTGGGAGTCGCTGCCCTTCTCCCCCACCGGCGCACAGCGGCGGGCCGTGGAAGAGATCCTGACCGACATGTCGGGCGAAACGTCCATGAACCGCCTTTTGCAGGGCGACGTGGGCAGCGGCAAAACGCTGGTGGCGGCTGCGGCCATCTGGGCCTGCATCCGGGCCGGGTATCAGGCCGCACTGCTGGCCCCCACCGAGATTCTGGCCAGCCAGCACGCCGAGAACCTGAATCGCCTGCTCTCCCCCTTTGGGATGCGGGCAGCCCTGCTCACCGGCGGCATGAAGGCCGCCGCACGGCGCACCACCCTCGCCGCCATCCGGGACGACGAGGCCGACCTCATCGTGGGCACCCACGCCATCCTCAGCGAGGGCGTGGAGTTCGCCCGGCTGGGTCTGGCCGTCGTGGACGAACAGCACCGCTTCGGTGTGCGCCAGCGTGGCCTGCTGGCCGAAAAGGCCGCGAACCCCCACCTGCTGGTCATGAGCGCCACCCCCATCCCCCGGACGCTGGGGCTGCTGATGTACGGCGACCTCGACATCTCCATCCTCGACGAGCTGCCGCCGGGCCGCAAGCCCGTCAAGACCCGCTGCATCACCGGCAAAAAGCGGGCCGACCTCTACGGCTTCCTTGATAGAGAAATCGATTCCGGACGACAGGCGTATATCGTCTGCCCTGCCATCGAGGACGCGGGCGGCAGCGGCCTGAACGCCGTCAAGAGCTACTATGAGGACATCGCAAAAGCCTATCTGCCGGACCGCCGGGTGGGCCTGATGCACGGCAGGCTCAAGCCGAAGGAAAAGGCCGAGGTGATGGACGACTTCAAATCCGGACGGCTGGATGCCCTCGTGTCCACCACCGTCATCGAAGTCGGTGTGGACGTGCCGAATGCGACGGTCATGGTCATCGAAAACGCCGAGCGGTACGGCCTGAGCGCACTGCACCAGCTGCGCGGGCGTGTGGGACGCGGCGCGGCGGAGAGCTGGTGCTTCCTCGTCAGCGACAATGCCTCCGAGTCGGTGCAGAAGCGGCTCAAGTTCCTCTGCTCCACCTCAGACGGCTTCGCCGTGGCGCAGTACGACCTCGAGACCCGCGGCCCCGGCGACTTCTTCGGGAGCCGCCAGCACGGTCTGCCGACCTTGCAGATCGCCGATTTGATGAACGACACCCGCACCCTCCACGCGGCCCAGAGCGAGGCTGCGGCCCTGCTGGCCGAAGACCCGCTTCTCGAGCGGCCCGAACACGCCCTGCTGGCCCGTCAGGTGGAGCAGATGTTCGACAAAGCCGGAACAATGAATTGAGTAACGAAAAAGGACTGCCCGCGGCAGTCCTTTTTCGTTATCTTCTCTTCCACCACGGCTTCTTCTCGCCGATGCTCACTACATCGCAGAAGAGGCAGCGGCTCTTGGTAGAGAGCTGCACATCCTTGTGATGGCAGCCGAAGAACCATTTCTCGTAAGTCGTTTTCATGACGACCTTGTCGAGGAAGAGGTGCAGCCGGTTATTCTCGCCCTCTGCCAGCACGCTGAAATCCAGAAACTTGCTTGGCGCGTCGTGGGTCAGCACATAATCTACCTGCCAGCCGTTTGCTTCCAGCGCGGCCTCGCAGCAGGCGTATTCCTCGTCCGAGGGCATCTCCTGCGGCCACCAGTTGACGTGGGCTTCCCGCTCTTCCTTGTCCGGGCTTTCCGCTCCGCCGAAGCAGAGGTACTTCTTCCCTTCCAGCTCCAGTACGCTGCCCCGGCAGACGTGGTACACATTGCCGCCCAGCGGCTGCACCAGCCCGCCGAACCGCTCCTCGGTGGGGTACTGTTCCAGCAGGTCATAGTTCTCATGGCTGCCATCGAGGAAAAGGATGGTGTAAGGCCGCTTGCGCAGCCAGTCCAGATTCTTCCGCTCGGCCTTGCTGCCGTCCCACACGAAGCCGAAATCGCCCAGCACAACGACGAAATCGCCCTTGCCGGCCCGGCGCAGCTCCCCATCTTTGAAGCGGTCCAGCTCGCCGTGGGTGTCGCCCGTAAGATATACCATCCTCTGCCTCCTTTTGCGGAGTGTGAAATCGCCTCAAAAGCCTTGTCACGCCCCGCCAAACCTGTTATTATAAAGTATAAGGCCCTTCGCTGAGCCTGTTTTGTCCCGTAAGAACGGACAGCACATTTTGTCCGATACTCTAATATATTATCGCTTTTTGAGGAAAATGTCCACATGAAACGTATCGTCACCCTATTTCTGAGCCTTATCCTGCTGCTGAGCTGCCTGTGCGCGCCGGCTTCGGCCATGTTCGACCCCAGCCTCTTTTACGAGGTGCAGGCCAAGAGCGCCTACATCGTCAACACCGACACCAACATCATCGTCTACGACAAGGACAGCTCCCGTCAGGTGCCTGCCGGGGGCCTGACCAAATATATGACCATCGCGCTGCTGCTGACGAATTACGCCGACCAGCTCGACAACACCTTCCAGATGCCCTTTGCCATCTCGGATTACGTCCACAACAGTGACAATGCCGATATGCGCTCCAATGAGACCTTCACCTACCGGGAAGCCGTCTACGCCATGCTTCTGCGCAACGCCAACGAAGCCGCGATGGGCCTTGCCTACAGCCTTTCGGGCGGCGACCTTGCAGGCTGGGTGAGCCAGATGAATACCCTCTCCCAGCGCATCGGCACCACCGGCAGCACCTGGACGGATGCCTGCGGCCTCGACAGCGGCAATGTGACCACCGCCGTGGATATGTACCTCATCCTGCGGTATCTGATGAGCTTCGACGCCTTCGTGGACATCTCGTCGGCCCCCGCCTTCACCATGCCCGCCAAGGAAAAGCACACCAAGAGTTTCATGCTGCTGAACCAGAACGTCGCCCTCAACAAGACCAGCGGCGGCAGCTTCTACCGCAAGTCTATGCAGGGCGGCATGTGCGATGTGATGGCCTACAAAAACGACCACGGCGACCAGAGCTATGTTTCGTGGGCCAATCAGGACGGCTCCACCTATATCTTCTGCATCATGCAGAGCCCCGACACCTGTGACACCTACGGCTACGCCAACCGCCGCCCGGCCCTCTACGAAACGACCCGCCTCATCGACTGGGTGTTCCAGAGCTTTTCCATCCAGCCTGCGCTGGACACCGACCTCGCTCTGGCAGAGATCCCCGTGAAGTATTCCTCCGACACCGACACCCTCAAGCTCTACCCTGACAACAGCATGATGACCCTGCTGCCCTCTTCGGGCGACGGCACCGTGACTCAAAAATACTTCCATCTGCCCGACTATGTCTGCGCCCCCGTCCAGCAGGGCGATGTTGTCGGCACCGTGGAGCTGAAGCTGGCCGGCGAGACCATCGGCATGGTCAACCTCATCGCCGGGCAGGACGTGAGCCGGAGCAGCCTGCTCTACTCTTTCTCGAAGCTGCAGGAGTTCTTCGGCAGCCTCTACCTCAAGGTGGTGCTCGTCGTCAGCGCCGTCTGCGCCATCATCTATGTGGCGTGGGTCCTGCTCAACTCCCCCCACACCCGCCATTCCTCCAAAAAAGTCCACCGCTATGGCCGTCCCCGCGACTGAGCCGTGCGGCCAGCTTCTTTTCTGAAAAAGCTGTAAAAAGCAGTTGACAAATACGCCCCCAAGTGGTAATATATACAGGCAGTCCGTGACTGCAAAAAACTGTATATGGGCGTGTTCCCGAGTGGCCAATGGGGACAGACTGTAAATCTGCTGCTTTTCAGCTTCGGTGGTTCGAATCCACCCGCGCCCACCAAACAAGAAAAATCCGAACCTATTTCCGATTGGAGAAGGGTTCGGATTTTTCATTTTCTTCGGGTACAACAATGAAGGCTCCCGTGGACGGCGTAAAACTCCGATACCTTGTCATAGACCGTAAGCCAATAACAAGATTTGGAGGGTATGATTATGAAGTACGATGAAAGAGCCTGCAAGTTTAATATGGACACTGGCTGCGTGGAGCTGCTGCTCCGGGACGGGAGAAAAATCTCCATTGACTGCACCGGGGTCGAGGATGCTCTGGATGTTACCATGGAGCAGAGGTCAGAACTGGACTACCTCATCTACAATGACCCGCTGGGCTATGCGGATTTGATTCTGAATGGTGACCCGGAGGAATATTTGAAGAATATGGCTGGGAGCCATGGATTAGAAGATTGACCACGCTATAAAGATTCCCTAAAAAAACAGTTCCCATCTGTACGACAAAATTACAGATGGAAACTGTTTTTATGTGCGGATAGAACATTCGGTGCAACTCGACAACAGTTGCGGGTGATTTTTATACATTTTCTGTGCTACGCGCCTGCCCACTTTTCTTGCTGCTCAAACGGAGAAAAACTCAACGGAGTTATTGAAAATATTTAGCACGGTATTGGCTCGGAGTATCCTGAAATTCTGCTTTAAAGCGTTTGACAAAATAGTTAGCATCCATGATGCCAACGGATTCTGCAATTTCGTGTATTGGTGCTCTGCTATGCGCCAAACTGTGTGCAGCGTGCTGCATTCTAATGCGATTCAGATAGGCGAGCGGCGTGATACCGACTTCCTTTTTGAATAGCGAAATCAGATGATTTGGAGAAACATCCAGTTCTGTTGCCATGTTTTGCACGGTGACTGCCCGTGCATAGGAGTGCTCCAGATAATATATTGCACTGATAGTCAGGTTGCTGTATCCGGCAGTCAATTTACGTCGGATGGTCTGGCAGTATTCTCGGATGAGACGTTCGTGTTCATGATTGATTTCGTCAATGGTATGACAGTTTCGTATGATGGTAGAACTGATAGCGGAAAGATGATCGTTGACAACAGGCGGAATCCCGGCGTGTATTGCACCGATACGAATGACGGTTCGGGTGACACTGGCGGAGATTCTGGCTCCTTCCAGAGTCTGCCCTAGACGCAAATGATTTAAAAAAGTTACAGAGTTGTGCAGTTTCGTCCAGCTTTCCAGTGCTTTTACCACATCACCCTGTTCGACTGCTTTCATCAGGGAAGCTTCCAGCCCATAGCGCTGTTCCACAAGTTCTGCGTAAGAAATGTTCGATTCGACATCCTGAAAAGCGGTGTTGATATTTTTGGTGTTATAATTGATTTCACGAATTTCTTCAGGAACTGGCATCTCCATGCTGTGAAACAGGCAGTGTATGATATGCCGTTGGTGGGTTTCTGAGCTGACCGAAAGTTGTCCACGATGGGCCAGAAGGTCGCTGGGAGAAAAATTTTTTAAGTTTAATTGCCGAAGCAGGCTTTCGCAGTCATTCAGAGAAAAGAACTCTGTACAGAATGGCCCAATGGCGACCGGAACAGAGTTGACACGAAAAAACAACAGTTTGAGCTGAAATAAATCTGTTACGCTTACGATTTCGTCGGAAGAGAGACCTTCTAAGAAAAATTCGATATTGTGAGGAAGCAGATATTCCTGTATGGGGTGGAATTGATGCTGTGAGCAGAATTCTGCACGTTCCACAGCTGTTTGCAGAATGGTGATGGGAACGCGTGTGATATCCTGAGCTAGTTTACAACATTCAACCAGAGTCATTTTTTGATTTTCTCCTATTTTGAACGAAACTGTTCTATAAAGTGAAACGGCTAAATTCTAAATCATTCGGTTTTATTCTATCACGTTTTTCTAAAAAATGATATCATCTTTTTCAGAAATCAGTTGTGCAAGGGCCCTGCACGAGAAAGAATCGTCTGAAAAGTGCAACTAATAGGAGGAAAAAATGGCAAAGGATTACAATGCGCTTGCCAAGAGCATTATTGAATTGGTCGGCGGTGAAGAAAATGTGGTTTCATTAGCACATTGCATGACTCGCCTGCGTTTCAAACTGAAAGACCATTCCAAGGCAAAAACGGATGAACTCAAAAAACTGAATGGTGTTATCAAAGTTCTGGAAGCCGGCGGTCAGTATCAGGTCGTTATCGGTACAGACGTGGAGGATGTATATAATGTGATTCTAGCGAATACCAAAATTAAAGCTGCTGGTAGCGAGCAGGCATCTGCGCTGGAAACTGCTTCCGATACCGCTAGTGAAAAAGAAGGCATTGTTGCAACCTTAATTGATACAGTTTCCAGTATCTTTACCCCGTTTCTGGGTGCTTTTACAGGTGCTGGTCTGCTGAAAGGCTTCGTGGTTCTATTCGTTACGCTGGGATTACTGGACAAGTCCACTACCACCTATACCATCCTGAACGCTGCCGGTGATGGTGTGTTCTACTTCCTGCCCATCTTCCTGGCGTACTGTGCAGGTACAAAATTTGGTGCAAAGCCTTTTATCTCAATGGCAATTGCATCTGCGTTGGTCTACCCTAATATCACTGCGCTGTTCAGTGCTACCGACCCGATTCCTGTGGAGTTTCTTGGAATTCCGGTCAAGATGGTAAGCTATACGAGTTCTGTGCTTCCAATCATCGTTGTGTGCTTCGTTCAGGCTAAACTGGAGAAATTGCTGAATCGTATTATTCCTCAGATTGTGCGGAATATCTTCCTGCCGGTTCTGGATCTGCTCATCCTTGTTCCGCTCACCTTTATTGTTATCGGTCCTATTACAACCACAGCAGCAAATGGCATTTCTGTTGCGATCCAGTCTCTGCTTCGTCTGTGTCCTCCGCTGGGTGGCGCTTTGATGGCTGGTCTGTGGCCGATCATGATTCTGTTTGGTATCCACTGGGCAATTATGAGTATTGGCTTTGCAAACCTTGGTATTTTGGGCTATGATTATCTGCTGCCGTTGACCGTTAGCTGCAATTTTAGTGTTGCAATCGCCGCGTTGGCTGTTTTCCTGAAGAGCAAGAAAAAGAATGTTAAGCAGGTTGCAGGTCCTGCGTCTATTACGGCTCTGGTTGGTGGTGTTACCGAGCCTGCAATTTACGGTGTTCTGCTCAAATTCAAAAAGCCAATGGTTATGGTTTGTATCGCCAATGCAGTTGGCGGTGCGATTTGCGGTGCCTTCAATGTTACCCGTGATATACAGATGAGTGTCAATCTGCTGACGCTTCCTGCTATCTGGGCGGTCTATGGCCCTTGGGCAATTGTTGCGATTGCTGTTGTTTGTGTACTGGTCTTTGCACTGATTTGGCTGTTTGGGTACAACGATAGTATGGACGACACTCTGGAAAAAGAAAGCAAGTAAAATAACGCCGTGCTTCGCAGATGTTTTTCTTGAAGGATGAACAACTGCGGAGCATTTTTGGTAAACAGACAACAGTTATAATCAAAAACGGGAGCATCTTTATATATTATGAAAAACTCAGTACTTTACCCCATTACAAACCGTTACCGCATGGCTCTGTCGCTGGACGGGATGTGGCAATTCCAGTTTGACCCAAAGTCCTGCGGCCTTTCTGAAAACTGGAAGGACGGTCTGCCGTCCCCCATTTCCATGCCGGTGCCTGCCAGCTTTTCCGATTTCTTCACCACTGGATCGGAGCGGGATTACTGCGGCGATTTCTGGTATCAGAAGGATTTTTTTGTGCCCGAAACTGCACAGAGCAAGGTGCAGCTTCGTTTTGGAAGCATTACCCACCGTGCAATTGTGTTCTGCAACGGTGTTGAGGTCGCCCGGCATGAGGGCGGCTTCCTCCCCGTTGTTGCCGACGTCACGGACGTTGTCCGCTGTGGTGCGGTGAACCGGGTCTGTATCTGGGTGAACAACGATCTGAACGAGAGCACTTTGCCTTGCGGAACACACAATGTCCTCTCCAGCGGCAGAAAAATCGTTAAGCCTTATTTCGACTTCTTTAACTACTCCGGCATCCAGCGCAGTGTGTATCTGGTCATGCTCCCGGCAGAAAGCATTCAGGACTATGAGGTAAGCTATACGCTGGATGGTGCGGATGCACAGGTGGATTACAAGGTTTTCTGTGAAGGTGCAGGAGAGATTTCAGTACAGCTGCTGGATGCGGAAAACAAGCTGGTGGCAGAAGCAAACGGTGCGGAAGGTGCTCTCTGCGTGCAGAACGCACATCTCTGGCAGGTGCGGAACGCCTATCTTTACACCATCGTCATCGTACTGAAAAAGGACGGCTTGCCTGTGGACGAGTACCGGGAACGCATCGGCATCCGCACAGTGGAGATTCGCGGAACAAAGATACTCATCAACGGAAAATCTGTCTATCTGAAAGGCTTTGGCAAGCACGAGGACTTTGATATTCTGGGGCGTGGCTTCAACTGGGCCGTCGCAAAGCGGGATTTTGAGTGTATGAAATGGACGGATGCCAACTGTTTCCGTACCAGCCACTACCCTTATGCAGAAGAGTGGTATCAGATGGCAGATGAAGAGGGCTTCCTTATTATTGATGAAGTCCCCGCTGTCGGCATGATGCGCTCGACCCATAACTTTGCGGCGGCAGGCACTGGACAGTACACCTATTTCTTTGAGACCCCCACCGTTCCGGAGCTGCTGAAAAATCACATTCAGCAGGTCAAAGAAATGATGGCGCGCGACAAGAACCACCCCAGCGTTTTTGCGTGGAGCCTGTTCAATGAGCCGGAAACCACCAGCGAGTATGCAAAGGATTACTTCACGAAAGTCTTTGAGGCCGCCCGTACACTGGACCCGCAGAACCGTCCGCTGACCGGTGCGTTCGAGAAGAACAGTGCGCCTGACAAGTGCCGCTGTTATCAGCTGTGTGATTTCATCTGTCTGAACCGGTATTATGGCTGGTACATCAGCGGCGGCGCAGAAATGGAGGAAGCGGAGGTCAAGTTCCGTGCTGAAATGGACAAGTGGGCGGCAAAAAAGCTGAACGTTCCATTCGTCTTTACCGAATTCGGCACGGACACCCTTGCCACTGAGCACAAGCTGCCCGCTATCATGTGGAGTCAGGAATACCAGAATGAGTATCTGGCAATGAATTTCAGCGTGTTTGACAGCTACGATTTTGTGCAGGGCGAGCTGGTCTGGAACTTTGCAGACTTCCAGACTTCCGAGGGCGTTATGCGCGTCAACGGAAACAAGAAGGGCATCTTTACGCGCCAGCGGCAGCCCAAGGATGCAGCATTCACCTTCAAAAGACGTTGGGAATCTCTGCCGCTGAATTATAAGGGAGAATAAAATGAGCGTTTTCCGTGATGATTTTCTGTGGGGCGGTGCCTGCGCTGCCAATCAGTTCGAGGGTGCATGGGATGTGGACGGCAAAGGCCCCAGCGTGCCGGATATGTGTACCAACGGTTCCCACACCAGCCCGAAATGGGTGACCACCGGCATCCGACCCGACCGTCTGTACCCCAGCCACGAGGCCATTGATTTCTATCATCACTACGAAGAGGATATCGCCCTATTTGCTGAGATGGGCTTCAAGACCTTCCGCACCTCCATCAACTGGACCCGCATCTTCCCTAACGGCTGGGAAAAGGAACCCAATGAGAAGGGTCTGGAATTCTACGACCGCGTGTTCGACTGCTGCAAGAAGCACGGCATCGAGCCGCTGGTCACCATCAGCCATTACGAGTTGCCCTATGCTCTGGTGGAAAAGTACAACGGCTGGGCTTCCCGGGAACTGATCGAGTTCTACATGAACTACTGCAAGGCAATCTTTGAGCGCTACAAGGACAAAGTAAAGTACTGGCTGACCTTCAACGAGATCAACTGCGGCACCATGCCCATGGGCGCGATCCTCGAGACCGGCACGATCAAAGGCTTTGAAGGCTCCACCGCCGATGTGCCCGACAACAAGCAGGAGCGTTTTCAGGCACTTCATCACCAGTTCGTGGCCAGCGCCAAGGCGGTCAAGTACGCCCACGACAACTATCCCCAGTTCAAGATGGGCAACATGATCTGCTTCATCACCAGCTATCCGCTGACCTGTGACCCTGCCGATGTGATCGCCAACCAGCAGAAGATGCAGATTACCAACTGGTTCTGCTCCGATGTGCAGGTGCGCGGCGAGTATCCCAGCTATATGAAGCGCTGGTTCGCCGAGAACGGCATCACCATCCTGCAGCAGCCCGAGGACGCTGACATCCTGAAAGAAGGTACGGTGGACTTCTACACCTTCAGCTATTATATGTCCAACTGCATCACCACTCATAAGGATACCGAAGATGTGGGCGGCAACATCGTTGCCGGAAAGAAGAACCCCTACCTGAAGGCTTCCGACTGGGGCTGGCAGATCGACCCCATTGGTCTGCGCTACACCCTCAACGAAATCTACGACCGTTACCACCTGCCTATGATGGTGGTGGAGAACGGTCTGGGTGCTTACGATGTGAAGAGCGAGGACGGCAAGATCCACGACAGCTATCGCATTGACTACCTGCGCCGGCACATCGAGCAGATGGCTGAGGCGGTCAAGGACGGTGTGGATCTGATGGGCTATACCCCGTGGGGCTGCATTGATCTGGTCTCCGCCTCCACCGGCGAGATGGCAAAGCGTTACGGTTTCATCTACGTTAACAAGTTCGATGATGGCACCGGCGACCTGAGCCGTGAGCGTAAAGATAGCTTCTACTGGTATAAGCGGGTTATTGAGACGAACGGCGCTGAATTGTAACTGGGAATAGTCAAAACCACCGGCTGAGCCGGTGGCTTGAGTAAGCCCTAGAAGGGCAACTTACCAGCAAAGCCCCTACAAGGGGCCACGAGCAAGCATCTTTCATCTGCATTACCTGCCCTACCGCTCTAACGAGCTATACTGCAAAGTGCATCTTCTAAGATGACAACTTTCTTGTCATCTCGCTTCGCTCGATTCTTATAGCTAAAGCATTTTCTACTCCACCAGCGGAGCTGGTGGTTGTCGCTCGCTCAAGCTACCCAAAACAAAAACAGGGTGCGTCCACCCGGACGCACCCTGCCAAAAGCCACAGACGATAGCGATATGTACAACAGGGAGTTCCCCAGTGGGAACTTCCTGTTTTTCGTTGTTTGCATGATGAGCCTGCTCTGCCTGCCACGCAGCAAATTCTCTTTGGCCTTCCTCGCTGTTCCAGCAGGCAAGGATCGCCGGGTAGAATGCCCGTGCCAGACGGTCGATGACATCATCGGGGTAAGGGGAAATGTTTGTGGACTTTTTCTTTTTGTTCAAACGCACGCTCCTTTGGACATCTGTGAACAGCATACCATGTGCCTGATGTTATGCTGTCTGGTCTTTAACATCTGCGAGTGCGGCTTCCAGAGAAGCAAGGTAGTCCTTGTGTTTGTGAATGATCTCCAGAATCACATCACGCTGCGCATTATCGGGCATCTGCTCCAACTGGTAGTTGAACGAAATGCGGAAACGAGTAGTGAGTTCTTCCAACGCCACATACTCGTACCGTACATCCTCCGGGTAAGCATCGCTGTCGTAAACCGATTCAAACTTTCGGAATGGCATGACAGGCGCTTTGCCCGGAACGCGAATCACATCGTCAGCGTCAGGCGTCGGTTCCACCTTCAGCTCCGGGTGCAAAATATCCTGCAAGGTCTGTGCGCGGTCATAGCAGGCAACCTTGGCAAGGCGGTGCATATCCGCCTTGGATACTTTCGTCTGTCCGGACAGGATGCTCTGCTTTAAGCCCGGTATCAGTTCTTCCGCAATCTCTACACCTTTCATATACCTCGAGGCGCGGATAACGGTGTCCTTGCTCACTCCGTTTTCTTCTGCGATTCGGTCGCAGGTCTTGGTGCTGTCGATCAAGTTCGCTTTTAGCGAACTTGATTTTGCATCGGTGCTCTTGCGGTCACCGCCGTGCGCAGCTTTTTCGACTTCGTACTGTTTGCCCATCAGGTAGTACTTCTGCTCCGGCGTGAGGTTGCGCCGCCCCAGTTGATTTTTGCAAATCCAAGCGAGGACTTCTTCCCGGCTTTCAAACGGGAGCGGCATGGTGGAAAAATAAATCTCAGGATGCTTCTGGAGAATGGCATAACGATTGTGTCCATCAACAAGGGTATTGCCCCAGACGATCAAAGGAGAGAGCAGCTTGCCCTCTTTGAGGATATTTTCTTCAAGCTGCTTGTACTCATCGTCCGTCAGCGGCGGAATCTGATTCTGGAACTCCGGGTCGATTTTCAGATTGATCATACGCACACTCCTTTATCTCTCCTGCTGCGCTGGTTCTTCCTCCCGGAAGTAGGACGCAACATTTTGCTTTGCGGTTTTCAGTTTGAGCAGTTCTTCTTTGGCTTCCTTGTACTGCTTGTAGAATTTTGCCTTTTCGGATGCCAGCTGCGCATACTCGGCTTCCAGCTTTTTCGGGCTGGGCAGTTTTGTGATGTTGTTTGCCTTGAGATAGGCCGCTGCCGCCCGGTACGCTGTCAATTCTGCACGGTGCTGTTCTTCAAAGGCTACGGGTCGTTTTGCAGCTTTTGACTGCTGTGCGATTTTCTTGGTGCTGGTGTAGGCTGCGACGTGATAGCGCAGCTCTTTGTTGGTTTTCATGCGACCTTCGAGGTCTTTCACCACCGCCAGTGCATCGTGATACTTGGTTTCCAGTTCGGCGATGCGCTGGTTCAGAGCGTCCTCGTCGGTCAAGCCCTTTTCCTGCAGAAGCTTCACGGTCTGTGCCATAACTTTGAGATTGTGTTTCGTGAGCCAACGCTTATAGCCGATGCCTTTGCCCTCGGTCATCCTCGACTGGATGTGGATCAGTTTCCCGATGGTATCCTGCTTGAACTGCGTCTTGGGTTTGCGTTCGGCGTTTGCCTGCAACGTGGCAAGCACTGCTGCCTTATCGAACTTGTCACCGAGCTTTTTTGCCCGGATGAACTTCGTTCTGCCAGATGGCAGATAGCTGAGCTGCCCACGGCTTTCCTTGACGGCAATGCCGTATTGCTGCATGAGCCTATCAGAAAACTCCTCAAAACTCACAGCGCGATACAGCACCGAAGAAATCTGTTTCCGCAAGGTTCGCGTTTGCGAAGCAACAAAAGCCCCAGTGGGGCTTTTGAGTGACCGAGCGGTTTGCGCAGCAAATGGAGGGGCCTCGCCCCGACAAGCGACTTTTATGGTTTCAAACTTCTTCTGCTTGGGCGGCTGTCCGGCTGCGGTGAGGGCTGCGTTTTCACGGTCAAGTTTCTGTTGCCTACGCCGCCTTGCCCAATATTCAGCCTCGCTGACACGCTCTTTCGAGCCGTTGAGCAGGTCGATCTGGTACAGTCCGGCACCCTCGCACAGCTCCATGACCTCGACACGGAGGTGCCGCATGGTCTGGGCAGTGCTGGAATGCTTCATACCCTCACGCCAGTCGCGGGGCTTCTGCATATAAGGCTTGCGTTCCACTTCCCGTGTTCGGATGCTGCCGATCACGATGTGGACGTGGATGTTTCCCGAATGGTTGTGCCCATCCGGGTGAGTGCAGACGATGGCGGGATGACCGGGGAAGTTTTCTTTGCAAAAGTTCAGACCGAGTGCCTGTGCCTTTTCCATGGTCAAGCCGTTCTCTACTGCGTCCTTCGGGTCGAAGCTGATGATATAATGGTGGGTCTTCACGTCCGCAGACTGTTCGTAAAACAGTATTCAACAAATGACACGGCAACTGGATGTCAGGATTGGTTACTGTTCACTCCGCTAGGCCTAAAAAGCATTAAGTCCCATGACCACACCGCCGAGGTGTTGGCCATGGGACTTTTTGTGTCTGGGAGCGGCACACCTCTATCGAGGTGTAACACACTAGACTTTGTTCCAAAGTCGTGTGCCAAAGGAGATTACGCTCCTTTGAAATTTCCGTCATCATAGAGGAAAGAAACAATCTATTAACTTTCCCATGCAGCAACAATGCTTCTTTCTGGGTTTTGAGGGTCAATAGTCACCTTTATAGGTGTTCCCTTGCTCACGAGAGGGTTGAACCAAAACCAATGGGACTGTCCATAATAAGTGTCTTTTCCAATCTTGTATTGATACCGAATCACCCAAGGATAAATTACATCTTCATCAGCAAGGTGATAGGTACTCATGTGGAATTTTATGTGAACCCTTTTTACTGCATTAACTTTTCCGGAAACAATCTTTCCGTTTTTCAGCAGGTCTGCTTTGCGGATGTCTGTAATCCATGCTACCCCGATAATTGCCATAGCAATAAGCCACGCAGCTATGAGTGCCCCGATTCCAACTTGCTTATAGGCGATAGAAATCAGAAAAGCAACAAAAATCCCAACAGCACCAAGAATATGGAGCAAATCTTTAGAAAAGAACTTATGGATTTTTTTCATGGAAAGACACTTCCTTTCTCGGTAGACAACATTATTTGTTCTATTGTATCATATGCTCTGTGTTTTTTCAAACCAAGTCAAGTGATTGGTGAAACGACATGAAATAATTGCATCTCACGACGGGTCACCGAAGATAATTGGATTTTTGCAAAAAGAGGAGTAGTGTATCGTCGAAGGATGTGTTATACTCAGTCTATGGAACAATTATGAACTTTATTGTTACTCGGCAGGGTTTGGGGCAGGCACGCCCCAACAAGATCACTTGGAAAACTCGCAAGAGTTTGAGAAGTGAAGTCCCGGTGGAGCACAACATTTTCAAGAATTGAAAATTTGTGGCCACGGGACGGTTCTTGCCCTCTACCGCTG
>ERZ1026901.1202-NODE-1202-length-15835-cov-10.328707_pt1 | contig 15835 bp, 15 predicted proteins | sample MGYA00380179_ERZ1026901 | MGnify/ENA primary metagenome ERZ1026901 (study PRJEB33269, sample SAMEA4719815) | human gut metagenome | biome: human-associated habitat; feature: organic feature; material: feces | place: Cameroon | collected 2013-10 ... | reverse complement strand
ATTTTATATTTATGGATTACGTAGTAGGTCTCGGTGAAGCACTCTGGGATGTGCTTCCCGAAGGAAAGAAACTTGGTGGTGCTCCTGCAAATTTCGCGTTCCACGCAGGACAGTTTGGTCTTAACTCTATCGCTGTGAGTGCTCTCGGTGAGGATAAACTTGCTGAAGAGACCATTGAGCAGCTTGAAGAAAAGAAATTGCAATATTGCATGCCGCGTGTGCCATACCCCACAGGCACCGTGCAGGTGGAGCTCGACGGTGAGGGCATACCCACATACGACATCAAAGAGAACGTGGCGTGGGATAACATCCCCTTTAGCGACGAAGTGAAGGCTGTGGCTGAGAACACACGCGCCGTGTGCTGGGGCTCGCTGGCACAGCGCAACGTGGTGAGCCGCGAGACCATTTATAAGTTCCTCGACGCAACACCCAAGGACTGTATGAAGATTTTTGACATCAACCTGCGTCAGAACTTCTACACCAAGGAGGTGATCTGTGAGAGCATGAAGCGCTGCAACGTGCTTAAGATCAACGACGAGGAGCTTGTGCTCATTGGCCGCATGTTTGGCTATCCCGGTCTCGACATCGAGAACAAGTGCTGGCTCATCCTGGGCAAGTATGACCTCGACATGCTCGTGCTCACCTGCGGAACCAACGGCAGCTATGTGTTCACGCCCGGCGAGATGTCTTACCAGCCCACACCCAAGGTTGAGGTTGCCGACACCGTGGGAGCAGGCGACTCGTTCACAGGCACCTTCTGTGCCTCTATCCTCGCTGGCATGCCCGTGTCTGAAGCTCACAAACGTGCCGTTAAGGTCAGCGCTTACGTCTGCACACAGAACGGAGCCATGCCTGTGTTGCCTGAGGAAATCAAGAAGTAAAGCATTTTTTGTCGCTTAGAATACTGTTATCAAAAAAGGCAGTCATCCGCTTAATGTGTGATGGCTGCCTTTTTTGCAAAACCCATGCAAAAACCTCTGACTTTTTACAAAAAATACGCTACAATCTGCAGAATAGCTTTAAATGAGCTATTTATGAGTCTTTGCCTCAATAGAGGTAATGATTTGGCAACAGTTCCAATTTCTGCAATATGCATACGTTTGCTGTCAAACAACTCTTCTCTGCTGCAAAGGTACAATAACTTACACGAAATAACAATCTCGCTATATTGGAATAATTTACAAAAACAGCTTAATTTATAATGATTATCGCAAAATTTAATGTATATTTGCAGCAAAATTCGGTGAATTTATGAAACTAAACAAGATAAAAGATGTCTTAGATAGCAAGGGAATTTCACAAACTTGGCTGGCAAAACAGTTAGGTAAGAGCTTTAGCACGGTCAATTGCTATGCTCGGAATAAATACCAACCCGATTTAGAAACGCTTCTTGAAATCTCAAAGATTTTAGAAGTTGACCTCAAGGATTTGATTACGGACGAGAACGAAAGAGTGTAATGAACTCGTAGTTTCTGTCTTGGCAAGTATGTTGTAGAACTTCTGATAATAAAACGTTATTTGAACATGGGCATAAGCAAAGAACTTACAGAAGAGGACATCAAGTTCCGCTATATCAACGAAGCCATTACAAGCAAGGGATGGTCAAAGGATAGTATATTCATGGAACAGAAGGTTAAATTTACTGATGGTAAAATTAGCCTTTATGGTAATATTGTGCATAGAGAGAAACCGAAATTTGCCGACTATTTCAAGAAGTGCAAGGCTCTTGATCATGAAAAATAGATAAGACATTGGCGGAGATACAGCGTATCTTGGGAATTATAATAAACATTGAAGAATAATACAATGAAGGATTTAACCGTATCAAAGATAGAAAGGCTAAACGTGTTGAACAACCGTTTTGCAATAGAAAAAATACAAAAGACATTGGACATTACTGGTATGATGTTTGATGGAGAATACCGTTTTACGAAAAAAATGGTGGCCGATTTCTATGAAGTTGAAGAAAGAACAATTGAAAGATATCTTGAGAATTTCGGTTCTGAATTATCTGACAATGGATATGCTTTATGTAAAGGTAAACGCCTGAAAGACTTAAAGTTACAATTTGCTCCCGTCATCAATGTCGGGAGCAAAACCACACAACTCGGTTTGTTCAACTTCCGTTCGTTCCTAAATATTGGTATGTTGCTTACGGAGAGTGAAAAAGCGAAGGCTTTGCGTAGTGCCATTTTGGATCTTGTGATAGCTACGATAAATGAGAAAACAGGTGGCGGAACAAAATATATCAATCGCCGTGATGTGAACTATATTCCAGCAGCTATCACTGAAGAGAACTATCGGAAGAACCTAACCTCCGCAATGAGCCAATGTGTGGGTGGACACAAAACCTACAAATATGCACAAGTAACAGACTGGATATACGAAGCTGTGTTCAAGGAAAATGCCAAAGAATACAGAAGGGTTCTTTCTCTTGACTCCAAGGATAATGTGCGCCATACCCTCTATGCCGAAGTTTTGCTTGTCATATCTTCATTTGAGAATGGTGTTGGTGCTGTTATACAGCACCAATACAAGGAAAATGGAGGTAGATTATTATCAATGGACGAAGTTAAACAAATTGTTGACGACTTGGCAGAACATCCGATGCAAAAGCCTTATCTTAATGATGCTCGTACCAAGATGGCTTCACGTGATTATAGCTTTCGTGATGCCTATCATGGCAATATAGCCGAATACCTCAGAGCGGTAACACCAGAAGAATTTGAACGTTTTATTGGAAACCAGTCAACAGATTTTGACAGAATTCTTGAAGATAACAAGGATGTCTTGAAAAGATTAAAGCAGGCAGATAATGAATGAGGAAGTAAAATACATCAGTTACGAAGAGGCCATAAGCGTTTATGCTAAGATGATAGATGCAAGTGATGGTGGCTTCGATGGTGTCAGAGATGAAGGTGGAATACGAGCAGCTCTTGAGTTTGTGCAGAACGATATGTATTATCCGAATTTCTCCGATAAACTCTGCTCTCTGGTATACAAATTCTGCTCAGGGCATTATTTCAATGATGGCAATAAGCGTATAGCTCTTACCCTTGGAACATATTTTCTTCACAAGAATTCGTACTTCTGGCAAGCTACAATATTTATGCGACAAATGGAGTCCATCGTCTATCATGTGGCAGCATCAAATATCGACAAAGACTTGCTTCTCCGCATAATGACTTGTTTCATGAATGGTGAGGATTACGATGAGGAATTGAAAATTGACATTGCCAATGCGATGAGTAAAGGGGAGTTAGGAATAAATGGAGAAGATTATAAAGTGAAGGATTGAGCAAGTGCTTGACAAGATTCGCAATAGAAGTGAAAATAGATCAATGACAAGATGAGGGTGTTTTGACACGCCCTCATTCAAACTTACAGACGAACCAATTCGTCAAGCATTGCTTGACGAATCTACGATACCATTTTATCCTAACCTATCATGGCTTCACTATGAACGCTTACTGCGTGTAAAAGATGCGGATGCAAGGTTGTGGTATTAAGTATCTTCCTACAGAAGAAGAGTTGAGCCGAGAAATCCGTGAGAAGAAAGAGTTTTTTGAATTACAGAAGGGAAAAGAGGCAGAAGATGAAGATTAGAAATAGTATATAAAATGCCTTGGGGGCTTAGGCTTTAAGGTGGAGTGGGGGCTTACGTCTGCACACAGAACGGAGCCATGCCTGTGTTGCCTGAGGAAATCAAGAAGTAAAGCATTTTTTGTCGCTTAGAATACTGTTATCAAAAAAGGCAGTCATCCGCTTAATGTGTGATGGCTGCCTTTTTTGCAAAACCCATGCAAAAAACCTCTGATTTTTTTACAAAACCCATGCAAAAAACCTCTGACTTTTTTACAAAACCCATACAAAAAACCTCTGACTTTTTTACAAAAACACTCAGACGATGTGATTTTATTCAGATAAAAGTGCTATATTTGCATTGTAAATCAATAAAATAGAAATATGGGTTATCTGAGAAGGCTAATAGATAAGGAATTAAAGGCGTGGAAAAGTGCCGTAGAACATAAACCGTTGCTTGTCAGGGGAGCACGACAGGTGGGTAAGTCAAGTGCCATTAGACACTTGGGAGAGTCGTTTCCTTATTTCTTGGAAGTGAACTTTGAACGTGACAAAACTGTCAAGGAATTTTTTGACGGCGACTTGAACGTGAAGTTTATTTCGGAGCAGTTGTCGGCATATTTCAACGTTCCCGTAATTCCCGGTAAAACGTTGTTGTTCTTAGACGAGATACAGGCATGTCCCAATGCCATACATAGCTTGTGGTTCTTCAAGGAAGATTATCCCGAACTTCATGTTGTAGCGGCAGGCTCTCTATTAGAATTTGCGTTGAAAGATTTAGGAGCTTATGGGGTTGGACGCATCCGTTCGATGTTTGTATATCCGATGTCTTTTGATGAATTTCTCTATGCTTTAGGCGAAGACGGGTTAGTAAGGATGAAGCAGAAAGCCACATCTCAAAATCCGTTGACGAATGTCTTCTATGAGCGTTTGGTGGAGCGGTTCCGTTCTTTCTTGCTTATAGGAGGCATGCCTGCTGCTGTGGCCAAGTATGTCAAGACAAACAGTTTTTTGGAGGCTGACTCTGTGCTTAGTGAGTTGAAGCAAACTTATATAGACGATTTTGTGAAATATAAGTCAAAGGTTAATCCTGCTTTGTTGCGCCAAACATTGTTTAGCGTGGCTCATCAAGTAGGGAGCAAATTCGTTTATAGCCAAGTGGAAGGTGGATACACCACATCGCAAGTGAAGAATGCTTTGGAGATGCTGAGAGATGCAGGCATTATCATACCGGTATGGCATACGGCGGCAAACGGCATTCCGCTTGGTGCTGAGATCAATCCGAAATTTGTAAAGTATAATCTTATAGACCATGGATTTCTGCTTAATCTGTTAGGAATAGGAGATTCTACTAATTCGATAGTGAAAGAACTGTTGGTTGCCAATACAGCCGACTTGGTCGATAAAGGCAGTTTGACGGAGATGGTGGCAGGTCTGGAATTGCTTAAGTATATGTCGTCAAATGAGCGTCATGACTTATATTATTGGCAGAACCTGGCTCGCGGAACGGTTTCGGAGGTCGATTATATCTTGTCTCGTGGCATTGACATCGTTCCGATGAAAGTGAAGTCTGGTTTGCGCGGCTCGATGGCAAGTCTTTATGTCTTTATGGAGAAAGAGCATATTGAATATGCCATCCGCTGTTCTTTGGAAAATTTCGGTGAGTTCGTTAGTCCTACAGGAAAGAAGGTAATCGTAAATCCTCTTTATGCTGTTTCCAACTTGTTTTAGGAGGTTGCTTTCCTCCTTGTCGGCTCGGCTTTGCCGTTTACCTAAGCAGGACGAATATTGGAAGCAATATTTAATTTGCTCGCCATTGGCGAGCAAATTACAAATAGCTGTAAATAAAGATGTTATCGACATTGACAATTTCTCTTTGCAAAAATGGCCGCCAGTGGCTGCCAAAATCAATCGTGAGGAATTTTTAGGTATCAGCTTTTCACATCACATGGAAATTCTTCATAAGACGAAAAATCTTCATGAAATACTTTTGGACTCCAACGAAATCCGGCAGCTTCGAGATGTCTGCATCTTTGAAGTGAATGGAATTGAGGTGTATATGTAAAGGGATTAATTTGATTAATTCAACAAATTTTCTATCTATCAAGTAATTTTTTAACAAATTTATAAAGCGTTCTCATATTCTTTATGTATCTTTGCCATATATATTCTTTAAGGTATGTCAAGAGAACAAATCAATAGATTAAAGATAGTTCTTGCAGAGGAGCAGAAGTCAAATAAATGGCTTGCCGAACAATTAGGCAAGGACCAAGCTACGATTTCAAAGTGGGTGACAAATGCAAGTCAGCCCGACCTTAAAAATCTACTGCGCATTGCAAAAGCATTGAATGTAGATGTAGCAAGATTGTTAAATACGGAGGTAGTCAACGATAACAAAATCTAAGTATGTCGGATATGAATATATCCTGTCTACCAAGTTTTACAACTTCTGATAATACGCTATTATCAGAAAATGAGGAGAATTAAGCTATGACACCAGAGGAAAAAGCAAGAGTAAAGATTGACCGTTGGTTTGAAGATGCAGGTTGGCAAGTTGTCAACCGTGATGAGTTTGAGCCTACGATGTCTGCTGTAGCCGTGCGTGAAGGATTGCTAAAAGGTAATCTCGAAGCTGACTATCTTATGTTCATTAACGGCAAGGTGTGTGGTGTGTTGGAAGCTAAACGTGAGGAGGTGGATGTCGATTCTGATAAGGTTAGCGAACAAGTGGCCACTTATGCCAAGAGAGTTTCTCGATGCTACCAGTCTTGGCAAAAGCATATTCCTTTTTTATATAAGTCTAATAGCAGGGTTGTATTATTCCAGGATTTTCGCAAAACAAACACGGAATGGGATGATCTCAACCGTATTCATACACCAAAGGAGATTGCAAGAATGCTTGGCATTGACGATCCGTTTGCCGGTCTGCCAACGTTACGCAAGAAGGGATTGCGTGAATGTCAGTACGAGGCTATTACGGAATTGGAAAAGAGTTTCCGTAGTGGGCAAAACCGTGCGCTTATGGTGCTTGCTACAGGCGCAGGAAAAACTTACACCGCTTGTCTTGCTGCCTATCGTATGTTGGCATATACTCCGATGCGCCATGTTCTTTTTCTTGTTGACCGCAACAATCTCGGACGACAGGCAGAGAATGAGTTCGGCACATTCCGCCTCACTGACAATGGTGAAGCTTTCAACACCATCTATGGTGTGGAGCGATTGAAGTCTGCTAAAATACCATCAGACTGTAATGTGTTGATATCCACTATTCAACGTCTGTTCTCACTGTTGAAAGGTGAAGACATTGAAGACACCGACGATGATGACAATGATGAAGCAACAGCTGAGGTTACGCTTCCTGACAATCCTAATCTGCCACACGATTTCTTTGACATGATTATCATTGATGAGTGTCACCGAAGCATTTACGGCAACTGGCGAAGGGTGCTTGAATATTTCGACACGGCTCGTCTTGTTGGTCTTACGGCTACACCTATACCCGAAACCATGGCGTTCTTCAACAACAACCGCATTGTGAACTATACGCTTGAAAAGAGTATTGTGGATGGTGTGAATGTGGACCACCGTGTGTATCGTATAAAGACGGAGGCTACAGAGAATGGTGGTGCTATATTGAAAGGCGACCGTGTGCGTGTGGAGACTCGCTACACCGGCAAGACGGAGGAGATAAACACACGAGAGACTAAGAATTACACGAAGACGGAGCTTAACCGTTCTATTATCAACCCGTCTCAGATAAAGCTTATTCTTACAACTTATCGTGATGCTGTATATACGGAGATGTTCAACGACCCACAACGTGAGCCGAACTATGCATATCTCCCTAAGACTCTCATTTTTGCGCTTAATGAGACCCATGCAACAAATATCGTGAACATTGCCAAAGAGGTGTTTGGCGAGAAATGTCCCGATGCCAACATGGACAGATATGTACAGAAGATTACTTATTCGGCAGGCGACAGTAATGAGCTTATCCGCCAGTTCCGCAACGACCGTGACTTCCGCATTGCTGTCACTTGTACGTTAGTGGCTACGGGTACTGATGTGAAACCGCTCGAAGTGGTGATGTTCATGCGCGATGTAGAATCTGAGCCGCTTTATATTCAGATGAAGGGTCGTGGTGTGCGCACCATCGGCGATGAGCAACTTAGAGCCGTGACACCTAATGCCTTCAGTAAGGACTGTTTCTTCCTTGTCGACGCCGTGGGTGTTACCGAGCATACTATGTCTATACCGGAACAAGGTGATGGCCCTGACACTATTACTATTACATTGAAGGAATTGCTTGAGCGAATTGCTCATGGCAATCTGCCTAATATGTATCTAAAACGTCTGGCTGCTACTTTGTCTCGTCTCCACAACAAGGCCGACAATAGTCAGCGTGCAGAGTTTGAGCGATTGGCAAGCGACTCTATGGATGCCATTGCACAGCGTATATACGATGCTCTGGAAAACGACACGTTGCCACCTTACAATGATATTAATGAGCCTAACAACGAGCGCAAGGGACTTGTTGCTCCAGTTGCCAATCATGCTGATGTGCGCCGATACATCCTGATTCTTGCTGCTGGTTTTGTCAATACGCTCATGCCTGGTGAGGATACGCTTATCTCTAAGGGCTTTTCTTTAGAGGAAGCTAAAGACACTACAGAGGCTTTTGAACAGTATTGTCGCAATCATGCCGATGAGATTGAGGCGTTGCGCATTATCTATAATCAGAGTGGTGAGCCTATCAACTTTGATATGATGAAAGATTTGGAGAACAAGCTGAAGATGGAAAACAATCGTTTCAGCACGAAGCAGCTTTGGAACTCTTATGCCATCGTTTCTCCAAACCATGTGCGACGTGCCACCAAGAAGGAGGAGAGCGAAGCTCTTACCAACATCATACAGTTGGTGCGCTTTGCATTCCGCCAGATTGAACGTCTGGACAGCGTTTGCACTACTGCCCGACAATACTTCAATCTTTGGTGTGGTCAGTGGCATCGTGACATATCAGAACGACAGAAGCAGCTCATGAGCCAGATTGTGGACTATGTGGCAAGTAACGGTGCTTGCACCATAAACGACATTCGAGAGGACGACCGCACACAGGCTGCTCAGATGATAGCTGCATTCGGTACTAAGCAGAAGGCGGATGACGCTCTTCTTTCTTTGTTTAATTTTGTGGTTTTAAGAAAAACAGCATAACTTTGAATTATGGCAAACAATATATCTACTGAGCAATCGCTCACCAAGAAAGTATGGAATCTCGCCACTACACTTGCAGGACAAGGTATTGGCTTCACCGATTATATCACGCAACTCACTTATCTGCTTTTTCTGAAGATGGACGCGGAGAATGTAGAGATGTTTGGAGAAGAGTCGGCAATACCTGCTGGATATCAGTGGGAAGAACTTATAAAACTCGACGGACTGGATCTTTTGAAACAGTATGAGGAAACGCTAAAAGTACTCAGCGAGCAAGACAACCTTATCGGTACCATCTACACCAAAGCGCAGAACAAAATTGACAAACCTGTCTACTTGAAGAAGGTTATCACCATGATTGACGAGGAGCAATGGCTTGTTATGGATGCTGACGTGAAGGGTGCTATATATGAGAGCATTCTGGAAAAGAACGGACAGGATAAGAAGAGTGGCGCAGGACAGTATTTCACACCGCGTCCGCTCATCAAGGCTATGGTGGATTGCATCCGTCCGCAGATTGGCGAGACGGTGTGCGACCCTGCCTGTGGTACGGGTGGCTTCCTTCTCACGGCTTATGACTATATGAAGAATCAGTCGGCCGACAAAGCTAAACGCGATTTTCTGCGCAACAAGGCTCTGCATGGCGTGGACAATACTTCACTTGTCGTCACACTCGCTTCTATGAACCTCTATCTGCATGGTGTGGGTACTGACCGCAGCCCTATCTCTTGTGAAGATTCGTTGGAACGTGAGCCTAAAACGCTCGTAGATGTTATCCTTGCCAATCCTCCTTTCGGTCAGCGTCCGGCAGGGTCTGTGGAGCTTAACCGCCCCGACTTCTATGTGGAGACTAAGAATAATCAGCTCAATTTTCTCCAGCACATGATGCTGATGCTGAAGATTGGCGGACGTGCTGCTGTGGTACTTCCTGACAACGTTCTCTTTGAGGGTGGTGCTGGCGAGACTATCCGTAAGCGCCTTCTTTCTGATTTCAATCTGCATACCATCCTGCGTCTTCCTACTGGCATATTCTATGCGCAGGGCGTAAAGGCTAACGTGCTGTTCTTCACAAAGGGACAGCCAACAAAGGAGGTTTGGTTTTATGACTACCGTACCGACATCAAGCATACGCTTGCCACCAACAAATTAGAGCGCCATCATCTTGACGACTTCGTGAAATGCTATAACCCCGACAATATCAACAATCGCACCGAGACCTACGATGCTGAAAGTAACCCGTCAGGACGTTGGCGCAAATACTCTGTTGAGGAGCTTACCGCTCGTGACAAGACTTCTCTCGACATCACTTGGATTAAACAGGGGGGCGAAGAAGAGCAGCACACACTCGCTGAACTTATGGCAAGCATCAAGGATCAAAGCCAAAGCATCAGCAAGGCGGTGAGTGAACTTGAAAAATTATTGGTTGACATCAAGGAAAATTAAGGGCATGGATGAAATCATAAAGCGAGAGGATGCTCTCTTGGGGCATATCTCAAAACTTATTGATGAGGCACACAAGCATGTTAAAACTACTGTGAACACTACAATGGTCTACACTTATTATGGTGTAGGTAAATATATTGTGGAGGATGAGCAGCAGGGATACGAGCGTGCAGCGTATGGCAAGAAGGTGTTAAAAGCTCTTTCTGAGAAACTGTGTCTGAAGTACGGTGAGGGTTGGTCTTACTCTAATTTAAGACAAATTCGACAATTCTATTTGGCGTATGCGAATTTGACAGACGGTGTTTGTCAAATTCAGTTTGAATTGTCTTGGTCGCATTATCTTATACTTATGCGTATTGAGAATCATGATGAGCGCAACTTCTATGAGATTGAGGCGAAACAACAGAATTGGAGTGTGCGTGAACTGAATAGACAGGTTGGTAGTTGTCTTTATGAGCGATTGGCTTTGAGTCGCAATAAGGACGAGGTGATGCGCTTGGCAAAAGAGGGGCAGATAGTAGAAAAACCATCAGACATCATAAAGAATCCTATCACATTGGAGTTCTTGGGCTTGAAGCCAGATTCCGTTTATTCGGAGTCTAAACTGGAGAACGCCATTATCAGCAAGATGCAGCAATTCTTGCTCGAACTTGGTAAAGGCTTTCTTTTTGAGGCACGACAGAAGCGGTTTACATTTGAAGAACAGCATTTCTTTGTTGACTTGGTGTTTTACAACCGCTTGTTGCAATGCTATGTGCTCATTGATTTGAAGATAGACAAACTCACTCATCAGGACCTCGGACAGATGCAGATGTATGTCAACTATTATGACCGCTATGTCAAGTTGGATTTCGAGAAACCAACCATTGGTATTCTTCTTTGTAAGGAGAAGAATGATGCCCTCGTAGAGCTGACTCTACCTAAGGATGCCAATATCTATGCGTCGGCTTACCAACTATATTTGCCTAACAAGGCTTTACTGCAAGCTAAGGTGAAGGAATGGATCGAGGAGTTTGAAGAGAACGAGGAAATAAAGAAACTTGAAGAAGACAAATAACAAATGAATACGAAAGCATTACGCCAAAAGATACTTGACCTTGCGATACATGGCAAACTTGTACCGCAAGATCCTAACGATGAGCCTGCATCAGTGCTCCTCGAACGCATCCGTGACGAGAAAGAACGCCTTATCAAAGAAGGCAAAATCAAACGCCCTAAAAAGTCTAAGGCAACTTCTGATAAGCCGCATTATGAGAATGTGCCGTTTGAGGTGCCGAGTTCGTGGGTATGGACGACATTGGGAGATATCGCTGAAATAATAACAGGAAATACACCATCTAAGGATATAAAGGAATATTATAGCGGAAATATTCCGTTCTTTAAACCTACTGATTTGGAACAAGGTATCCATACTAAATATTCGAAAGACAGACTGACACCATTAGGCTTCGAGCAATCAAGAAAGTTACCAGCTAATTCTGTTTTAGTGACTTGTATTGGAGCAACTATCGGTAAAACTGGACTTACAACTGTAGAAGGAACTTGTAATCAGCAAATAAATGCAATTGTACCTACATCTGCTATATTAGCTAAATTTCTTTATTATGTTTGCATATCTGATTATATGCAACATGAAATAAAAGCAAATGCGTCAGCAACCACATTACCAATATTAAACAAAGGAAACTTTTCAAAGATAGTGATAACTATTCCTCCTTTGCAAGAACAAAGCAGGATTGTAAAAGGCATAGAACATTGGTTATCATTAGTCGATTGCATTGAGGGAAACAAAGAAAATTTGCAAAGAACAATAAGGGAAGCTAAATCCAAAATACTTACACTTGCAATTCACGGCAAACTCGTACCACAAGACCCAACGGATGAGCCTGCAAGTGAACTGCTCAAGCGCATCAATCCTAAGGCAGAAATCACTTGTGATAACGGGCATTATCAGAAGTTGCCCAAAGGATGGTGCGAATGTAAGTTGTCGGATGTTTGTGTCTTTGATAACGGATATGCTTTTAGTAGCGATAATTATAACGATTGTGGAATCCCATTAATCAGAATCTCAAATATAACAAATACAGGTTCGATTGATTTATCATCATGCGTCTTCATCCAAGATGTCAAATCGAATAAATTTATCGTGAAAAGTGGTGATTTACTTATAGCGATGTCTGGCGCTACTACAGGTAAAATGGGGGTTTATTTATATGAAGAAGATGCTCTTTTGAATCAACGTGTAGGAAATCTTAAATGTACAGATGTAATGCTTCAACAATACAGAAACTACTATATGTTTGCCAAATCTGACTATATTCTTAAGATTGCGTATGGTGGAGCTCAGCCAAACATAAGCGCAAAGGCAATTCTTGATATTGACGTAATGCTCCCTCCACTCAAAGAACAGCACCGTATCGTTGCCAAAATAGAAGAGATATTTGCTCAACTTGATGCAATTGAAGCATCTTTGTAGACGATAGAGTTAGCCATCGTAAGCGTAACACTTACGGTGGCTAAACCATATGTGCGATTACCAGACAACTACCTTGTCTACGATTTTCTGTTGTTCGCTTGCTGTGCGACGCAGATAAATGCGAGTGGTTTCAAGGCGTTCATGTCCCATGAGGTCGGCAAGAAGAGCTATATCGTTAAACCGCTCAAGGAAGTTCTTGGCAAACCGATGACGGAATGAATGTGGATATACAACATCCTTGTTCATTCCGTATTTTTCAGCAAAGTGTTTGAGTTGGTGGGCTATGCCTCGTGTGGTGATGCGATTGCCGAAGCGGTTGAGGAAAATATAACCCGACGAGACGTTCTTATCTTCGAGCCATTTGATGGCTTCCGTTCGCAGGTTCTTGGGGATATACAATCGGCGTATCTTGCCACCTTTGCTATAAAGGTCGAGATAGCCAACCTTAACGTGCTCCACCTTGATATGGAGAAGTTCGCTTACACGAGCACCGGTAGCAGCCATGAACCACACTACAAAATACCAGGTGTCGTGTCCGTCGCTCTTCAACTTTCGTTTGAAGAACTTATAGTCTGCATCACTAATCACATTCTCCAAAAAGTTCTTCTGCTGAACTTTCACAAACTTCACCTTTAGCTTCTCCTGCTTGGTAAACTCCAGATACTTGTTGATTGCTTGCAACCGTAAGTTTACAGTCTGCGGTTTAAAGTTCTCTACCAAATACCCCTTGTAAGCCAAAAGGTTTCGTTTGTTCACCACTTTGTAGTGCTCCATAAAATACTTCACCGTCCATTCATAAGAACGTATGGTGTTCTTGGTCAAGTTTCCCTTGACCAAATACTCATTGAATTGTGTTACCATATTGCATTTGTTTAAAAATAAAACATATAACAATATAGGAACGTAACGGGCATTATCAGAAGTTGCCCGAAGGATGGGTGATTACACCCATGCAAACACTATGTGCTTTGGTAGATGGAGAGAAGCAAAATGGCATCGAAAGAATAAATCTTGATGTAAAGTATCTGCGTGGAGAACGAGAAGCTAAAGTATTAACGTCAGGCAAATATACAGCAGCAAACACTTTGCTGATTTTAGTGGACGGTGAAAACTCTGGAGAAGTTTTTCGTGCGCCTGTAGATGGCTATCAAGGTAGCACGTTCAAGCAACTTTCCATTCATGAAGAAATGTACACCGACTATGTTCTACAAGTAATAAACCTGCATCGAAAGACGCTAAGAGAGAATAAAGTCGGTTCGGCCATTCCACACCTGAACAAGAAGTTATTCAAGGCTATCAATGTGCCTATTCCTCCATACGAAGAACAAAAAAGGATTGTAAATGCCATAAACAAAACATTCACAATCCTCGATAGGATAGCTGAGAATTTATAGGTTCTCCGTTATTGTTCCCAATCTATTTAATAACAGTCTGACCTTTTTAACTATACGGTCTTGTTCATTTTGGGGAGGTATCGGTATTTCAATCTTTGAATATTCAGAAATCCAATAACGTTTATGGGTGTCACCAATTAATCGTGTGATACTCATAAACATTGCTATATATTCTATGTTTATATTCTCTTTTACTTGCAATATTTTCATTGCAGACGATTTTACTTTGAACGGAAAATCGACAAGTTTTGAATCCGTAGTAAAGTCGTCAAAGATAATACACGGCAGCTTCTCATAGATGCCGTTTGTTTCATTCGTATGCCCAATTATAAATGATTTACCAGCTGTTAAAACCGGAGTTGAATATGTATCATCATAATCTGTTGATTTTACAATATAAGGAGTCGGCTGTTCATAACTAACGATGCTATCAAGCTGACATACAGCCCATCCTTCGGGCAACTTCTGATAATGCCCGTTATCACAAGTGATTTCAGCCTTGGGGTTGATGCGCTTGAGCAATTCGCTGGCAGGTTCGTCTGTAGGGTCTTGGGGTACGAGTTTGCCGTGAATAGCAAGGTCAAGGACTTTTGATTTTGCCCAACTTATTTTTTTTTGTAATTGTCCTTTGCTTTCTTCGATTTTGTCAATTATACTTAACCATTTGCCCAATTCTTTGACGATACGCTTTTGTTCCATGATCGGTGGAATAGGTAATTCCAAATTGGACAAAATAGTTCCATTGACATTGGGTTGACCGATACCTACTGAATTACCAAGAACCTGTTCCCAATAAAAACCTGATTCAAAGAAGTATTTGACAAACTCTGGTAGCACATAATGGTTTGTTTTTACTCTAATAAGATAGGACGCATAAATTGCTTTTTCCTGCAAATTATTTACGAGATATGATTTTCCCACAGTTGCACCTGTTCTCGCAAATAATATGTCGCCATCTTTTAATAAATAGGCTTCGGCTTTTTCATCCTCATAATCAGTAAATGGAACCGTATTCCAGTTTACCGTATTATCTTGTATGTCAGTAATTCTTAATAAACGATAGGTTCCTCGTGATTTCGCAGATTCACTAACACCATAAAGAATTGATTGAGATATTTCGCCAACAGTCGTCCACACCCATGAACTCGGCACCTCAAAGGGTTCATTCTCATAATGCGGCTTATCAGAAGTAGATAAAAAGCCCTGATGTTTCATTCATCAAGGCTTCTACATTACTTTTTTTCAAGTTCTTTTTGTAGCTTGTCTCAATCTAAATTTGGCTCCAAATACTTCAGAACTTCATCAATTAATTGTGCATTCATAGAAATTACTGAAGGAGGTTGATTTGCTTCAATTGCAACTTCCTCAAAGTGGTTTTTGGCCATCTGAAGCATAACAACAGTTTGGTGATTTATACATGTGTCAATTTTAATATTTGTCTTTTCCCCACTGCCGAATCGCTCATATCTTTACCCTAAAAAAGCAAGATATGAGCGATTTTTCATTCATTCCACCATACTTATATGCTTTATATGAAATTTTTTTCTTCAAAATAATGTCACTATTGTCACCACCCAAGATAGCCGTTTGATAATCAGGTGTTTACGGGTGACAATAGGGGCTTTTTCTAATGTCACCTAATGTCACCTAATGTCACCCAATGGTAAGCGTATCGTAAGCGTATCCGCGATGCAGCCTTTTTTTTAATCATTATGCTTGTTACCTTTGC
>ERZ1026901.1193-NODE-1193-length-15896-cov-8.393031_pt1 | contig 15896 bp, 9 predicted proteins | sample MGYA00380179_ERZ1026901 | MGnify/ENA primary metagenome ERZ1026901 (study PRJEB33269, sample SAMEA4719815) | human gut metagenome | biome: human-associated habitat; feature: organic feature; material: feces | place: Cameroon | collected 2013-10 ... | reverse complement strand
GTGTGTAATTGGTTTTGGTAATAGCACACCCAAAGCTGATCCTATTCCATATTTTATAAAATAATAAATTTTCATCAAAGAAATGGGGTTGTTACATTAACACCCCACTGGTAGTACACTGATTTCAATTTATACATCTCACGAAGGAGGTCCCAACATGGAAACCAACATCACCGTAAGAAACGCAAAATTATCCGACGCTCCGAGAATCCTTGATATCTACACCTATTATGTAGAAAACACCGTGATCACCTTTGAATACGATGTTCCTTCCCTTGAAGAATTTGAGAACCGCATGATCGATATCATGAAAAAATATCCTTATCTCGTCATCGAACGTGACGGCAGGATCGAAGGCTACGCCTACGCCCATGCTTTCGTCGGCCGCGCCGCCTACGACTGGGCCAGTGAGCTCACGATCTATCTGGATCACAACGCGAAGAAATGCGGGCTTGGCAGAAAACTCTATGAAGCTCTGGCTGATCGCCTCAAAGATATGGGCGTTCTGAATCTTTACGCCTGCATCGGATACCCGAAGGTTGAGGACGAGTATTTAAATAAGAACAGTGCCCAGTTCCATGAGCATCTTGGGTTCCGACTTTGCGGGACTTTTGAGAACTGCGGGTATAAGTTTAATCGGTGGTATGATATGATCTGGATGGAGAAGATTATTGGGGAACATACAGACGACCAGGCGGCAGTAAAGCCATATTCCTATACCGAATAATTTGGCGAGAGGTACGCGCAGGGAGGGCCTGGGGCGCAGACACTTGAGGGATTCCGGGAGGGTTCCTCTAAGCTTGCCGAAGAATGCTAAGGACGGAGAACATGTGCCATAACTCGCTTCGCTCAGACAAGTGGCACATGTCCTCCAACGCATTCTCCGGCGAGCCAAGAGGAAGCCAGCTCCCTTCACCCAGGCGGTCCGTGCCCCAGGTCTTCCCTGCGCTGTGTACTGGCGGAATGTAGGAAAGGCGGTTACCTGTTTCCTCTATCAAACTCTCAGTACTAAGTCTTCTCCGTGTTAGGGAGTCTGTTTTCAGAACACAGGCAGTACATGCTAAGTTCCTCTCTGCATAGGGGCTGACCAGATGAAGAAAGGACTTGCACATCTCGTTTTAACGCGCTACAATGGTAAACGTTCGATTTTGACATAGTATAAGCTAACAGGAGATGTGACATGAATACAAATGAACGAACTGACAAGCGCCCTGTCTGGCGCGGTGAACTTGCTCTTCTTATTGTGATTTTGATCAACAGTTTTGGTGTTGTCTTAATGCTGGACTCCGGCGCCGGAATTTCCGCGATTTCCAGCGTTCCGTACGCTTTTTCTGAATCCTTCCCGGCTCTGACGCTCGGAACCTGGACTTATATTTTTCAGGGAATTCTCGTAGCGACCCTCATGATCTTACGGAAAAAGTTTGTTCCTACATACCTCTTCAGCTTCGTTGTAGGCTTCGCCTTCAGTAAGATGTTAGATGTATATAAGACCGCCCTCGCGGGCCTCACGATGGGGATCGGATACCAGATCGTCTATTTTATCGTGAGCTATCTCGTCATCTGCCTCGGAATTGCCCTCTCCAACCGCTGCGGACTTCCGATCATCCCGACAGACCTCTTTCCGAGAGAAATGGCCGATATTCTGAAGGTTCCATACTCCAGAGTCAAGATCACCTTCGACGTGACCTGCCTCGCCGTGACCGCGGGACTGACTTTCTGTTTCCTCGGTCATATCAAAGGTCTTGGAATCGGAACGATCCTCGCCGCGTTCACGATGGGTAAGGTCATCGGCATGATAGGCAATATACTGGACAGACACTTCCGGTTTGTGTCATTCCTCACAGAACGCAGCAAAGTATGACCTACTTCCTGATATTGAAAGATCTACCTCTTGTGTATCTTTCAATATCACGCACACAGGTAATGTACCTCAGACCACAGCTATCCATTAGCCTCCTATATAAAAGCCGCCTTAACGTTTTCTTCCATAAATTCTATCGCTACGAGAACGCAGACGGCTTTTTCTAATCTGCTGTTCATAACACACCGTAGATTTTCCTTCTAAAAAATTACATAAACATAATTTCTTTTAGAAACTTTATGCAAAACAATATTGCAATCATTACCCATATATTCCTTGCACCATATTACTATCAATTAAATACTTCTTATTATGTCATTAGCTGTCCCATCGTATCATGAGTCCATTTTATTCCAATATCTTCAGACGGAATCTTTTTTGTTTTATATACAAAAGCTACACTATACTTTGCCCTGGTAACTGCCACATAAAACTTTGAAAGACTTCCTTCTTTCATATCTCTCGATTTTCCCGATAGCCAATTTAGCATCGGTTGTGTCGGATATATCAAAACCCTATCGAAAGTAAGCCCCTTTGCTGAACCAAAAGTCATTGTTTTAAATCTTGTATTTACCTTGGTTCTATTGTCATACCTAAGCTGAACAGGATTATATTTTTCCATATAGTTATCAATATCCTTTTCATCAACCCAAAATATTCCATCATGCCCTGTCTTTTCATTCATAGCAGAATCGCATGGCTTCATATCAGGATACATCTGATTTGCAAGATTACATATAATCTGATTATTGCGATATGATACCGCTAATGTCGTGGAATCAATATGCATTTCAGGAATGTTTTCCTGCACAAAATTTACAATTTTCCCGCCCGCATATTTTTTATATTTTGTTTCATAATGAGTTCGATACGTTGTCTGGCGCGGATCACCTACTAAAATCATATGGCAACCATCTTCATGCAGTTTTCTTATAACTTCCAAATCATATCCTGCAAAATCCTGTATTTCATCTACAAACACATATGAAAAAATCTTTCGTATTCTCCGAAATACACACCCTTTCGATAATCCATCTAAAACACATGGCAATTTTGAAATCATATTTGAATATACACTACCAGAAGCAGTGATATATTTTTTCTCATTCGTGTCCCTTAGCTTCAACAAATTTTTATCTGCCTTCTTTACTAATGCTACGCCGGATATTCTGGTATTTATAAGATAGCTTTGATAGGGTCGTATACCATGTTTAATTAGTAGCGAAAACCACGGCATGATAGTTACATTTGATGGGATACAACCATTTATTTCATAAAATTTTTCTCTAATACTTTGTTCATTTGCATCGGTAAACGTCGTTATCAAAATATTTTCTGAAATTTTCAAAGCCTGCTTTACGAGGAATGTTGTTTTTCCTGCCCCTGCTGCCGCAATAATTAGACTACTCATTCTTTAGTGCCCTCATTATATACTCAGGATATTTAATTTTCGTAGCCGATTCAAAAATCGCTATTGCACAGTCTGTCTTGTGTGCATGCATATATTTATGCATCTCATCATCGGTATTATAGTCAGTTCCAAAAATATTGTTCAATACTTCTCGTCCATTTTCTTTCAATATTTTTGGTTCTAAGGTATTGTAATTAAAATTCTTATCTGACAGTTTCAAATTTCCCGTATCTACTACCTTGTCAAAGCATATATGAATAAATGGTATTCCTTCATATTCTTTGTACTTATCCGTAATGGCTTTAATATTTCCATCATTATCCGTAACAACGGCAGTTTCTTTGTTTAATATCTTTGCAATTTCAAGATACCGCTTAAATGTCACTCCTCCTACGGTCATTACATCTATTCCGTCCTGTATAGGAATCCTACCTTCATGTGTATCCATATATGCTCGCTGCACAACCAGTTCATCTGAGTCTCCCTCTACTAAGATTGATTTTTTACAAAGAATTAGGCGCAGCGTATCATAACCTGCCACTTTTTTGAAGAATTCAAAAGTTTCCTTCTTAAGTGATTTCATTGAGCAACAACTATCGTCTGAAAGTAAAATCAGATTTTCCAATCCGAGTTTATTTGCGACAAAGCTGCTATGCGTTGATGCTATAATTTGTTTCCCAGATGCAGCCTTTTCAATAACTCCCATCAATTCGCTTAATCTAGAAAAAGACAAATGACTTTCAGGCTCTTCAATCAAAATAATGCTTGCTTTTTCTGCCTGTTTATGGCTTAAAGCTAATTGTGTTTTTATAATACACTGTGCTCCTTTTCCAGCATGAGCAAAAGGAATTCCATCCACTTGCGTAACTAAACTCGACTCCCAAGAGTTCTGAACCCCTTGATCAGCACTCAATGATAATTTTCCGTCCATAATGGTTGATGCGGCACTAATTTTCTCATTGATTGACTGAATTGCTTCATTTTGCGCAAACTCATCTATCATATTCCTATGAGCCTGTGTTATTGCTGTTATATCCTCTGGTTCAAGAAAGTCTTTTACTACTCTGGAAATATATACATCAGACCCATTTTGGTATCTGTAATTTGATGAATCGATCATTACAGATTTTATTGGTATAAATCTTGGAATTTTCTCATCTCTGCTAAAAGAAAACCATCTCGCTTCATAAAATTCAATGGGTAAACTCGTAAGTTTTTCTGTTTTTATCAAGCTTTCATATTCTGCATTAAATTTGTCAGAAAAACTTATTAAGAATCTGATGCCTTCTATGCCATCACGGCTTTCTGAATTACCGTTTCCTTCATATTCAGGCAATGTTCCACTTTTAAAGTATAGCTCAATCATTATTTCCGGCGGTGCAATCGGGCGTCCATTCTCTACAGATTTGAGATATTCCTCAACTGCCTCTCTGTTAAATAAATATGTTGATAACTGATTCCTAATATTCCGGCCAGCATACATACCTGTTAAAGCTACATGAATGGCTTCAAGAATAGTAGACTTTCCAGATTCATTATCACCAACCAATAGATTGATATTTTCATTAAATTTAATTTTAAATGGATTTTTGAACTTTTTAAAATTTTGAATGATTACCTTCTCAATAGCCATTTGCAGCCTCCTATCTTCGATTTTACTCCACGCCTAGCGCCTTAAACACCGCATCCTCCGCACTCTGATACGGAATCAGCTGAAATGCACTCATCAGATCCGCCGGAACACTTGCGAAATCAACAAATGAGGTACTCGGAATCAGTACCTTCTTTGCACCGCTATCCAGGCACACTTGAAGCGTGTTTGCAAGTTCATCCACCTTTATCATCGTGCCGCTGATTGTAATATCGCCCAAAATTGCCAGATTGCTGACCACTGGCTTTCCCAGTGCAATGGAGCAAAGGGCAACCAACGTAGAAAGTGCCAGTTTCTCGGTCATGCCGATACCCTGCAAATCCTGATAATTGATAATGTAATCCTTGGTCGATGTGCTGATAGAGCCGCTGATCCGGTTGCCATTTGCTTTCAAATAATTAAATGCCGTATTCACTGCTTCCTTGCACTTAGAATCACTGCCTAAGCCTGTCCGTTCAATCTTGCCATTTCCCGGAAGCATCTGACTTTCCAGGCGGAACACGCCTATCATGCCGCTTTTTCCTCTGGACACAGTATAAACCTGTCCCGGATTGCACATTCCATCCGGGATCAGCTTACCGCCGCCCTGTTCCGGTACAGAAACATAATGCTCTGACATATCTTCCAAATCAATGTAAGAGAAGTTTACATCGTAAAACTCCATACCACCCAGCTTTTTCAACTGTTCTTTGACACGGCGGCGCATTTCCAGTGTAATCTGAATGACTTCTTCCAGTTCTTCTTTTGTAAACTCACCATTCGGATACATCAGCTTCAGATAACCGTCTACCATGCGGCGGACTGCAATCGTATCACGCTGATTGAGATTCCGTCCCAGGCGGAAATAGTGGTCAAGTGCGTCACCGTACTGTTCCTTACGAAGTTCCCGGATAAACTCTGCCAGATAATCACTGATAAAACCGTAATCATCAGTAAAATGTTCTGGCCTGAACTTCGGAATCTCCCAACCTGGAAGATAACAGTGCATACGATCAAGAAATGCTGTATCTGTTCCCATTTCTGGCGGGAAAGGTGCAAATAAACTAGATGTTTTCAACAGCACATCCACGCTCTGATTAATGTTTCCTACAAAAACCATGGAAGCAGTGGCAGCCTTTTCTTCTTTGCCACGTGCAAAAGAACCGGATGCCATGTAGTCCTTCATAATCTGGATGCCATCTTTATCCTTGAACTTGATACCCGCTACTTCATCAAAAGCAACGCAATCCCACAAACCAACCAGTCCGACGGTTTTGCGCCCCATATTGTAAAAGAGATTTGCAACTGTTGTCTGTCCACCGGAAATCAAAATACTGTTGGGAGAAATCTCTTTGAAGAGATGTGACTTACCAGTACTTCTCGGTCCCAACTCGCAAAGATTAAAATTGTTCTCAACCAATGGAATCATACGAGTCAAGAGTAGCCATTTCTCACGGTATGTAAATTCATCCGGCTCCATGCCGATAGACCTAAGAAGAATATCCAGCCATTCATCCTTGGTAAAAGCTCTTCGCCCCTGCTTCAGCTCGTCAATATCAATATGTGGCATCTGGATCGGTGTCAGCTTTCGGATACTAATTGGAGAAATATCTTTTTGCTTTTTCTGTTTGGAACGAAGCGGCTTCCCGTCAATGTCCTCAATACCAACGTTATTGTCGCCTTCAACCTCATAATCCAGCTGAACAATACACCAGATACCGCCACATAGCAGACGATCAAATTTTTCCGGGTATTCATCGGCAATCGGTACATTGCTAACTCCCAGATTGGAAAACTCTGCAAAAAAGCAGTCCTTTTTCATATCCAGTCGTGCAGTCACCATATCAATGATTGTGTGACTGCCTTTCTTTCTCAACTGAGACAGAATCTTCTGTGATTCATCTGGGCGTACAAAGTTGTCAGCAAGAATCCGTTTTACATTCTGTACGCCTTTTTCAATGACCGTTTCATCATCTGAGCTGCAATACTGCCCCAACAGGAACTCCAGGACATATACTGGAACATTTGCACCTTCCTTGATCTTCTTTGTCAGATCTTTCCGAACAATCTTACCGTCAAAGTTCTGACGGAGCTTGTTCTTTATTTCTTCACGGGTGCTTTCACCCTCTGTAAATTGCTCCATCTTTCTATCCTCCTGCGGTATTAACTAAAGAAATCGAACTCATCCACTGCAAAGGCGATGTCAATCTGGAACGGCTCACGCTGCGGCATCTGCAATCCCTGCTCATCTGCAATTACCAAATAGTAAGTAGCAGTATTACTGTATTTCAGAGACTTCAGATTAAACTGGCAGCGGAAAGTTCTTTCTGCACCGTTGTCACTGATCTTATCTGCAATAATCTTCTGAACATCACTGATCTGCTTGCCGTTTTCGTCCGTAAAGTAAACCTGATAAGTAGCCGCTTCACGGTTTGCACTGACCGCATCCTTCTGATAGAAATTCAATGAGAAAATCATATTGCTGATTTTACGGTTTGCGGACAGCAGATTGACTGTTACAGGCTTGGTATCATATTTCTGTTTATTACGCTTGTATTCCATAGAATCATTGCGGAGATAATGGTACTCGATCACCGGAACAACCATTTCCTGCAAGCTGATACCACCGTGCACAAAATTCATGCCTCCGCCATTCATCTTGATACGGATACTTTCTCTCGGTGCAAATCCATCAAATTCTGTATTGCCGTCCAGAAATTTCACTGGCAGCAGATAATTCGGCTGTACGCCTTTCTTCATGATTGCATAGCGTCTGCCATATTCTACACAGCGTCTCGCGCTTTCCTTTTTTAGATCACCGGTATTTTTCTTGTCCGCATCATAAAATTCATTTTTTCCTACCTTGTCATCCTCACTCAGCGGGCTATATGTATAAAGAAATCCATGATCAGCTGTAATCAGAATATTCGTGCCGCCAAATTCATTTACTATAATACGCACAAGATTCTTCAATTCCGAAATTGCCTTATCACAGGCTGCAAAGACGGCAGTATCAGAAGTATGACTGGCTTCATCAATCGTATCGTGATAAATATAGACCACATCCATCCCCTTGACCAACGCACTCCGTTCTGCGCGTTTCATGGCAATCATATCATTGTATTTCAACGCTACACTTGCCGGATTTTCTGCTTTCAGGACCTTATCCCGATAACCACTTGCAGTAGACTGACCATCTGCCAGAACCGTCAAAATATCACTCCGAACCTCAGCCGTCAGTTCTTTATGCGGTAGTAACGCTGCCATGCCAAATTTTGTGATAGAAGGGAAGATGCTCTGCATACTGCTGATGGAAACCTTGCTCTGTGTTTCCCTCTGGAGCTGATCCGCCATAGTGGCTGCCACTTCATACCGCATAGCATCTGAGATAATTACGAACACTCTTGTATCCGATGTCTTAATGCGGGAACGATAAAAATCTTCCTGCTGCGGGACTTCCAAAACCTTACCATAGGCTGCCAGTTCATCCGCACACACATCTGACCAGTTATTACCCAACTCACCTAAGAACCAATGCGTATAAAGTCCTTCCACTTTGTCGACAACGTGCTTGAACAAATCATCCAACAGCATATTGGAAGTCTCCAGGCTCTTTTGGAAGCTCAGATGGAACAATCGGTAATAGGTATCCATCTGATAGTAGCTTTCCGTGTATTCTTTCCAGATACCTTTTGCTTCTGCGGTATGGAAACCGGAGGAATGTTCCTTGAAGAAACTCTGCATATTCGCCACTTGCAGGATACCGTCATAAAAGTTCTCAAACGGCTCATACCATGCGCAAGTTCTCCTCTTTTCAACGGTAGAAGTTATGGTATCCACATCAATGATATGGTCGCTGATCTCCGTCATCAGCTTTGTCAAAATCACTTCGTTGATGCACGGAAAGCACTCGGTTCCTGCCAGGTCATCCACCATCAGCTTTTCAAACCGCTGATGCAGACGAGCTTCATCTTCAACATATCGTGCCACATCATATAACTGCTGAATATCCTCGCTGTGAAGCCATTCGGAAATAAAATCATAGCAATATGCCTGATGCGGCATGGAAATAAAGCTGTCCAATCCGGCAAGATACTCCTGCCGCATAGTACGGGTAGCTGCAGTCAACAGCAAATGAATTGCCAGTCGTCCGAGATCAGGTTCTTCGTCCACAAATCCGCTCCCCTGTCGAACCATCGACCAGAAAGCACCGTCTGCATGATATTTTACAAAATTCTGATAAATTACATTATTATTCAAATCCAGACCAGCCCTAAACACGCTGCGGAGAATCATATTCGGTTGTGCGGCTTTCAACCCGCAGATTGCTGCCATAACAGCCATGTGCAGCTGCGCCGGAGTTGCCGGAACTTTATTCTGTGTGCTGACCTTCAGGCGACGTTCCTTCGCATTGAAATAAGTGCGATAATTCTTTACCTGCTTCCGCATAGCCGGATTCGATACAAGCCCCATCTCATCCATCCAGATGGAAATCAGGTCCGCCCGGAACTCCTCACTGTAAAGCTCCACATCCAGAAGCCAGTTATCATCCAGGCGATTATAGATACACGGACTGTAAACCAGATAGTTTGTAGTCAGATCATCTACCAAAAGCAGTTTCTTCACAGAAAACGCATTATTGCCAGTCAGAGCAATCACCTTTGCATTTTCCAAAACCACTTCGTCCAGCTTATCCTCAAATTCCTTATCTTCATCGTACCAGAAGATGATACGCCGCTGATAAAACTCCGGCAAAGGTGCAGCAAATCTGCAGTTTAATTCCTGTATTACTTTGTCTGTATCCATGCTGCTCCTCCTACCTTATAATTGTCCATTTGGCTTTTTTCGTTGTTCCATTCTGTACCAGTCTGCCGTTTTTCTGTAAGGAAGCGAACATACGAGAGACCGTTCTTTTGGATACACCCATTTCTTCCGCATAATATGCCTGAGTTGCAGATGGATTTTTCTCTATACTCTGCAGCAGTTTTTCCAACTGTTTCTGTTCCTTATTAAGCAGTACTTCACTTCCTTTAGTGCCATTTTCGTTGCTATTAACGCCATTTCCGGCACTTCCAACATCATTTTTGGCGTCGTTGGCGTCGTTTTTGGCGTTTTTGGCGTCGTTTTTGGCGTCGTTTGTATCAATCTGACCTCGATAAATATTGATACGCAAATCAACTTCTCCACCAATAAACTCTGGTTCCCTCAATCCGGCAACTTTTACTTTCTCTATAATTCTCGGAATACCGCTTCCCCAATGCTCGATCAGATTCATGTAAGCAAACGCATGAGCAAGAGCTTCATTTCTGATTTTGGAGTAGCCCTCTTTCATACGCTCCATCGTTTGTCCCATCGGCAGCTTTCCTGGAGAAGTGATTTCCAACCGATTGTCATATACCGCAACCTGTATCGTCCCATGATCCAGATAACTGCGATGTACCATGGCATTGATAATCAGCTCACGAATGGCATCCGGCGGAATCTCATAAATATCCTGCCGATAAATCCCCACAATAGTAGCACCCAGATGAATATTTCGCAAAACAAACTGAAATGCTTCGTCTATCTGCTCCCAAAGCGGTCCGGTATATTCTCTGCGGTCAACAAAAACCGCTTTCGTTGTGCCTTTAAATACGCCACATTGCGTTGCAACATGAAGTCCACCATTGCCGGTCAAAATAGCAAAGGCATTGGACGGATAATCTTTTCCATCGCGCTCGATCAGAACTCCCCAGGAACGCAACTGCTGTCTCCCAACATCTTTGATGGATGCTTTCTGCTCCTCATTGTGGGCATTCTTGACTGCCTGCTCCTTCATTGCTTTACAAAGAGCATCAATATCTTCAGCCGTGATATTCAGCCCCGTACACAAAGCCTGATCGTAATAGCGGTTACTACCCTCAAACAGCAGCTCCTTTACCATATACTCGTCGGCCTGACGGGTAGTTCCGGCAACTCGGACATATACACCGCCATCTCTGCCAAGCGCTTTGATATAATATGGGCGCTGCCTGCCCTCAGAAACCTCTACCACAATAACAGTCTTACCCTCAACCGTCTGTAAAGTAATATCCGGGATGATTGCCGGTTCACAGCTGTCTGATACGGCATTGGCAATGGCATCCATTTTCTTGAATACGTCTTCCTTGTCAAAGCCAACAACCTCTCTGGTTTTATCGGCAATTCCGAAAATGATTTTTCCTCCGGTTCCATTTGCAAAGGCAACCACAGATTTCATATATTTGATGCTTTTCTCCGGCAGGTTCTCTTTGAACTCCACATTCTTCGATTCGCCTGCAAGAATTTCTTCTATGGTCATTGTAACACCTCGCTCTCTCTATCAGTTTTATTCACCATTTCTATTGCTTTATTGACGTCGTTATTGCATTCAATGCTTTATTCAAAGCAGCTTCATCCGCTTGCCTTTTTCTCAAGCTTTCCCACATACCAAGTATCTGATAAATACATTCTTTCACAACAGGAAAATATTTTCGACAATCTTCTTCACTTAGCTCATGAATTCCTTTGCTTAAAATCCCATAAATAGTTGTATTTTTGATGAGTATTTCCGGCAAATAACCCTCTAACATCTTAATCCGTTCAGCTGTCCTTGCCTGTTCAAAATCCTCATCATCAACTATATCTCCCGCATTTGTTTTTGCTTGATAAATAAGTCTTTCAAGAATGCGTCTCAGATAAACATATGAACCCGCACCAACGCCATTTGCAAATAGTCCTATGGCTGTTCCAAGTTCTTTACGATCTTCCTTAGAAATAACATTCTTATAAGCATCTAATTCTGGAAATGTCATATCTGCAGTAGACGGATATTGTCCAATTTTCATCATCGAATTATCTGTCGTCAAAACAATGTAATCAAGGTGATGCTTCTCATCCATTGAACAAATATATTCCAATTTCATTAATCTCGTAGCATCAGCTATTTGTCGATTTATCCATTTCCATTCTTCAGCAGGACTCTTTTTTTGTCTATTTTTAGTACTAAATATCATATTTTGAAGTAACTCTATTTCCTCGCCAAGAGATGCACAATGAATTTCTTCATCTCCCTCTGGACCTGTTTCAAAATAATACTTAATAGGTTTCATGCTAAAAACACGTTCTTTCTTACATCCTTTACAATAAACGCTGATTTTAACATTTCCTTTTAGCAATTCAATCAAGTCAGTAATATTGTCTTCACGAATTTCCTTAGAAGTATATAATCCCGCAGTTTGTAAAAACTCAGCAAATACATTGTCCATTTATGCATACCCTCCTTACTTTATTTTAGCCAAAACATCTTGGAAAATTGCATAATTCTTCTTCACACCATCGTCCAAGTCAATCGAAATCATCTGATCGGCAAGGTGATGAATCTTTTCCTCATAGGTTCTGATTTCAGCATCCTGTGCCTGTAAGGCGGTTAATTTTTTGTTCAACTTCACGCGCTCGCCAGTGGAAGCATTTGCAATACGCTGTTCCAGATCAGCAATAGCTGTACGATAACGAGCCTGCTGTTCATGCACATAATAGGTACGGATACGGGCAATAATGTCCGGCTGATAGCGGTGCATATAGATCAGAGCTTTGAATCCATTCTTTTTACCGCTATCAAACAACCAATAAACCGGGCGTTTCTGATATATTTTACAATGATCTGAATAGAAATCATTCAGGAAATAATTCCGAATCACATCTTTCGGCTGACCTTTACCGCCAAGTGCATCGGCAATGAATTTCAGGTTTTCGTCTACTGTATCCTCACCGTAAACGGTTTTCACGAACTCCATAAACAAACCAACAATATCATCCTCAAAGTATTCATCGTCGCAAATCGGAATAATGTTATCCTTATCCGCAGCGAAAGAAGTATACTTGCTAACATCCCATTCGCCACCCGCGTAGGCAAGACCATCCATATCTAAAGAGTAACGCCCAAACATACAACCAACGGCATAAGAAATGAACGAAACTACCTCATCACGCATAGTACGAACATAGTTAGAGCCCTGTATGCTCTCTGGCACATCATCCTTCGTGTCAAATATACGATGCACCGTCACATCCTTATCTGACACATCAGGTGGCAACTCATCCTGCAAGCCGTATATATTGATAAAAATGCGGTTCAGCTTTTCCTCATTGTCTTTCAGTTGAAGAAAACGAGATTCACAGTCGGCTTTCCAAGAGGTGTACGCATTGATAAGTTTGTCTCCACCCAGCATTGGGTGCCGCTTGAAATCCCAGCTAGTTTCGTAGGCATCCCAGTCAGTACGGGAGAGAATAACATTTGCCTTTGCCAGATCGTTAATAATTTCGTTTTCTTGGTAAATAATCGGAAGTGCTGAAATATTTCCGACTAAATAATGCATCGTTGCGTTTATCGCATTCAGGTATAATTGCGCAACACAAGAATCCAAAAAAGCAAGAAAATACATTTCTTTCTTTTTATCAACAAGAAACAATGTCGGTGCTTCAACATTAAACAGATGACCATAAGGCAAATAACGCGCTCCATAAATACTTGATGTTGTATGAGACCATGTTACGCCACTTTGAAAAAACAATTCCGTATTACCCATTGCATTTAAGCGACATCCGTTGCATTTTCTAATATCAGCACCATCATTTTCCCAATTTACAACATAATCAAAGTTTCCATACCATTTGCGAAAATCTCCACCCTTTATTTGAGGTGTCCATTTTCTCTGTGATGCCAAGTATTCGTTCTTGTCATGCATGCCAAAAGCAATATTGTTGACATCTACTTCTTGCCAGAATTTCAAAAACAAATCATTATTACCTGTTTGCAAACCACTACGCGCAAATCCATAATCAGATATCCTTTTTTGCCGGTATGCACTAATAAAATTCTCACTCACCCAATATGCCACCGGGCTACCGGGGATTTGGGAGAAGTTGTCTGTGGTCTGCTCGTAGTAGTAACCGCAGTTATGGTCTGCAATCGCCTCGAGCGTTTTCTGATGCTGTACCTCCATACCACCACGGAAATTTACTAAACGCAAATAACATCCTTTTTTCTGTATATGACGATTTTGAAATACAAAACTGCACACCGGAACCGTTGCTTCCTCAAAAGCAGAGTATTCAAACTGAATTAATGTCTCAATAGTTGCCTGATTATACAAGTAATTACGCATTTTTTCATAGCTCTGAATGAACATCCACACATATGGCGTGAAAAAGCCACAATAGCCGTTAAGCTTTGTCATTTCTGAAGCACGAACAACAAACGCCGAGAAGAAATCGCTCTTATAGTAGGCATAGTTGTTTTTAACAAAGTCATTCAGCTTTGGATTCATATTAGCTGCACCCATATAGGGTGGATTTGTCACAACTGCATCATACTTCTGTGCCAGAGTTTCCGCCACCTGCACCAATGGCAATAATTCTTGTAGTGCTGCCTCGCGGGACATATTTATATCTTCCACAATCTCCGCAAAGCGATCATACAATGCAGACCACTCCTGCGGTGTTACATTCAAAATAGAACCATATTCCTTTGCATCATGCAGTTCTTTAATGATGGTATCCATAGCCACCATGAGCCTCATATCACCATTACAAAAATAATCCAATGCAAATTTATCTACATGGTTGCTCTCCACAATCGCATACACATGGGGCTGAATGCCACGGCTAAAGAAACGGCGGTCATACTGGCGTGCCTTCATCATTACCGCAAAATAAGCCAGCTGTGCCGCACGGTCATCAATATCCAGACTATAAAGATTGTTCTCCACAATACTTGCCACTGCCTCACGGGTGGTATAGCCATAGGATTCATAAATCTTCATCAACACATCAAACATATATGCAAGAATATGACCAGAACCAGAGCATGGGTCAATGACTTTCAGCTGATCCGGTGTCAGCGCGGCATATTCCTTGCGAATCTCAGTGAGCTGTGCCTGAACTTCCGGCTTCTGCTCGGCTTCTTCCAGATAGTAGTGCCATTTGGTATCCTCCGGGTCACGGTTTCCGGCAACATAGGCAGACTGTTCTTCCTCTGTCGGTAAAAGCTGATCCTTGACGTCCGGGTGTCCCTCCAGCCATAAACGGCCAAGGCTGTTCTCTACCATGTAGCGGACAATCCAGTCCGGTGTGAAAAGCTGGGTTGCCGCGGGGATGTTCTCTTTCGTGATTTTCACATTCTTTTTCAGTGCTGCAAAAACGTCATCCTTTTTTTCGCTATTATAATACTGATACAACCAGCCGATGATCTGGACAGCATCTTTCCAGTCATCCTCCGGTATCAACTCGATCATCTGCTGAATCACACTGCCTTCACGAAGCAGATTGTCCGGCAGAAGAAGCTCTGTATAATCTGCAATTTTCTGGAACATTCCCGGCAGAATCTTATTCAAATCGTTACACTGCACGATCAACAGATATTTATACAGTTCTTCGGTCTTTTCGGCATCTTTCAGATCATAGACCTTTTCCATATTGAGTCCATCCAGATCCAGATGAATAGCTTCAGTTATAATTTGCGGCTTAAAGTTGTTTTCCTCATCCGTGAACACACGCACATGGGAAGGAAGATAGCCGTTGACTTCCATGAATCGCAGAGCAGAGAAACGGTTGAACCAAGTGTATGCAACCTCTTCCATGACCTGCTTATATCCTTTATCGTTGATCTCGGCAATACAAGCCCTTCGCTGTTTCTTTTCGTCAGCAGTGAGGACTTTACCGCCGATGCTGTCTGCATTGACATCCTCAATATTGTCCTCTGTAATACCGTATTCCACACCTTTCAGGGAAACACGGGCGATCAGCTCTTTTCTTGCCCAGACAGCAAATTTTTTTATAGCATTTTTATCCATTTATGTTCTCCCATTCCTGGCTTATCTTTTTTATACTTAGGCATATTCATTTAATGAGTTATATTTTGCTGATTTTCCTTTATTTGAATATTTTTACTAATTTCTACTTCCTAATTCCTCTGATTTAATATATTGACATATAAC
>ERZ1026901.1191-NODE-1191-length-15910-cov-9.082876_pt1 | contig 15910 bp, 9 predicted proteins | sample MGYA00380179_ERZ1026901 | MGnify/ENA primary metagenome ERZ1026901 (study PRJEB33269, sample SAMEA4719815) | human gut metagenome | biome: human-associated habitat; feature: organic feature; material: feces | place: Cameroon | collected 2013-10 ... | reverse complement strand
TTGTCGAAAGATGACTATTGGTGGTATGACGAAACTATATGTTAGATTGCAAGAAACCAAACCCGACGGATTCAGCTATTATGTTAACGGAAAAGAGTGTAATAACTTTCTTTACATTCCACTTAAAGGCAATAAATTCAGCTTCGAACTTGACATCAACATCAACCCAGACATCGTTGATGTGCGGCAGCTACATATGTGTAGCGTGATGATAGACTTCAAGGTGGAAACATCTGTTGGAGGATTGTTTAAGCACACTGATGCGGGTATCTCGCCGGAGGTGTACGACTTTTACTTCATTGAGGACCTCGGACGCGCATGGGTGGGCTTCGATCCTGGAACATCTGGCTCGTGTGTAGCTGTGGGCAATCCGAGCGGCGCTCTTAACGCCCCGAGCATATCGCTTGTAGAGGTGAGTCGAGGCAAAACAATGACAAAAATCATACCGTCGCGCATCATCTTCAATAAGCCGTTTGCTGGCAAGACTGTCGATACACTTCTGCCAAAAATTGATTACGAATATGGTATTGCTGCCGATCGAAATTGGATAGCGTCATGCAATATGCCTCGTTTCCAAAGCATCAAGAAGCTACTCGGCTACAAGAAGGCAGAGGAGGACAAGATTGGAGTGACAGCAGGCGGCACAACGCTGAAGTTCTCCGGGGTTGACCTTGCTCATTTGCTTATGCGCGGTCTCGACCGCGACCTTATGGAGTATCTCAATAATATGTCGGGTACTGACAGACAGCGTGTCACCGACAATGGGGAATGTCCGCAGCGCGCCGTCGTAGCCATACCAAACAACTATACCTTGCCGAAGATAGAGGATATGATAGCGAGCGTGGAGCGTCTCGGCAAGTTTAAGGAGATACGTTTCATATACGAGGCGGAGGGTGTGTTGTTCAACTATTTACGAAAAACGTTCGGGCAAAAGCAGTCGGGTACGGAGACCATCATGGTGTACGATATGGGCGGAGCAACAATCAATCTCACCGTGTTCCGCATCACCTACACCAGCAAGAATGGTTCTACCTATTATAATATTTCAACTCTCGGACGTATCGGCTACGCTGTCGGAGGTGACAACATCGACGTGGCTCTTATGGAATATTTCTTCACCATGGCATCAGCCAATGAGAACAAACGCCACGATTATGAGAAGAAGCATAAGACGGAAATTCTTAAGGAAATTCTCGAACTGAAGAAATATATCATCAATGCCAATCGTTGTGGCGCTGACCCTGTAAGACTCGGCAATTCTGCTGCTGGTTTACTCGGCGCTTTGTATGACAAGGAAGGATTCTGCAATTTTGCGAACCGTCTACTCAACTCGTTTGGAGGTATAGATGACTCGGAAATGGAGGATGTGGACTTTACGAAGAAGACATTGCAGAAATTGCTCGACTCGAAAGAATTGATTGACTTTGTGTACAGTCGTGTTAAGGACGCTGTAGTAGAGATTCTCAAGTATCCTGAAGTGAAGCCCGTAACGATAGACAAACTTTTGTTTGCTGGGCGAAGCACAATGTTTCCAAAAATACGTGATATAGTACAGAACATTGTCCGAAATCATTCGCGTCGTATAAAGACTCTTAATATATTTGATGATGAAGAGATTAAAACATCAGTGGCTTATGGCGCTTGTTGGTATGGTATATACAACGGTCTTGTCACGCTTGATAATTCACGCCTCTCAAGTGCTTATGGCTTCAAACAGACCACCGGCACCGACTCTACCCTCAAGGTGCTACTCAACCAGAACAGCGTGTTCGGCGATGACAACATGGTGCATGGTAGCATCGACATAGAGAGTCTCTTTGATGGTGACGGACAAACCGTGTCGTTCTATCAGATTATGGGCAGCGGAACTGGTGATGACTTGCTGTCAGTGAAGAATCGTTACAAGGTTAACTACCTAACGGGCATTCCTGTCACGCAGCTCACGCAGAGTATCGGCATCGATGTGGGCAGAAACAATTTCGCCACATGCAGTGTAACATTCGACACGGGTATGACCGAACGCCGCTCAGATTTAGACATACAGACGCGTGACATCACGGAAGAGAACGATTGGGCGTATGTGTTCGCCACTACCGACGAAGAATTGGCGCGCCAGTCAACAAATGTGGCATCTGTATCGTGTTCAAATCAGCCGAGGGAAAGGAAGCAGCCCGCAAAGCCTATAGCTCCTCAACAGACTGGACAATGGTATGACAACCTTGGCAAGAACAAACGCAGGTTCTAACTGTAAAAAATATTTAAAAAATATATCGTATGAGAAAGTTATTGTTTCTTCTACTCGTTTCCTTTGCCTCCATAACCAAGGCAGGAAACAATAATCCTGTAACATACCTTTATCAGGGTGTTGACACTGAGATTACCGATTCTGCAACGAAGCACAAGATACAGCTCCGCAAGAATGGTGTGATTTATGTAGACGGATGTGTGAACGACACCTTGAAGACCGTCAAGCTTCGCATAGGCAATGGTCAGTGGTTAGACTTCAAACCAACGTTGAAGCCTAATGAGAAGATGTCGCAGTTCTTCAAGAAAATGCCAAAAGTAAGCAAACTTGCCATCAGTTCTTTCGAGAGCATGACGGAGCTGGAAAACTATAAGACGGAGAATCCTAAAAAGAAAATGCTTGTTGCTGTTGTACCTTTGGTCGACGGCAAGAATCTGTTGCTCAACAACACGTCAGCTGATATTGACGTGTATATGGACGACTCATTCAGCCAGACTCTTGGCAAGGGCGGATGCATGATTGTAAGTAAACCGACTAATGCTGATAGTGTTAATGTTGTTGTGGCTTGCGCTAAGAAGCTACCAATGATTGTTACCGTAAAGTTTGCTGATGTTGCAGATGGCGGTGTGCCGGCCTGGTGGGTTGCTGTAGCTGTTGTTTTTGCATTGCTGATTGGAGCTGGTGTGACTATTGGTATTATTCGATTTAAAAAGAAATCCGCAGATAAGAATAATAAAAAGAAAGCAGTTGTTGTTAACGCTAATGACTTTAAGCTTAGTGTCAATAAGAATCCCCCTAGCCAGTTTAAGGGCTATGAGCAAAGAATTGGTAAGCAGAAGAAGCTTATTTGTATTATGCAGACAGTCAAATTTCCGGCAAATAAAGTTATTTTGAACAATTATATTGACGAAATCGTAATGTACTATGGTGGAAATGAAAACATAAGAAAATACATCAATGATGAATTGAATCGTAATGTGGATGTGCAGTTTTCATTGGATTTGCCTGTGATGTTTTCTAGGGAAAAGCCAAGAAGTAATCGCGATGCGTGGAAAAAAGTAAAACCAGGCAAACTTGATTATTGGGTTAAGTTTATTGCTCCTTTTGTTGAGCCTGACTCACTAGTAACGGAGTCAACCGCACTACAGAGCGAAAATGCATTAAACGATGCGCAGGAACTTGTTGCACGTCTGTCCGCTCTCTTGCCGCAGCAGGATGGCGAGGGTGTTGAGGATAGACCAGAGAAAGTGGAGGTGAATGTTGGAGAGCTATGTGGTGTGCATGAGTCGCTCAAGGCATTTGTCATAACGGTTAAGGACGAGTTGGCAAATGTAGATAAAATAACAATGGATGTTAACAAGGCCGCCAACGATCAGATGGCGAAGTTGAAGCGCGACCATGAGGAGGAGATAAAACAGCTCAATGACAGAAATGCCGAGAAAGTACAGACGGCTGTTGCCGAAAATGACAAGAAGTGGGAGGAAGATACGGCGATAATGAAGAAGCAGCACGAAGAGGCTGTGAAGAAAGCCGTCAAGTTTGAGGGCGACTGCAAGCGCGAGAAGGAGGCAAAAGTTAAAGCTCTTGAAATGATAAATGATCTCAACGCCACTATAGCGCGCAAGGATGAGGAGTCGAAGGATTACAATACGCGACTCGTGTTCTACCGCTCGTGCAGCGAGTATGCAGCTCTTGCCGTGGAAATGTTCGACACGGTGAATGCCGTGGAACAGCTTGCTTCAAGCCTGTACAATGCGTATGTGGAGAACGGCAGAGACCGCGACACGTTCTGCTATTATATGACACGCGTCAACCGCAAGTTCCTTTCGTCAGTGGCACAGATAAAGAACCTGCATGAGGTGTACGAGGCAGAACTGCGCATGCTTGCAGCGACAGGACTTGTTCCGAGGAATGGATGGATTGACCGTCTGCTTGAGAGCCAGAAGAAAGAAAGCATGTGGACTGGACAGCTCCAGGCTAAACTCTACCGTGACGTATTCGAACAGTACAGCGGTTGCGCTGTCATCATGGCCGACGAGTATGCCTATATGATGGGTAAGATGTTGGCAGACATTGACAAGGGCATCGAGAAGGAACTTGTCGCCAAGTCGGAACATTTGCAAAAGCTTGTTGCTAAACTCGGTTACAAGCTTGTATATGCCCGCCCATTCACGCCGATAACAAAGTATGACAATGTCGTGAACACTGAATTCGTGGATCTCGGTATAGTCAAGGATACTATCGTTGAAATAAAGAAGATGGGTGTAGCTTACGGCACCAAGAATCCGAAGACAGAAGTAACAGTACAACAATAACAAGAAATAACAACCAGAACAATTATGAGAAACAATCGTAGAAACCATGGTGGCGGCTCGGCAAGAGGTGGCTCCGGCAATGGGGCTGCCGCCAAGTTGTTGCCGCTGATAGTACTGGCGGTGTGCGTCATTGGAGTGGTGGCGTATTTTATATGTAAACCTGAAGGCCCTGACGAACCTGAAAAAGACTCTGTAGCGGTCGCAGGTACCCCCACGGCAGCAGTCTCTCCAAAGCTTGCAACCATCTACCTTGATAACTCGGTCAGCATGCAGGGCTATGTGCACGGTAGGCAGTATCTTGATGCCCTTGCCGACCTAATGAGCGTATATCCCGGAACGGAAGCCCGTTGTGTTGGCGACTCTGGTGTGGTAATAAAGACCGGCTCGGAACTTATAAGCAAACTTACCAACAACGCCATACACTATGTTGGGCAGTCGCTCCTCAACGAGGATATGAAGCGCATCGTAGGCGATGTCAAAGCCTCGAAGAAACAGAAGATAGCCTTCTTCGTCACCGACGGAATAATGTGCGGACCCGACGCAGAGATAAGAAAGACACCCGATTACAACATCAACCACCGCCAGGAACTTACAAATAGCATTTCTTCTGTTTTCAAAGGACAAGGCTTAGGTGTTTCGGTATATCGTTTAGTAAGCGACTTTAAAGGTGTATATTATTGTTATGATAATTCTCACAAGCCAATAGATGCTTTGCGATCTTTCTATATTATAGCTATAGGAAAGCCCGAAGTCGTGTCCGATTTCAAGGAGAATTTAATCAAGCGACAGAAGCAAAGCATCTTTAAGCTGCGTCCCCAAAACGAAATACATTTCATAGAGTCCAAACCGATAAATCAATATCTTAGTATAAATGCAGGAACGGATGGAAATGTAGTGCTCTCCATAGATAAGAACAATACGGTTGTTTACGACCGTAGCAAAATAAAGAGTGACAAGGATAATGGTATTAATTTCCATATTAGTTTCGATGCATTTAAGAACTATAAACTCTCTGTAGGAGAACTTGCAAAGAATACACAAGTGACGATTGACGGAACACCATATAAAGCTGTAGCAGTAGTGGACAGTTTGCGAAATGCAATTATAGTGAAGGTTGATAAAAATCGTCTCAAAGGTACAAGTGATGGCAGTAAAGTTCACATCACTATTCCTTACTTTACTCCAGCATGGATAACAAGTTCTATAGTTAGTAATGACAATGATTTGCGTTTTATACAGGGACTTGCCGACGAATCAACTTTCTTCTTTAATTATTTCATAAATGGTATAATGAACGGAGTTCTATCATCATCTGACTTCAATATCTACGATAGAGAATTGTTACTTAAACGTAAATAAAAATCAATTTAAATATAAAACGAAATGGAACAAATCTATTTTTTAGTTTCACAATGTGAGACATGGCTCAACAATGACCCCAATGGTTATCTTGAACATTATTTCTGTTCAGATGGAGGTTTTACTCATGCCTTCCTCATCGCTCTTGCTATTGCAATCGTGGCAGCTATAGTGTTTTATGGTTGGATAGGTATGGCAGTAAATCGCCTTGCTAATCTTGGTGTTTGGTTGGCAACTCTCTTTGCCGATGCCGTATTAACCTTTATAATAACCCAGATGTCGGTAATTGGCAATAGTGATGCTATGACAGGTATTTTTAAAAGTATTGAAGAACATAGAAGTGAACTCAGTACCAAAATACCAGTAAATGACACAGCTGGACAAGATAGTCTGTCTAACACCACAACACAGATTATAGACACTCTTTCTAATGGCTGTGATGTTACATACGGCTTGAACATAAGCAATGTTGTTGTTTCCATTGTTCTTTTCTTTGTTATCTCATTATGTGTTAAGAAATTAACAACACACGCTACATATATTCCTTTCTAAGAACCTAAATAGACACAATAAAATAACGATTATGAACGTATTTATTTTTGCAATAGGCGGAACTGGTGCAAGAGTGCTAAGAAGTCTCACGTTCTGTCTCGCATCGGGTATTGAGAAGATACCCGACGGAACCAACATCATCCCGCTCATCATAGACTACGACAAGGACAACGGCGACAAGACACGAACTATCGATCTCCTTGACACTTATACAGCCATACGCAATAAGGCGTATGAGGGAGTGGAACTCAACGCAGGCGACCGCAACTTCTTCCATCCCGTAATACGCCATCTGTCTGATGTAGCCACGCTCGCCGGAAGGGCGGATGTGGGAGTGAAACCGAGTTATGAGTTCACCTTCGGTCTCGACGACCAGACAAATGCGGGAACATTTGCAGACTACATCGACTACACCAACATGATGGACGAAACATACCTTACAAAGGACCTGCTCGCCTCGCTCTACAATAACGAGCCGGAGGATTTTCCTGAAGGCTCGCATCCGTTCACGGAGCTTAACCTTGAGCTTTCCATGGGCTTCAAGGGCAACCCTAACATTGGTAGCATTGTATTTGAAAACCTTAAGGAGGATGCCGAATTTAAGCGCTTTTGCAACACATTCGATGCAACACGTGATCGTGTGTTTATCATCAGTTCCATCTTCGGCGGCACGGGCTCGTCGGGATTCCCGCGTATCGTCGATGCCATACACTACTCTGACATTGCCGGATTCGACAAGGCTATGGTGGGAGGATGCATCGTGATGCCATACTTCAAGGTGAATACTCCGCAGGGAGGTGCAATCAACTCCAACATATTCAACTCGAAGCAGAAGGCTGCATTGTCATACTATGCACAGCCTGACCAAAACGGCAATAGCATTTATGACAAGCTGACGACCGCCTACTTTATCGGCGACGATGAGACGACAAACCTGCCTTATTCAGAAGGTCAGGACACGCAGAAGAATGATGCCCATATAGTAGAGTTCCTCTCTGCACTGAGTGTACTCGACTTTATCTGCAAAGACAGAGCCGAGCTTGCGGAATCTAAGTATCGCGAGTATGGTCTTCCTAAAAACATAAATGACGGCGAGAAGTTCAACTTTACAAACTTTGATGCTGATGACTATGACGATTATCTGCAATTCCTTTTTACAATGGGACTCACTTTCAAGTATTACAAGGACTATGTAGCAAACGACACAATACCGGAGAAGGTGTCATATTATAAGACACTTGGACTCGCTTCGAAGGTAGGACGCGGAATGTACAAGCACCTTGAGGATTTCATCGATGACTTCAATTGCTGGCTCGACGAAATGGCATGCCAGAAGGACGGATTCAAGCCGTTCCTCCACAAGCCGCGCAAGGACGACTCGCAAGCGATTGTCGCCAATGATCTCTATGAGTATGTTGTAGACTATGATGCTCCTAAGGGCAGTATGGTCAGAAAGGGTGCCGTCTATAAGGACTTCTCCGCTTTCTGTAATGAGGTGTTTGAGAAGATATCCAACACATGGGACAATGATGAGCAGATACTGCTTGAGACTTACTATGAGGCATCTGGCAAAATGTATGAACTGTTTAGTGAAATCAAAAAGAAGAAATAATCATGGCAAAGATATTCAACAATATAAACAAGGCTCTCTATCCAGCAGAACGCGGGCTTAATCTCAGCGGATGGGAGCAGACAACGGCATACGACACAGCACGTATTCCGCATATCACTGACACCGTGGGTTCAGGCATCGCTCTCTCCAAGATGGGCACCTCCATTCCTACCCCATTTGCACGTGTGTTCCTCTTCAAAACAGCTTTTGAGATGGTGAACGGCTCACCTGACGGGGCTGACGACAACTCTGCTTACGGCAAGTTGGTGTCGGAGTGTCTCGACTTTCTTGAGTTTATCTATGGCTATGGCGACGCCATCGAGGTGAAATCATGGAATGTGGATTCAAATATCAGCGCGCTCAAGGGCAGCGCAAGCAAGGGACATCAGGTGCTCGGCAAGAGTCTTGAGAACTTTGCGCTCAATCTCGGCGTGAAGGACATATACCTTATTTATTATAATGGTGTGCTCATAGGCGGCACATCGCCGTTCACTCTCGTCTATACTTCACCCAACTGGCAGCGTGTGAAGAACATCACCAACGCTTGCGGACTTGCAGGCAACCAACTGTTTCCCGACTATTCTCAGCCAAATGTTGTGGCAACGCCGCTGCACAAACGCGACCTCGGATTTCGCACGATGCTCACACGATACTATGTGGCTTTCCGCAATGTGCCGGGTATGAGGGATACGTCGTTCTTCAAGTATATATACCGCAACCAGAATATGTATGACGAAGAGATGAAGAAATACTTTGCAGACATAACAGGGCCATCCCCGTATGACGTGGCGATGTTCCGCAACGACTATGCTTGTGTAAAGGCAAATATGACTCAGATAGACATCCTGGGCATGGGCGGTGCGTCAACGCTGTTCCTTGCGACAACTGCGCCTGAACCCGCCACTGATGCTACAATTTCCGACGATTACAAGATTGCCGCAACTGTGGACAACGGAAACGTCAACTGTCCTCTTGTTCTATTCGAGGGTGGCATAACCGGTGCCACTTATGTAGCTGGTAAGCCATTGCCGAACGGTATCGACATTGTGCGCAACCCAGATGAGCAGCTTGATAGCCGTATACTTCCTGGCGGACAGAACATAAAATATCCATATCTCACCGATACCGACTTTCTTCAGGAAAAGATAATAAAGGTTGGCTATAAGGTTGACACCAGCAACTTCATGACCTTCGGCATCCAAACGGCTGGTAACGGTGATTATCTGTTGCCGTTGCGAAAGGAAATATTCGAGTATTTCAAGCCGTCTGACTTCGTAGACGACAGTGTGCAGGGACTTTCCATCAAGCTTGTGGAACTGAACGAGGAAACTGTAAAGGTACACCTCACCATACCAGTGCAGTTTAAGGACCGTCCGTATATAGAGCTTGTACATACTTATTATAAGGATGATATCGTAGAATTGAAGAACTATCCTAATGTATTCTCCGTAGGTGTTTTCCCGTCCTATCGCATCCTTGGCAATGCTGTACCAAACATCTACTCGGTTCTTGTGCTCGACGCCAAGAAGCAAGTGACGACTCGCTACTATGCCTTAAAAGACGGCAAGGTAGAGGTTGTGGCTGATGTCGTAAGCAAAAGCCGCTTAACAAACGGCGGACGCTACGACGAGTTGAAGCAGGCCTTTGACATCTGCGAAGTGGAGGCAAATGGCGCAAAGGCTCTGCTGTTGCCTAACTTTAAGGAAATCACTCCTGCTGACGGTGGCGGCAACACGGTTGTTGGTATCGACTTCGGTACTACAAATACTTACATCAGCTTCTCGACAGACGGTGGCGGAGATCCCAAGAGCCTTGAGATAACACGTGATGACATGCAGGTGCTCATGCTCAACAAGATAAACCTGGACAAGGGTAATTTCGGTGATGACTACCGTAACTCTATGTATATGATGAGTCCGTATATCACATCGTTGGATCGCGAATTTGTGCCATTACTTTTGGGCGAGCAGAGCAACGTTGCCTATCCGTTCCGTACTGTGACATGTGAGGTGAACGATTCGCAGAATGGCTTTGACAAGATTGCCAGCCCACAGTTGTTCGCCGATATCAACATCGGCTTCAACTTCCTCAAGGAGCTTGTCGACCTGCCCAAGGAGAAGTATAACACCAATATTAAGTGGGACATTGAAGAGGGCAACACGGACGAGCCGTTGGCTGTGAAACAGAACCGTGTAAGGGCGTTTTGCTATCAGAACGCGTGGATGATAAAGAACAAGCTGATGCTGCTCCAGGCTCCACGCACGAGCTTCACGGTGTTCATCACGTTCCCATACACAATGAAGCGCACCGTGCGCAATGAGATTGCTTCCTATTGGTTGCAGGCTTTCGACATGATAATGGGAAATGGCAATGTGGAGATTGAACGTGTGACGGAGTCGATAGCTCCTTACTATTCTATGATTTCGAATGACGGCAATTTCACCGACAACGCCCTCAATATTGACATTGGTGGCGGCACTACTGACATGTTGTTTGCCGATGTTGAGCATAAGACGTTCTACTACACCTCTTCAAAGTTTGCAGGTGACGACATCTGGGGCGACGGCAAGCATCTCGTCGACAACAATAAAAAGGACAATGGCTTCGTCAAGGACTTCGAGACAAAACTTGCCAGCCACTCTCTGCTTGTTTCCGAAGACCGAAGCCGTGGGTATGAGCAGTATAAGAGTCTGGTGAAAAAATCTGCCGACCTAATGAGCTATATCTTCCGCTACGAGGACGAGTTCAAGTATACGGGATATATACGCCAGAGCAAGGACAAGCTCATGCCGGTTCTCTGCGTGCATCTCGGAGCCATTATCTATCATGTGGCACAGGTTCTCACGGAGCGTCACATCACGATCCCGTCAACCATCACTTTCTCGGGTATGGGTGCAAAGTACATCCACATCATCAGCGACAACGAAAGCGACGTACAGGACATTGTTAAGGAGCTTCTGTCTGCTTTCATGGAGTCGCTTTCGGGCGATAAGTGCAAGATGCCAAGGAATTTCGAAGTTAGATTCCAGCCCAACGCCAAGGAGATTACGGCACAGGGTGCTATGCTCTTGAACCACAATTCGCTTCAGGATATACGCGATTACGGCGAGGAACCGCTTTGTGTGTTTGGCATTGACAAGGAGATTAGTGACGAACTTGAGTATAAGGATGTTCCGAAATATAAGAACGATGTTCTCAAGTCATATGACAAGTTCCTCGACGCATTTGTGCGCGACAAGAAGATAACGCATTTCTTCAAGGAAGAGTTTGGCATTGTCTTCACTGACGAGCTTGTGAAAAAACTTGAAAATGGGGCTTCACAGAGCTTCGACCTCATGTCTAAGAACCCTGCTGCCGACTATGTTAGTGAGACAATGTTCTTCTGGCCATTGAAGAACGGCTTGTATGAGGCATCTAAATAATAACGGTTATGAAGTATGTATTATCAACAATAGCATTCGCTTTGTTGCTCTCTACCCATCAGTCCGCAGCCTTTAACGGCAGCGGATTGATGAGACAGGGACCGGAAAAGGCACAGAGCGCACAGGTGGACAATAAGGCTCAGGTTGGAGACGTTGCGACAGATGCTGCTAAAAAGGAAGCCGAGGCTAAGAAGAAAGCCCAGATGGAGGCTGCCAGAAAGAGATTTGAGGCTCAGAAGAGGGCCGAAGCAGCGAAGAAAGCGCAACGGACTCCTGTGCAGCCAAGTGGTGGGGTTAACGATGTCCAACTGATGAAGCCTGAGGCCAATGCCGACCGCAACCGTGGTGTGGCGCAAGGCACTCAGTCACAACAGCAGTCACAGCAGCAGAATGGGGATCCTTTGCAAGAGGGTGGCGACACTCTTCGTGGCAACAATGACAGCTATGTGCCACAGGCACAAGGCAACGACATCGACTCAGACAGCAAGCAGGACGATGGGAAGGTTGGATTCTTCTCGGGCGGAAAGATGATGTGGGTACTTATTGCTTTGGCAGTTGTGGTGGTTCTCTTCTTCGCCTCGCGCAAGAATTCAAAAGGCAGACAACCAAAACCAGCGGTTGGAGATGGGGTAAACGATGAGAAAAAGGAGATTGAGGCATTACACGAAAGCTTGACCAACCTCAAGGCTGAGGTAGAAGTGCTGAAACAGCAGAACATCAAGCTGCAGAAGGACTTAGAGGACTGTCGCAAGCAGGCGGCTGCCAACGTCAACTTTACGACTGCCAACGCCAATGTCAACAACTCGTTTGCCAGCACGAAGCCAAGCAACACCGTGCTCTATGCCAACATTCTCAACGGAATGGTGTTTCCGAGCGACGACATGCAGCCGACATGCGACGAGTACACGGTGTTTGTTCTCACCGTGTCAGGCAATGAGGGCATGTTCAAGGTGAACGACGCGCCCAACGCACAACTCTATCTTATCTCTAACTTCGCCTACTCCGTGGCGAGTGCAGTGGAGGTAAAGTCGAAGTCGGCAAGCGCCAAGGTTATCTCCACCGTGAAGCCGGGACGTGTACGCAAGACTGGAAACGGCTGGACCATCGTGAAGAAAGCCGTGGTTGAACTGAGGTAACAAAGTATAAAAACAATCAAAAGTAGGATATATGACAATTTTATTTTTGCTGCTGGTTGTCTTGATTGTGGTTTGCGTGGTGCTTGCCGCCAACGGAAAACTTTACAAGTTGGTTGATGATCTGCGCAAAACTATCGACAATGCGACCGACCAGCGTGTCAGGCAGCGGCGCGAAACATCACGACGGCCGACTCCGACGGCTGAAACCGATGTGACGGTTCTCATAAAGCGTTTCGAAAAGCTTGAAGAGGCCAACAGAGGACTCGCATCCTATGTTGAGACGCTTGCGCGGACTGTTGGTGAACAAGAAAAAAGGATTCGCACTATGGAGAGTGAAATGGCGCACCTGTCTGTCTTGGCAACGGAGAAAGGCAAGCCCGCCACATCCTCCGGCACGGAATGGACCACTCGGACGGCCAATGCCGTGCGGAAGAATACGGTCGTGGACGAGCGGCAAAAACAGTGCGCCCAGTTGCAGCCAGGCAAGAGGCTTTATGTGTCGTCTCCTTCGGGATTGGATCCCATACGCTTCGCCTTGGACGACCTCTCAGAACAATCACAGGGCTACTTCTACTGCCTTTTGGTGAAGAGCGCGACTAAGGCAGTACTGCAACTTAATCCTGACATAGAGGCTATGAAGGGATTCATTTCGTCGCTTTATTATCAAACAGACTGCGTGGACGTATTGTCTCGTCCCAATGGCATTCCTCAAAAAATAGTAACGGTACATGAAGGGGAATTAGAATTGTCGGGGAATTACTGGATATTAAAGCAAAAGATTCAAATAAAAATATATTAAAAATTCATAGATTTTATGGCAAGAAGAAGTAATACTCCTTCTGCTTCAGGCAGAAGAAGAAGAGACGACGGCAACAAGAAACCGCTTATCATTGCCGCCATTGTCGTGATACTGGCAGGAATTGTATGGTATTCTTACAAGACAATGTTCCCAAACAAGCACCATCTGCCTTACGACGGAGTAGTGCAGAGCGTTGACCAGAACGGAACACTCATTCTAAAGAATGGCTTGAAGGTACAGTTACTTGGCATTACAGCCAACAATAGAACTATCGAGTTCCTTAATGCCAATGTGATAGGCAAAAACGTACATCTTATAGCCGACAGTCACGATACGAAACCTTACTTCACGCATGCAAGCACAGATCTTGTGCGTTCTTATGTCACAGTGACAGAAAACGTGGAGTATAAAAAACTTAATGGATATCTGTTGCGTAAACAACTCGCAATACTTAATGAAGGATATTGTCAGGACAGTATTGCTGCTTACAGAAGCTATGTGAATTATAAGGACACATTAGTAATAGACCCTGGTCACCCTGTTCCTGACGGACCTTTCACGAAGCAGACCCTGTTTAAGTATATGGCTCCGTCTACATTCCTAATACAGACAGAGAGTGAACAGGGAACATCAATCGGAACAGGATTCTTTATCAATGAAAATGGTCTTGCTTTGACCAATTATCATGTACTTGCTGGTGCAAATTCAGGAAAGGTTTTCCTTTGTGATGAAAATGGTAACATTACAGCTGACCGTGACCGTGATATTTTGCGTATTGTTCAGTACAGTAGTAAATATGATTGGTGTATATTTGTTGTATCATTAGACCCTGGTGAAAAGAGTCCATACTTGAAGTTGGCTCGCCAACGTCCTGAAAGAGGAGTTGACGTAGGAGTAGTAGGCAATCCAAGAGGTTTGTTGGCAACGTATACAACCGGACAGGTGACAAATATTCATGAGGAAGCTGGTAAAATTCAGATAGATGCATCTATGACCCAAGGCAACAGTGGTGGTCCTATATGTAATTTTAATGGTGAAGTAGTTGGAATAGCCCAAAGTGTAGCAGGTAATTCTGACGGTTCAAATGCTACTGGAAACTTGAATTTTGGTACAGACATCATGATAGTTCGCAATGCTCTTAATCAACTTAAAGATGTTAAGACTTATGGTGGAAAATAGTTATTCCATATGGAAGAGAATATTAACGACCGAATAAGAAAATACATTATAAAGCATATTGTTGGAAAGATTGGGTATTCCTCGAAAACCCGATCTTTCCAGCTGTTGTTACGCCAAATGCGTACCGCCGATCGTATTTTGTTTCGTGAAGAGATACGAAAATACGAAAGTTGGCAGAATATGACGGAAAACCATATAGACAAATTTATTGACGATGTGCGTCTTTCTGTAGGGTTGTGTAATAAGACGCGCAGAACTACTTATCCGTCACTTATGCTTGATAATATTGCAGATGGTAATATCATTTCACTTTATGAATATGATGACCGTCAAGGAGAATCGCATTTGCGTTTGTTGTATATGGGCAAGAACGATTCAGGAATACAGCGTTTCTTTGTTATTTCAAGTAATCGCACAGCTCTTCATCCAGAAGATATACTTGAGCCATATGGTAGTAATATTTGGAGTGTCGATCATAGTGCTGTCTTTCGTGTCTATAGAAATGGAGAACGTATACCTCAGTGTAAGGATCTTCTTTATCTTACTTACCCATTGCGTCATATCTCACTTGAAACCCCATCTATTGTACATGAAGTAATTGATGCACGTAACGATTTTACTTACGAGGAGTATGTTGCAAACAAATCTACGGTGGGCAAGTTGCATTTATCATTTACACGTCCTTCAATGGGGCTCTTGCTTCATGAATACTCTACAAAGATGGATTTCTATGCAGACTTTATTGACGAAGGTGTCAATTGTAAATTCGAGACAAATCCTGAAACACAATATTCTGTAATTGATAGAATACGTTATTTCTGTGATGTGAGCGAAAGTGAAGCAAAAACAAAACATCTAAAAACATCTGTTCCAGGCTCTCTACGTATGGACATTGAGACTATGGAATTAAAGCTTTTGTCTAAAATAAAATGTTGATAATGATGGAACAGATAATTAATGAAATTAAATACGCAATTGACAAAAAAGGTAGTATTTCGCAGATAGAAGTAGAAAAATTCCTTAAACTATTTCGTGAGAAGGGCATTTCTTCTATGACATTGGAAGAACTATTAAACTTCTATGCCAAAAGAGAAGTACATTCTGATGTTGTTGAAGAAGAGGCTTTTGTAAATCCGACAGAAGCGTTGCACACATCATACGACGATATTAGTCAGAAATATAAGGAACTGCTATATAAAAATAAACAGACAATTGAATATAACGAGAGATTAAAAAAAACATTGGCAAAGATAGAAAAACGATGTAAGATACTTATTGTATGTGTTGTTAT
>ERZ1026901.1183-NODE-1183-length-15971-cov-9.032672_pt1 | contig 15971 bp, 14 predicted proteins | sample MGYA00380179_ERZ1026901 | MGnify/ENA primary metagenome ERZ1026901 (study PRJEB33269, sample SAMEA4719815) | human gut metagenome | biome: human-associated habitat; feature: organic feature; material: feces | place: Cameroon | collected 2013-10 ... | reverse complement strand
AGTTTCCTCCAGTGTATAAACATTTTTTGATAGAAGAAATTAAAGATAGTGAGACCTATGAAATAACTAATAAGAAGCACGAAACATTATATTTATATAACTATTCTGATCTTATTGAAAGAAATGAAACATATGATATTCAACAAGTGGAACCTGACTATTTTTTGATAGGTCAAGACGGAGATTTAGGCTATTTTATCTATGTTGGGAGTGCTAAGGAAAGTGATACTATATTTAGTATTGATTTAGGTGCCTTAGGAGCCATGGAGTTTTCGGAAGAAGCTGATGATGTATATTTTTGATTTTCATATTGTAATAAATTTATGAATGTTAATTTCATCTTTTTTTGATAGACGATTTACTACTGAAATTTAACTGGATGATATGGAAATTAAAATGCAAGATGTTATTCTTAAATTGATTGCCAGAGGATTGATTGATATCAGAATTGCAGCTAACTCTGGAAATTCAAAGGCTTGTTTTATATTGTCTGATTTTATACATGTTCTGCCTCATACAGCTAATTGTATGGTCAATGATGGGCAGAGTTATGAGGATGTTATGAATGATTTATATGCGCGGGCTAAAATTAAAAACATGGAAGATTGGCTTGATAATGCTTTAAATGATATATACACGTGATCATTGACACTGCTTGATTTTATTCTGTCAGGGGATAATGCTCAAACTATGAACATCAGACTATCACCTGAACTTTAGTTTCAACACCGTCAAGGCTGTGACTGCCGCGTCTGCAACCTGAGTGGTGGCAGGATACGTAACGGTGAGCGTAAATCTGTTAAAACCACTGGCAGTCGTACCCGGATGAATATTATTGCCGGTGCTGTCGCAGGCGGTGCGTTGACCGGATTGATGTGTGGTCCAGGAGCACCTGTTTGCGTACTTATTGGCGGCTTTGTCGGCGGTGCACTTGCCGCATGGGAAATGGGGCGCTTGTGGAATTGATTATGCAACAGGTTAATTCGATATCGTTGGTCAAGGTTCACAAAGCGACTGATTTATCTCAGGCTCAGTCTGACGTTGTGCTCAATGGCAATAACACAGGTATTATTGTACCAGGGCAAATACTGGAAGCGGCAATTCAGGTTAATGACCAGCGTTATATCCTTTTTCTGACGGATGACGTTATTTTTGAGGAATCACTGACAATTGTCCTTATCGATGTTAACGATGGAGTTAAAGAGACCGTACGTTTGGGTAATGAGTATGCGACGGGAAGTTTTGAGGGATTATCCGTTACAGCGGATAGCATCAATTTCAGATTCATTGGTGATTCTCTCTGGACAATCCAAACCGTTGACTCACCATGCTTGACGCTTCCTTTTGGTTCAGATCCGAAAGGTGTGAAACGAGAAGCCAGACTGAAAAAATACATGACAATTTCGGTCATCCCTGCACCTGAGCAAACTCGCTGATGTTATTTCAGAAAAAATTATAGCAAATAAAGGCACTATAAATTGAAAAATAAAGAAACCCTAAAACAGATTTATCACCTGCAATATGATTCGTTCGCTTTCAAAAGTGGTTTAATAAACTGGTATAATTCTTTATTAGATAAAACACCCGATGAACTGGATGAAAATGATATTGCCAAAATGCTTCGTCAGAATATCTTACCGGCGCTTGCTGTACAAAAAGCAATTGAGATGATAGAGATTAATCTTATGGTGGGCTATTTATATGATGGGGAGCTATTGCTGGTATTGAGTAATCTCATCGGGAGTGACTATTTTTCTCCTTTGCAGTTACTGAAATTAAAAAATATCATCAATAATTTTGATGACAACATGTTAAACGTTGCTGCCATGAGTGATGAAGAAAAGAAACTATTTATCGCTACTATGAACTTTATTATGAATAATTGAATTTCTTTACCGAATTCATTTATTCGTTTCGTTTTTTCAATACTGCCGTCTACACTTACTCCTGTAAACCGTTCAGGAGCAGTAATGAATCAGCAACGATTTGATGAAAGCACCCTAATCCGTATCTTCGCCCTTCATGAGTTACATCGACTGAAAGAACATGGGCTAACGCGCGGGGCGCTCAACGATTATCACAGCCGCTATAAACTCGTCTTTCTGGCTCATTCCCAGCCGGAATACCGCAAACTTGGCCCGTTTGTGGCTGATATTCACCAGTGGCAAAATCTGGATGACTATTACAACCAGTACCGTCAACGCGTAATTGTTTTGCTTTCTCACCCTGCCAACCGGCGTGATCATACTAACGTTTTGATGCACGTTCAGGGATATTTTCGCCCACATATTGATTCCACAGAACGCCAGCAGCTGGCGTCGCTTATCGACAGTTATCGCCGTGGCGAGCAACCGCTTCTTGCGCCGCTGATGCGTATCAAACACTATATGGCGCTTTATCCTGACGCCTGGCTTTCAGGGCAGCGTTATTTCGAACTTTGGCCGCGGGTGATTAACTTGCGCCATGCAGGAGTTTTATGACTACCCATCTGGTCTGGTTTCGCCAGGATTTACGTCTGCACGACAATCTCGCGCTTGCTGCCGCCTGCCGCAATTCGTCTGCACGCGTGCTGGCGTTGTATATCGCTACACCACGCCAGTGGGCGGCGCATAATGTGTCGCCGCGTCAGGCTGAACTTATCAATACACAACTTAATGCGCTGCAAAACGCGCTGGCGGAAAAAGGTATTCCTTTGCTGTTTCATGAAGTGGATGACTTTGCCGCCAGCGTCGAAATAGTTAAACAGGTGTGCGCGGAAAATCGTGTTACCCATCTGTTTTATAACTATCAGTATGAGGTGAATGAGCGGGCGCGGGATGTGGAAGTTGAAAGAGCGCTGAGTAACATGGTGTGTGAAGGGTTCGATGACAGCGTGATCCTGCCGCCGGGGGCGGTGATGACTGGCAATCATGAGATGTACAAAGTCTTTACGCCTTTTAAGAATGCCTGGCTGAAACGGCTGCGGGAAGGGATGCCGGAGTGCGTCGCTGCGCCAAAAGTTCGGAGTAGCGGATCATTAGATCCCGCGCCATCTATTACGCTGAATTACCCTCGTCAGTCTTTCGATACCGCGCATTTCCCGGTGGAAGAAAAAGCGGCGATTGCGCAATTACGCCAGTTTTGCCAGAACGGTGCGAGTCAGTACGATCAGCAGCGTGATTTTCCGGCAGTGGAAGGCACCAGCCGTTTGTCTGCAAGCCTTGCAACGGGTAGGTTATCGCCTCGCCAGTGTCTGCATCGCCTGTTGGCGGAACAGCCGCAAGCGCTGGATGGCGGGGCTGGTAGCGTCTGGCTTAATGAGCTGATCTGGCGCGAGTTCTACCGTCATTTGATGACGTATCACCCGTCACTGTGTAAGCATCGCCCCTTTATTGCCCGGACCGATCGCGTACAGTGGCAAAGTAATCCCGCGCATTTAAAGGCCTGGCAGGAAGGCAAAACGGGATACCCGATTGTTGATGCGGCCATGCGTCAGCTTAACAGCACTGGCTGGATGCATAATCGCCTGCGGATGATTACTGCCAGTTTTCTGGTGAAAGATTTGCTGATCGACTGGCGGGAAGGCGAGCGATATTTCATGTCGCAACTGATTGATGGTGATTTGGCAGCCAATAACGGTGGCTGGCAATGGGCGGCTTCTACTGGAACCGATGCTGCACCGTATTTCCGTATTTTCAATCCGACAACTCAGGGCGAGAAATTTGACCACGAAGGTGAGTTTATCCGCCGGTGGCTACCAGAGTTGCGCGATGTACCAGGGAAAGCGGTGCATGAACCGTGGAAGTGGGCAGATAAATCAGGTGTGACGCTGGATTATCCGCAACCGATAGTCGATCACAAAGAAGCGAGAGTACGAACGTTGGCAGCGTATGAGGCGGCGAGGAAGGGGAAATAACAGACGCGTCAGGCAATCTTGCCCGGATGCCGGATACTGCGTGAACGCCTTCTCCGGCCTGGCAAATAGTGCAAATTCAATATATTGCAGGGACATCCAGGCCTGATAAGACGCATTAAGCGTCTTATCAGGCATCGGTGCTGGCCTGTTAAGACTCCAGCGCCAGCGCGCGGTTTCTGAACTTAAGCGCCTGATACAGCCAAATCATCAGTACCAGTCCTACACACGCCAGTGCACCCCAGGTGATTTGATCAAACACTTCAATATATGCATTGATGGAGTAGTTGATCGCCCCGGAAGCATCAAACGAAGCTTGCGATGTCTGATCGGCAATCACGCCCGCCAGATAGTTCGCAATCGCGCCAGAAAGCAGCATATAAATACCGGTTAATACGCCGGTCACGCCGGGGATTTCAATGCGCGTAATTTGCGACATGGCAACCGGGTCGATAAACAGTTCGGCAAAGCCCATCACCGCCAGACCTAACACCATCAGTGGCAGAGAAGAGTGACCATACATTGCGGACCAGCGGGCGCTTAAGGTCAGAATGCAGAATCCGGCGCTCATCAGGCCAAGACCAAGAGCAAATTTTCCCCAGATGCGCACGGTACGATTACCCGCGACGCTCTCTTTGACCACCCATGCCAGGAACACACCGCACAGCATGACCGCGAAGGCATTAATCGACTGGAACATAGCGGTCGGAACGGTATAACCAAACATATCGCGGTTAACGAAGCGGTCAATATAAAGGCTAATCGAGCTACCCCCCTGTTGTGCGAAGGCCCAGAACAACATGCTGAAGAAGGTGAGCGTCACAATCAGCCCCAGCTCCTTACGCTGTTTCTGGTTTTCTGCTTTGCGATAAATTTTTGCCAAAACGCCAAGGCCAATGATAGTCGCGACAATCAAGGCGTATACCGACCACTCTTTCCAGAACAGTACGGTAATCAGCGCAGGTGTTGCCACCAGCAGAACCAGCAGCCATCCCCAGTTAGGCAGGAGAAAGTTTGTCGCACGCAGTACGTCTTTGTTAACGCCACGGGTATGAGCAAAATGACGATTGCCACATAAGAAGATAACCAGACCCGCGATCATGCCAACCGCCGCCAGGCCAAAGCCCATCGCCCAACTGTACTCCTCCTGGGCGTAGCCACAGGCGATGGGTGCGATAATAGACCCCACGTTACCTGCCGCATACATCAGCGAGAAACCGCCATCACGACGTGGATCGGTGGGGTCATACAGCTCGCCGAGCAGGCAACTGACGTTGGATTTAAACAGACCGTAACCACAAACGATAATCGCCAGGGACAGATAGAGGAATGACGGATGGATCTCACTGGCACCCAGCACCACATGACCGATCGCCATCAACAACGCCCCCAGCATCACCGCCATGCGATTGCCGAGAACTTTATCCGCCAAAAAGCCGCCGAGGATTGGCGTGACATACACCAGCGAACAGTAGGCGCTAAATAACTCGTAGGCGTGAGTATCGTTGTATTTTAGTTGATTGGTGAGATAGAGAATCAGCAGGGCACGCATGCCGTAAAAGCTAAAATATTCCCAGATTTGCAGCGCAACGACATAGTAAATAGCGCGCGGCTGTGATGCGTGTTTATTCATAATAATTCCACAATTGACTGCAACGTCACGTAATAGTTGCGCGGCGTGCTTGTGTTTCCTTAAAGTTAAAACTTTGATACAGATCTGATTATTTATGCAATATGCTGTCTGATTGCATAAATATACATTAGCTGAAGCGTGATGATATAAACAATTTGCGTCTTTTGGCGTCGGGTTTGTTTCTTAATATGTCAAAAGATTGGCTATCGACGAACAGGCGAGGTAACGCTATGTTAACGGTGTAGCTATCAGAATACGGAAGGCGCGAAGATGAAAAACACCGAACTGGAACAACTGATTAACGAAAAACTGAACAGCGCGGCGATTAGTGATTACGCGCCGAATGGTTTGCAGGTGGAAGGCAAAGAGACGGTGCAAAAAATTGTTACCGGTGTCACCGCCAGCCAGGCTTTGCTCGATGAAGCGGTGCGTCTGGGCGCGGATGCGGTCATTGTGCATCATGGTTATTTCTGGAAAGGGGAATCGCCAGTAATTCGCGGTATGAAGCGTAACCGCTTAAAAACATTGTTGGCGAATGATATCAACCTGTATGGCTGGCATCTGCCGTTGGACGCGCATCCGGAGCTGGGCAATAACGCACAGCTGGCGGCGTTACTTGGGATTACGGTCTTGGGTGAAATTGAGCCGTTAGTGCCGTGGGGCGAACTGACTATGCCTGTGCCGGGACTGGAATTGGCTTCCTGGATTGAAGCGCGTCTGGGACGTAAGCCGTTATGGTGTGGCGATACCGGACCTGAGGTGATTCAGCGCGTTGCCTGGTGCACGGGCGGCGGGCAAAGTTTTATCGATAGCGCCGCGCGTTTTGGCGTGGATGCTTTTATTACTGGCGAAGTTTCTGAACAGACCATTCATTCAGCCCGCGAGCAGGGATTGCATTTTTATGCTGCGGGTCACCATGCCACCGAACGCGGTGGTATTCGCGCATTGAGTGAGTGGCTGAATGAAAATACCGATCTTGATGTGACCTTTATTGATATTCCTAATCCTGCATAACGAATAATCAGAGGGATCGAAAGTGCAACGAGCGCGTTGTTATCTGATAGGTGAAACGGCGGTAGTGCTGGAGCTGGAACCGCCGGTGACGCTGGCTAGCCAGAAACGGATCTGGCGACTGGCGCAGCGTCTGGTGGATATGCCGAATGTGGTTGAAGCCATTCCCGGCATGAACAATATCACGGTGATTTTACGTAATCCTGAGTCGCTGGCGCTGGATGCCATAGAGCGTTTGCAACGCTGGTGGGAGGAGAGTGAGGCGCTGGAGCCGGAGTCTCGTTTTATTGAAATTCCGGTGGTTTACGGTGGTGCAGGCGGACCGGATTTGGCGGTGGTCGCGGCGCATTGTGGATTGAGCGAAAAACAGGTTGTTGAATTGCACTCCTCTGTGGAATACGTGGTCTGGTTTTTAGGTTTTCAACCGGGCTTCCCGTATCTCGGGAGTTTGCCGGAACAACTACACACGCCACGGCGCGCTGAGCCGCGCTTGCTCGTTCCGGCAGGTTCTGTCGGGATCGGCGGGCCGCAGACCGGTGTTTATCCGCTGGCAACGCCGGGCGGCTGGCAGTTGATTGGTCATACCTCACTCAGCCTGTTTGATCCGGCGCGTGACGAACCCATCTTATTACGTCCGGGAGACAGCGTGCGCTTTGTACCGCAGAAGGAGGGAGTATGCTGAAGATTATTCGTGCGGGCATGTATACCACTGTGCAGGATGGCGGTCGTCACGGTTTTCGCCAGTCGGGTATCAGCCACTGCGGCGCACTGGATATGCCTGCGTTACGCATTGCTAACCTGCTGGTGGGTAATGACGCCAATGCCCCCGCGCTGGAGATAACGCTCGGTCAGTTAACGGTAGAGTTCGAAACTGATGGTTGGTTTGCCCTGACCGGTGCAGGTTGCGAAGCGCGGCTGGATGATAATGCTGTCTGGACCGGCTGGCGCTTGCCGATGAAAGCAGGCCAGCGTTTAACCCTTAAACGCCCGCAGCATGGGATGCGCAGTTATCTGGCGGTTGCGGGCGGATTTGATGTTCCGTCGGTTATGGGGTCATGCAGTACCGATCTTAAAGTGGGGATTGGCGGGTTAGAAGGCCGTTTACTGAAGGATGGTGACCGTCTCCCGATGGGCAAAGCGAAGCGTGATTTTATGGAAGCGCAGGGCGTTAAACAGCTGCTGTGGGGCAACCGCATTCGCGCCTTGCCAGGGCCAGAATATCATGAGTTCGATCGTGCCTCGCAGGATGCATTCTGGCGTTCGCCGTGGCAACTTAGCCCGCAAAGTAACCGTATGGGTTATCGCTTACAGGGGCAAATTTTAAAACGCACCACCGATCGCGAACTGTTATCTCATGGTTTGTTGCCGGGCGTGGTGCAGGTGCCGCATAACGGCCAGCCGATTGTATTGATGAACGACGCACAGACCACCGGTGGTTATCCGCGTATTGCCTGTATCATTGAGGCTGATATGTACCATCTGGCGCAAATTCCGCTCGGTCAGCCGATTCATTTTGTCCAGTGTTCACTGGAAGAGGCACTGAAAGCACGGCAAGATCAGCAACGTTATTTCGAACAATTAGCGTGGCGGCTGCACAATGAAAATTGACCTGAACGCCGATCTGGGCGAAGGCTGTGTCAGCGACGCAGAGCTATTAACGCTGGTTTCCTCTGCCAATATTGCCTGTGGATTTCATGCTGGCGATGCGCAAACCATGCAGGCTTGCGTGCGTGAAGCAATAAAAAATGGTGTTGCGATTGGCGCTCACCCGAGTTTTCCCGACAGGGAAAATTTTGGTCGCAGCGCCATGCAGCTGCCGCCAGAAACCGTTTACGCCCAGACGCTGTATCAAATTGGCGCGCTGGCAACGATTGCCCGTGCTCAAGGCGGCGTAATGCGTCATGTCAAACCGCACGGCATGTTGTATAACCAGGCGGCGAAAGAGGCACAACTGGCAGACGCCATCGCCAGAGCGGTATACGCTTGCGATCCGGCATTGATTCTCGTCGGGCTGGCGGGAAGCGAGCTGATTCGTGCAGGCAAGCAATATGGCCTGACAACGCGCGAGGAAGTGTTTGCCGATCGCGGTTACAAGGCTGACGGCTCGCTGGTGCCGCGAAGCCAGCCAGGCGCGCTGATTGAAGACGAAGAACAGGCGCTGGCGCAGACGCTGGAGATGGTGCAACACGGCAGAGTCAAAAGTATCAACGGCGAATGGGCAACGGTCACGGCGCAAACGGTCTGCCTGCATGGCGATGGAGAACACGCACTGGCGTTCGCCCGCCGACTACGCTCTACATTTGCCGAAAAGGGGATTGTTGTCGCAGCATAGCCCCGCTTAATAAAGAATGAAAAAAGGATATCACCATGCCTGAAGGCCCGGAGATCCGCCGTGCAGCGGATAACCTGGAGGCGGCGATCAAAGGCAAACCTCTAACTGATGTCTGGTTTGCCTTCCCGCAGTTAAAACCTTATCAATCACAACTTATCGGTCAACACGTTACCCATGTGGAAACGCGAGGTAAGGCGTTGTTAACTCATTTTTCCAACGGGTTAACGCTCTACAGCCATAATCAGCTTTACGGCGTCTGGCGCGTGGTTGATACCGGCGAAGAGCCGCAGACCACGCGAGTATTGCGGGTAAAACTGCAAACGGCTGACAAAACCATTCTGCTTTATAGCGCCTCGGATATTGAGATGTTGACCCCGAAACAACTGACCACGCATCCGTTTTTACAACGCGTTGGCCCCGATGTACTCGACCCGAATCTGACGCCGGAGGTGGCGAAAGAACGGTTATTGTCGCCGCGCTTTCGTAACCGTCAGTTTGCTGGATTACTACTCGATCAGGCGTTTCTGGCTGGGCTTGGCAATTATTTGCGGGTGGAGATCCTCTGGCAGGTGGGGTTAACCGGCAATCATAAAGCGAAAGATCTCAATGCGGCGCAACTGGATGCACTCGCACACGCGTTACTGGAGATTCCTCGACTTTCTTACGCTACGCGGGGGCAGGTGGATGAGAATAAACATCATGGGGCGCTGTTTCGCTTTAAGGTTTTTCATCGTGATGGCGAACCGTGCGAACGTTGTGGCAGCATCATTGAGAAAACCACGTTGTCCTCGCGCCCGTTTTACTGGTGTCCAGGCTGCCAGCACTAGGCCGACCGCTTCGGCGCATAGGTTGAAATAAACCGCGCAATGGCTGGCCCCGTCAGCAAAATACTGAACAGGCGTAGGGTTTGCATCGCCATAATAAGCGCCATATCGGCATTGCTCCCTGCGGCGATGACCGCCACGGTATCAAGCCCGCCGGGACTGGTGGCGAGGTAGGCAGTCATAAAATCAATATGCATAAACCGGGTCAGTCCCCACGCCATACCTGCACAAATAGCCAGCAGAGTAAAAATCGACAGCAAGATTTGTGGCAGCGGGCGCAATGCCCGCAGTAAGATTTGCTTATCGAAACCAAGACCAATCCGCCAGCCAATTGCCATATACGCCATCGCCAGCAGCCATTCTGGTAGTTCGATGGTGATGAGCTGACCAGACTGGAGCACTGCGCCCGCCAGCATCGGGATGAGCATCGTGCCGGAAGGAAGACGTAGCAAGCATCCCGCCGTACCGGCAACGACCGCGAGCAAAATCGTAAGCAGGAGATTAATGCTCACTGGCGGGAACCAGACGATCTGCTGGTTAACCGCTTCAGCGTTATCACCCAACATCATCCGCGTAACCAGTACCGCCGCCCCCGCGACGAACAGCACTCGTAGGTATTGCATAAACGCCACCAGACGAATATCTGCGCCGTAATCCTGTGCCATAGCAACCATCGCAGCCGCGCCGCCTGGCGAAGAACCCCAGGCACCGGTATTTCCAGGCAGTGAGCTATAGCGCACCAATAACCAACCCACGATGGCGCTGGAAAGTAACGTCACCAGTAAAATAGCTAACACAATCGGCCAGTTCACCGCTAGCGTGGTCAGGATCGAACCGGTCAGGTTTTGCGCAATCATGCAGCCAAGAATGGCCTGCGCGGCGAGAAAAGCGGAGCGGGGGAGTTGCAGGGTAACCCCGCGCATACTGAAGATGATCCCGGCGAGCATCGGCCCAAGTAATAGCGCCGCCGGGAGATGTAATCCGAGGAAGCCAATAGAAAGGAGAAGTGAGAGCACACATAACATTCCCCACTGCAAAACTGGCATCCTTCGCTTCCTCATTATTTTCTCTTTGGTGTATCGATACAGCATAAAGAAAGCCGGGCCAGGAAAAAATAACAGCAATCAAGGAAAAGGGGAAAATCAGCAATTTTCTGAAAGAGATGCCCTTTCGGTTGCAAAGGGCATCATGGGAAATTAGTTATAGTTAATCTTAAAAAGCACCACGGTATCGAAGGAGCCAGCCTCAATGGGAGTGCCGGGAATAGACGAAAGTTCAGCCGTATAGGTTTTTTCGTAGATCAGCATGTCACTGGTGAAGTCGGCATATTCGCTGTATTTGTTGAAGGTATAGGGCGAGGCGTTTTCATCCAGTAAACGTAGCTTCAGACCATTGCCAATCAGCAGTGCTTTATCCTCTTCAATCAATGTTTCTTCGGTATAAAACGAAGAGCTGACTTTGAATCCGTCGGTACATTGATCGTTTTGTGATTTTGTCGTTTTAATACCGAATGTTTTTGTCATGTTGTGTCGCCGGATATCCAGTACATTAAATTTACCAAAATCAATGACCTGGTTGGCTGGGGTAATAGAAAAATTGACGCTGCAATCCAATACCCGAATGTTTTCCAGACCGGTAATATGATATTTCAGGTTTTGGGCGGTAGGGTCCTCATTAACGCTTCCTTCGCCATCAAATTGCACCACAATGTAATCGCTGAGCGTGCTTTGATAATCATGCGGCGGTATCTCTCGTATCTTGACGTATAACCGCATGCGAGCGAGAAACGTACGCGACATATGAATATTATTGGGATCACCAGAGCAAATTTTGTTCTGCCATCCCATCGCGATGATCTGCTCAGGGGTATAAATATTAATGTTTTTGCTGTCGATGCACTGGTTAGTGTCGATGCGGCTTTTTCCCTGGTTAGCATCATAATCAACACCATTGTAAGTTACGCCGAGTTGATAATAGCGATCCTGAATTCCCGGGTACGGGTTTACCCAGGCGTAGACATGCTCGCTCTCAAAGTTGCCGTTGGTATTGTTGTCACAATAGACGGGAATTTTAATATCGTCAGACTCCCAGATCTTATCGCCGGGTTTGGCATTCCCTGGTACAGCAAATGGTTGAATAGATTCCGATTTTTCTACCGAACCACCGGATGAACCAAAGTAACAGTTCAGGGCAAGCGCAGATTTTAACGGTAGAAATAACAAATAGATGATGAGCAACAATCCCTTGCCAGCACTCATTTCTTCGCCTCCACCGCCTGTAAACGGCATTGCCCGTTACAGTTGAGCGTTGTCATGCGTAATGCGCCATAATCATCCATATAACCGAGATAAAACTGGCTGCCACTATAATTTCCAGTGGTTGTGCTTACTGTACTAAAAGGCGCAATCATCACAGTTTTGAAGCCCGGGAGAACGCTTTGCTCATTTCGCCCAAGATACGCGATGGTCAGATAATAGCCAGTAGGGTTTTTTAAGCTAAGCTGATTGCCCTGCTGGCTGACCTGTAACTGCAGTTCGACCTTTTCTCCTGCTTTCTTGCGTAATGCAGACGGTCGCCAGAACACCTTGATACGGCTCTGGATGGCGACTTGCAGAACGGCATGGTCGCTGTTTTTTTCCGGGGCGGGAGGAATTTCACGCATATTGTAGAAAAATAGCGTTTCGCGATCGCCCGGTAATTTCGCGGTCGAGGCTTGCTTGACTATCCGCACCTGCGTTGTTGCTTTCGGTTCCAGACGTTGTATCGGTGGCAGGGCGACCAGAAGATCGTCGCTTTTCTCCCCTTTTTCATTTTCGAGCCAGGAATAAGCGAGGTAGGGGAGTTTATCGCTACGATTATCTACTCGCAGACTGGTAGCTTTATCATTAGCGTTAAACACAATGCGAGTGCGGTCGGGTTGTAGTGCAGCGTGGCTACACAGACTGGTAACCAACAACAAAAGGGGAAGTCCTTTCATAAATGTCATTTTCATTTCCTTAATTAATGACAAGGTAAAATCAGGCGATTTGCGGTGTCTTCCATATGTTCAGGAAGATGGAGCGAGCAACGCTGACTATCACCCCAGACCACGGTAAACTTTTGATTCTCAGCGACTCCGCTTAACCAGGCGTGTCCTTCCTCGCCAACCATCCCCACGCTAATGCTGCTGCCATCCTGACGGATATCTGCACCGAGGGGAGGGAACTGACCGCTGGCGTTGCGAATGATGACGTTAATGTCTTTACCGGAACGGGATGCCAGTGATTTGTAACCTATTGCGCCTTCAATCCACGTTTCTTTGATGACGTTTTCTGTCACCGTCACGCCGTCGGGTAAGTCGTTCATGTTCACGGCCACGGTGGAAGGTTGATAACTGGAAACCAGCGGTACCACTGCAATGCCAAAATGGTTGGTGTAGTCGAGATTGCCCTGAACCGGAATATCTGCCACGCCATCGGTGCTGACCATCAGGCGTGGTTCATTGGTGGAGCTGCGGCGATGGACGGCTGCACCATATTGCGTCGCCGTGAAAGAACCACTCCAGCTGCTGCTAACAGAACTGTAGTCATTGGCAGCATAAGTACCAGAAAGATCCCACTCACCCGCTGAACTCAGGTGCTGATAGTTACCGCTCACCTGGACTCCATTGTCCGGACGGTCGGATTGTAGTCCAGCAGACATCCCCCAGCTATTTCGTTCATCCAGCGTATCGTTCCACGACATGCGGTGTGTGGTGCTGTGGCTACTGTTTTGCATGTCATAACCGACCCGACCACCGTTACCGAAGGGAAGCGAAATCGACAGGTAAATCTGGTTGTCGCGATCTTTATCTTCGTAATGGGTTGTATTGAATGACGTCGAGATCGAGATATCTCTCCAGTTACCAATATCAACATTAAAACCCGCCGTAATGTTGGCGGTCGTGGAGGCGTCTGCATTCCACCAGGTTTGATGCAGCAGGTTGGCGTACAGATTGAGGTTCAGTGGGGTAATCGGTTGCCCCACGGATAAGCTGATCGTCTGTTTTTCGTCCTGCGCATCGTTGTCGTTGTATTTGTGATCCAGATAGTTGGCGTAGCTGTGAAAATGACGATCTGAGAAGCGATAAGCGGCGAGCGAAATCGTGCTGTTAGTGGCATCCACTTGTTTGCTGTAATTAAAGCGGTAGCTTAATCCCCGCTCGTCCTGCTCGGTATCAAAATGGCTACTGGCCCAGGTGACATCAAACGATAGCGCGCCAAGCCACAGCATATTTTGCCCGATACCCATTGCGGCAGAATGGTAGTCATCACCCGAAATCAGCAGGCCGCCGTACAGCGAGGTATTTGACAGCATCCCCCAGGAAACTTCATTGCTAAAAAAGGTTTCATTTTCAGTTTGATGAGACATGGAGGGCCGTGGCTGACCCGCGGCCAGTTTATAACGAACCTGCCCCTGGCGCGTAAGGAAAGGCGTCGATGCTGCCGAAACCTGGAAATTGTTCACCCGACCATCTTCTTCCGTCACTTTGACATCCAGCGTCCCCTGGACGGACTGATTCAGATCATCAATGATAAACGGGCCTGGCGGGACTTTTTTCTGGTAGATGACGCGGCCTGATTGACTGATCGTCACCGTGGCATTGGTTTGTGCAATACCGCTAATTTGTGGAGCGTAGCCGCGCAGTTCCCACGGTAACATCCGGTCGTCACTCGCCAGTGCCGCGCCGGTATAAGAAAAACCGTCGAAAATATTGGAACTAAAATCCGTTTCGCCGAGGGTTAATTTTGAACCTAATTGCGGTAGCGGGCGAAAAAGATAGGTACGTGATATTTCGCCTGACTGCTCATGGTTATCATCGCCATCATTTTGATTCAACTGATAGTCACTGCGTAAGCGCCATGCCCCCGCGTTAATTCCGGCTGTTCCGTAGGCGTTAAGATTAGTGCTGCTGCTGCCATCCTGTGGGCGGTAGCTGCTGGCAAACAAGTTGTAATCCATCAGGACACCGGGGACACCTTCTTTCCATGTGGAGGGTGGAGTCCAGTTATCTGAGTGCCACGCCAGCCAGGCCTGTGGGATGGTGATATTCAGTTGCTGACTGGCCTGATCAAAATTGAAGAGCATTTCTGGTCGGGTGCTAAAATTGACGCACTGATTAATCAGGGGTAACGACTGACGGACTTCAGGTTTTAAGCCAAATTTATCGACCAATAAATCATTGATGCACGGAATGGTATTGTCACCCTTTTTTTGCCAGTTAATTTTTTGCCCATTACTGATTTGGTTATTATTTACCGCAATGCTGACAAAATATTCACCGGGAGCAATGACACCTTTTTCCTTTAATAATGAAATATCAATGCGCTCACGCATCGATTTGTCGAGGACATTCAGGTTGAATTCAACCGCCATGGCGGAAGGCATCGCCATGACCAGGCAGGATACAAAAGAGAGTCGATAAATATTCACGGTGTCCATACCAGATAAATATTTTAAGAAAGGCGGCAGTGATGCCGCCCAATAACGCTTATTTATAATCCAGTACGTAGGTTGCATTCGCTGTAACAGCCCCTGCCGTTACTGGTGTCGCTTGATCAATTTGTTCCATCCAGGCAAAGAAGTTCAGTGTTTGTTCACTGGACGTTGGTGCGAGGTCGATATCCGGAGAAGCAGTGCCTAAAATGATATTGCTTTGATCCTTATTCATTAAACGCACGCCGACACCGGTGGCTTCGCCAGTGCTGGTATTGTTGAGTATCGGATCTGCGCCAGTGGTTTTCGCTGAGCTATCGAAGGTGACCGCAACTTTGGAAATCTTGCCACCGGAACCGTTATTAGAGTTTTCCAGGTCGCAGTTGATTAAACGCAGGTCGACAGCAACCGCATCGCTGTGATGAGACTGATTAATGTGGCTGGTGGTCACCTGACCTAGCTCAATTTCTTTATCAATATCATCATGATGTATTTCACATGGTGCTTCTATAACCTCACCTTTAAAGTGAATTTCACCAGAACCTTCATCAGCTGCATAAACCGGTGCAGTGAATAACAGAGATACGGCCAATGCGGCCAATGTTTTTTGTCCTTTAAACATAACTGAGTCCTTTACAGAAATAGAAAAAGTATAGCGATATCAGAATATCTTATTTGATTGTCGAATGTTTTTAGTTTTACTTAAAAATATTATTAATTATATTAAATGCAAGGTTAACTAATTGATGTGATGAATTAATAATTTAATGAATGTTATCGGGGGGAATGAGAGAGATATACCTCATTTTCATGAGGTTATAAATG
>ERZ1026901.1181-NODE-1181-length-15977-cov-113.545534_pt1 | contig 15977 bp, 10 predicted proteins | sample MGYA00380179_ERZ1026901 | MGnify/ENA primary metagenome ERZ1026901 (study PRJEB33269, sample SAMEA4719815) | human gut metagenome | biome: human-associated habitat; feature: organic feature; material: feces | place: Cameroon | collected 2013-10 ... | reverse complement strand
GAATTCTTGCACTTTTTATGTCAGATTTATATCTAAATTTTGAACACCCTACCCTCCGGGGTACTATTTTTAGGTGGAGGTCTCTCATGTACCCACAGCTGCGCTGCTTCGCAGCTTGCAGTGGGTTTCATGAAATAGGTCCCGCTCCGCGGAACCCGCAGCTCATACTCAATCTGCTTGCGTTCGTGGGTGCGTGGCTACGGCGGGACGCCATAGCCTCCTGAGTTTCCTTGTCTGCTGTAATTCACAACTGAATAATTCAAAATCGCAGGCGAAGCCGAGAATAATTCCTAATTCAAAATTCCTAACTCTTCGGCGGTTCCGCCGAAGACTATATTTGCATTTCTAATGCTCAATACTCCTCGTTCAGCGCACAACAAAATCCTTGGTGCGAAATTCTTGAGTTTTGAGCGTGCAGGGATAAACGGTTTAAACACAGTGGATTAGGCGGTTGGTGAGCGGAATGTGCAAAAAATGAAAGCTCCAAAAAGCCACTTTTTGCTGCAATAGCGCCACTTTTACACTCTAATAGCGCCACTTTTACACTCTAATAGTGCCACTATTGGACTGTAAAAGTGGCGCTATCGTTAAGCATTGGTGCTGTTTGCTCAGCAGAACACCATAAAAACGGCTTTTTGATTCTCTAGAATTGATTTTTATTTTGTAACAGCTTTTTACCATTTGTACGATATTTGCATGGCAAGACAAGAAGGCATGTTTTTTAGACAAGAAGACATGAAGACATGATCTTTTAGACATGCAAGACTATACTTGCAATACATTAAATAATGTATAATATGCTTTGCTTTACCGCAAAGCATGTAACTTTGCATGCAGAGCATCCCAGAATGCTCATGAATGTATAATCCAAAAATGATACTACGTATGAACAAAATGCTGAATATTTCGCTTATGGCATTGGCGTTTGCCTCTGCCTCACTTAACGTTTCTGCGCAGACTGACGCTGCGACACCTGCCCAGCATAAGGCAGACGTTGACCTTGACGCCAAGTACGCCACCAATCTTCTGGAGGTTGGATCGCCGGCACCGGACCTTGCCATTCCGTCGCTTGGCGGCGGTTCGGTAACTCTCGCTGACTATAAAGGCAAGTATGTTGTCGTTGACTTCTGGGCATCGTGGTGCTCCGACTGCCGCAAGGATGCGCCCAACATCGTAGCCCTTTATGAGAAGTTCCACAAGAAAGGCGTGGAGTTTCTCGGTGTGTCGTTCGACAGAAACCAGGAGTCGTGGAAGAAGGGAGTGGAGGCGCTCGGCTTGCCTTACACGCAAGTGAGCGACCTGAAGAATATGCGCGAGTCTGACGTGGCACAGGCTTACCACATCTCATGGATTCCTACGGTCTACGTCATCGACCCGCAAGGCAACGTAGCCCTCGCTACAGTAATGTCAGAAAAGGTGGCAGCATATCTCACTTCTGTGTTTCCAGACTGCGAGTAAAAATTAATTGAGAGTTGATATTTAAAAGTTGAGAGTTATGATATGCCGATAAACACGTGAATATTATTGTGTTATCAACATATCATAACTCTCAATAATCTATTTATATAAGGTAACCTTTTCCTGCAACAGTCTGGTTTGTTCCTAATCTTCCAATGAGAACGCAAGGGAAACGACTAAAACCAACCTCCCCAAGGGACATCGTAATATCCCGGTTCATCGGGATGAGTGGTACTTGCCCCGGCAATTGCAATCCAAAGCACCACCGTACTAATGGCAGTGGCGGTCAAAGAATATATATTCAGTCCGAACGGCAAGTCGCTTAATATGGAAACTACCAAAGCCAACAACGCCCAACGAGAGACACAAGCCCATCGTTTACGTCTTTTGTCGTACTTCGTTGGCTCATCTTCACCGATAATTTCAAAACTGATTTCGGCTTTGATTTCTTTTGGCTGTTTTGTTACTTCGTTTGTTTTCATTGTATTGTACCGCTTGGTCTCTATTGCAAATTTAGATAAAATTTCCGAATTATAAGTCAGTTGGGATAAAAAACAGAAATATATAATCTTTGAACTTCTATGCTTTCTTGTAAAAAAAGAGAGTTATGATATGCCGATAAACACGTGAATATTATTGTGTTATCAACATATCATAACTCTCAATAATCCATTTCTATAAGGTCGAAATACATTAAGCGGGTATTGAGTGGAAGTGTATTTGGACGCTTGATGTTTAATCCCATTGACTTTGCTTCATTTATTTCTTCTGAATATAGATAACGGAAGCCGTTTTTCTCATAATAATGAAGTGTGGCAGGATTGTTATGGGCATCAACGATAATGAAACGACATCCAGTTTTGTTTTCATCGCTTCTAAACCAAGCTTTTATGAAATCCATTACTGCTGTACCGTAACCTTTTCCTGCAACAGTCTGGTTTGTTCCTAATCTTCCAATGAGAACGCCAGGGAAACGACGAAGATTTTTCTCTCCGTTTTCTGTTACATATTCAATTTGCTCCTTGTCTATAGGAAGAAGTTGTTTGATACGTATTGCATCATTAGAAAGAGTGAAGATGGAAACAATTTTAGAAGGATTGTCTATACAACGGAAAGCGTATGTCTTGCCTAATAGTTTGTCGGCATAAAGTTTATAGTCATTGCGGAAGAAATCGTCAAGATCTTCATGTCCACAAGAAAAAGGCTCGCATTGTTCGAGCATGGATGGAGACACACGTTCGAATGTACATTGTGAGAGAAGCTCTTCAAGACTCATAATGTATTATAGGTTTTGCTTGCGAAGGAATTCCTTTACAAGTTTAATGTTATGTGATATATTGGTACGCTTGGTGTTGTTTTCTGCCTCTTCTGCTTTGCTTAAGAAGCGTTCGGCATCCTCACCGTAAAGCGTAGGTATTGAGCGAATTGCGATTGCCATATTATTTGTTTTTTTATATTCTACTTTACTTTATTAAAACTATCTATTTTTGCAAAGATACATATAATCTTTGAACTTCTATGCTTTCTTGTAAAAAAAGAGAGTTATGATATGCCGATAAACACGTGAATATTATTGTGTTATCAACATATCATAACTCTCAACTTTTAAATATCAATTCTCAACTGATAAGTTATTTCTCCGGCACTTCTGCCATTGTCTTCTTCAAGAGTTCCCAGAAGGGAGCTACGGTCGGGATGAGGCAGCGCTCTATTGTGGTGTGCGGTGAGCGGAGCGTAGGACCGAACGAAACGACGTCGAGGTTAGGATACTTGCCGAGGATTACGGAGCACTCCAGACCTGCGTGGTCAACCTGCTCGATGGCGTCCTCGCCGAACAGTTCCTTATAGTGCTTCTCCAGCATGTGAAGGAGCTCGCTGTCGGTGTTGGGATCCCAGCCGCCGTAGCTGCCGCTGAACTCCACCTTCATGCCAGCCATAGAGAATGTCGACTCCAGTGTGGTGGCGATGTACTGCTTCATGCTCTCGTTGGCAGAACGGGCGAGAATCTTGATGGCTGCGTGACCGCCTTCGATGTTTACGATGGCGAGGTTAGACGATGTCTCCACTACAGACGGGAACACAGGAATCATACGGAGTACGCCGTTGTGACAGCCGTAGATGGCGTCCAGCAGGTTGTCCTGGATTTCCTCAGGAGTCTGCATGGCAGGAGTCTCTACGTCCTCTGCGAAGAACTGGATGTTCTCCTCGATGGTGCGATACTCATGATTGAAGAGTGCCTTCCACTCCTCGATGTCCTCCTTGAGAGCCGCTACGTTCTCCTTCGGAAGAGTGAGAACCACCTCACACTCGAACGGAATGGCGTTGCGCATGTTGCCGCCGTGCCATGTAGCGAGACGTGCTCCGTACTCTGCGATGGCCTCATGCACGAAGCGGGCCATCAGTTTGTTGGCGTTGCCGCGACCCTCATTGATTTCCAGACCAGAGTGACCGCCCTTCAGACCCTTGATGGTCACCTTGACGGCAGCGTCCTCCTTGTCAGTCTCCACTTCCTTATAGTCGAGCGTAGCTGTAACGTCCACGCCGCCAGCCGAACCGATAACAAACTTGCCCCATGTCTCAGAGTCGAGGTTGAGGAGATAGTCGCCGTAAAGCTCGCCCTCGGGCAGTTCGTTGGCACCGAACATTCCGGTCTCCTCATCGCGTGTGATGAGACCCTCAATCATGCCGTGCTTCAGCTCCTTGTCCTCCATGACAGCCATGATGGCAGCCACGCCGAGTCCGTTGTCAGCGCCGAGCGTAGTGTCCTTAGCACGAACCCAGTCGCCGTCGATGTAGGTCTCGATGGGGTCAGTCTCGAAGTTATGGTTGCTTGCCTTTCCCTTCTGCGGCACCATGTCCATGTGTGCCTGCAATATGATGCCTTTGCGGTTCTCCATTCCAGGAGTAGCCTGCTTGCGCATAACGATGTTGCCGCCAGCGTCCTTGAATGCCTCAACGCCAGCCTTGGCTGCGAAGTCGAGGAGGAACTGCTGTACTTTTTCTAAGTGTCCACTTGGGCGCGGCACTTGTGTAAGTGCGTCAAAGTTGCGCCAGATACATTCGGGGTTTAGGTTTCTGATTTCACTCATAGTAGTATAAATAATTTATTGATTGAAGTTTTCTTTCTTTTTGGTCATTGACAGGGCTGCCCATGCGTACACTCCGAGTGCCACCACCAGCAGCGTCTGCACGCTGTGTACGATAAGCACGAAGTTGAGGGCGTCCGTGTCTGCCACGCCGTAGAGTATGAGCATTGTCTTCACGGCGAAATGCCAGGGTCCTGCACCGTTCGGCGTAGGCACTATCACGGCTATGCTTCCCACGATGAACGTCACAAGAGCGCAAGCCATGCCAAGCCCTGACGTCCATGTGAAGCAGAAGAACGTGAGGTAATAATGCAGGAAATAGCTTGCCCAGATGCCTAATGTGAACAGCACGAAGAGCGGAGCGTTCTTGACGTTCCTGACGGACATGATGCCCTGCCAGATGCCTCGCACGGTGGTTCTCACCTTATTATATACTGCAAAGCGTCGCATTATGTACCATGCGAGGATGCAGACGGCGATGCCGCAGACGGCTGTCACGGCGTATCCCGTGGCGGAGAAGCCGGATAGGATGGTGTCGATGTTGGTGCCGGTGCGGTCGAAGAACGTCGTGAAGACGTGGAACTGGAACACTATCGTGAGCAGCGTGATGAGCATTATGAGCGCCGAGTCGATGGCTCGCTCCGTCACAACGGTGCCGAGAGCCTTCGGAAACGACACTCCGTCATAGCGTCGCAGCACTCCGCAGCGTGCAAACTCGCCCACGCGCGGCACGATGAGGCTGACAGCGTAGGAGAGGAATATGGAGTTGACGCACGTAGACGTACGCGGTTTTTCGCCTAACGGGTCGAGAGTGAGTCGCCATCTCCATCCGCGGAACATCTGTGCCAGTATTCCGAAGGGGAAGGAGAGGAGCATCCATGTCCAGTTCATGTCGTGCAGGAGCACCTGTTTGACCTGCTGAAAGTCGAACCCGCGGTACATCCAGTAGAGTATCATACCGCCGAGCATCAGCGACAGGCATATCTTCAGGGTGTTGTTTATTGTCTTTCTTAATTCCACTAATCCTTTACTTGTTAGTATTACTATAGGCAAAATTACAAAAAAGAATCGTATAAAGCATTACTCTTTAGCATTATTTATCAGACAGCGACTGTGTCTTTCGCCACATTAACAGTGTCGTAGGGCTGTGTATAGGCACAAAAGGTTCGCACACGGCAGAAAATCCCAAATTTGTTTGTTAAATTTGTATAACGCGTTTTTTGCGCATTTTATGGTCTGTAATAGGTTTGAAATGGCACATTGTGATGTTTTTGGTGTATAAAATGCAGGATTTTATGCACAGATAGCATTCTTGCAAACAATCTTAACATTTTTAAAAGGTAAAAAATGTGCTCGTTTGAATTATTAGTAGTATATTTGCAAAAAATAATACAACTATATTAACTGACTGATAAGTCAAGTTAACAGAATTGGATAACAGGATTCTTGGAACATGCAAGAATCTTGTTGGATAATTTAAATACATGCTTAAATTGAAAAAGAGAAACTAATATATAAATGGATCTGTACAACCTGAATTATTCGCATATTAAACCCTCCGATCAATATCCTTTGCACAAACAGGATACATGGGAGTTGACGCTGGTCATCAAGGGCAGCGGAAGACGTGTTATAGGCGATTCGCAAACAACTTTCGGTGAAGGCAATCTCGCCCTAATCCCGCCTCATATCCCTCATTGTTGGGACTTCAGTCCTAATAATGTAGATGATGAGGGTTGTGTTACATCTCTAACATTGACGTTCAAGACGGACTTCATCGACCGCTGCACGAGCGCTTTCCCTGAAATAACGGAACTTATGGAGCGTGTGAAAGCCGTGTCTTCTGCCATTTCGTTTGACGAAGCCACCACCCCTCTCCTTGTGGATATGATGATGAAGATGAAGGACGAGCAGCCTTCGGAGCTTCTGCCTTACGTGCTGCGCATGCTGCTTATCATCTCGAAGAGAGAGAAGGATGCCAAGGTGGTGGGACGCAATTCGGACAACGACCGCATGACAGAGCGTATTAATAAGGTGAAACTCTTCACATCCAACAATTATGCCCGTCAGATAACCATCGATATGATTGCTGAGCATGTGGGTATGAACCGTTCGTCGTTCTGCACCTTCTTCAAGAAGGCTACGGGACAGACTTACATTACGTATCTTAACAAGCTTCGCGTTGACCGCGCTTGCTATCTGCTTCGTCAGGGCAAGTTCACGCTGACTGAGGTCTGCTATATGGTGGGCTTCAACGATGTGCCTTACTTCAACCGCTGCTTCAAGAACAACCGTGGAGTATCGCCGAAGGAATATGCTGACGGCGTGCTGACAAAGCGCGACATTCTGCCGCAGCGCCGCAGCGTCGATTATGATCCGGTGAGAATTGATGATGATGTGCAGCAGCAACATTAACAAGGAAATACTATATATTTAATTTAGACTTCTTTCATACGTTAGGGGGGCCGTATTCGTCAGTGGACGAAATACGAGCCCCTTTTACTTTTGCGTCTTACGCTACTCCTTAGCCTTCGCTTTGCATAACTTCAGCCTTCGTTTTGCATGAAGCATACGAAAAAGCCCAGACAATAATGCTGTCATACGGCATTGCTGTCTGGGCTTTGTGATTATAATAATGACGATTACTTGTTCTCTGTGTCGATGGCCTTAATCTTCTGGCGAACCAGTTCGAGGTCGTCACGGAGCTTCTGCACCTTGCGGTTCATCTCGTCGATGAGGCTGTTGCCCTTCTTTGAGCTGGCGTTGAGGAATCCGAGGTTGTTCTCGTAAGTCTGGATTTCCTGCTTGAGCTGCTCGAAGCGGCGTGTCAGACGTCCGCGCTCGTTGTCGATGGCGTCCTCGCCACGCTTAGCCATGTTGCGGATGTTCGACTTGAAGTCGTCCAGGCGACGACGCTTGTTGCTGATGTTCAGCTCCTTGTAGATGGCGTCGAGAGCCTCGTGGTAAGCTGCGTAGAGAGCGTCCTTCTCCTTGTAGGGAACGTGTCCCACCTTGTTATACTCGTCAGTCAGAGCCTGTACCTTCTCGCGTGTGGCGTTGGCGGCGTCAGCCACGAGAGCCTTTATCTGCTCGATGATGCTGCGCTTCTTCTCCAGGTTCTCGCGCTCCTCGTTACGTGCACCAGCATTGGCAGCGTTACGAGCCTCGAAGAACTTGTTGCAGGCGTTGAGGAAATCGTGCCAGAGCTGGTCGCCGATCTTCTTGGGCACCACGCCGATGGTCTTCCATTCCTTCTGCAGGTTGATGAGCTTGTCGCTTGTCACCTTCCAGTCTGTGCTGTCAGCCAAAGCCTGAGCCTTCTCCACGAGAGCCTTCTTCTTTTCGATGTTGGCGGCATAAGCCTGCTTCATTTCCTTGAAGAATTCTGACTTGCGTCCGAAGAAGTCGTCACAAGCTGCACGGAAGCGCTCAAATATCTTGACGTTCATCTTCTGCGGTGCGAAACCGATGGTCTTCCACTGGTTCTGTATGTCGATAATCTCCTTAGAGCGTTTCTCCCAGTCGCTTGCTGTCTTGTTCTCCTGCTTGCTTATCTCCTCCACCTTCTCGCAGAGGGCTGTCTTGAGTGTGAGGTTCTCCTCTTCCTTAGAGCGAAGGTCCTCGAAGTGCTGCTGATGGCGCTTGTTGATTACTGTGGAAGCAGCCTTGAAGCGAGTCCAAATCTGCTCGCGCAGCTCCTTAGCCACGGGACCTGTCTCGCGGTATTGCTGATGAAGCTCCTGCAACTGATGGAATGCGCTGATGACATCCTCCTCGTCAGCGAGTTTCTCCGCAGCCTCGCAGAGCTTTGTCTTGGTCTCAAGATTCTTCTTGAAGTCGTACTCGCGTGCCTCTGAGTTAAGCTTGAGCAGGTCATAGAACTGCTCCACGTACAACTGATAGTTGCGCCAGAGCTCGCTTGCGCGGTCAGCGGGGACGTTCTTGATGTCCTTCCACTGCTGCTGCAGCTCCTTGAATTCGTTGTACGACTTGTTGGCCTCGTCAGGAGATGTTGCCATCGCCTTTATCTTCTCTATGATTTCGAGCTTCTTTTCGAGGTTAGCCTGCTTCTCTGCCTCCTGCTGCTGGAAAATGCGGGCACGCTTCTCACGTACTATTGCCATCTGCTGCTTGAAGGTTTCCTCGTCCTCGTCGGGCATAATCTGGTATGCCTCGGGATCGCCTCCGCCGTCGATGTATTCCTTCATACGTGCCTCGCGCTCTGTGATGTGGAGCTTGTAGAAGACGGTCTTGAGGAGGTCTATCTCGTCCTTGTCAGGATTTTCGTCGCTTGCGGCGATTTCCTTCAGGCGTTCCACCACCTCTTTCTTTGTCTTATACACCTTAGCATTCTCTACTTTCTGGTCGTCGGCAGCTGCCTCAGCGTTCTGCGCTGTGGTCTGCTCCACTTCCTTCTCTACTTGTGCACCTTGCAACAGGGCGTTTTCTTGAGAGTCCATCATTTAACTGTTTTAAGTTTATGATTCGGGTAATTCAAATTCACGACACTTGTCCGTCTCGCCTTTACGTTTCATATAGTTCTGAAAGCGCTGACGGCTTGTGCCATATCACGTTTTTAATTTAATAGATTGCAAACTTAATAAAAAAAAATGAATACGAGCGAAAATAATTATTTTTTTTCGTATTCATTCTTTTTTTATGTCTTTATATGCTCTATAACAGTCGCTTGTGGCGCAGAATAAGCCACGAAACCGTTGATATTATTACTGATATGAAGATGGCTATGAGGAATCCCCACCGCGATTCTTCCATGCCGTTTATGAGGTTCATTCCGAAGAACGATGATATTAGCGTCGGGAGCATCATGATGATCGACACGGATGTGAGCGTACGCATCACGGTGTTCATGTTGTTGTTGATGATGGACGAGTAGGTGTCCATCGTCGACTCGAGGATGTCCGAATAGATATTCGTGGTCTCACGTGCCTGCGACATCTCGATGTTTACGTCCTCGATAAGGTCGGCGTCCAATTCGTCCACCTGTAGCTTGAACTTCAGCTTGGCAAGAAGCGTCTCGTTGCCTCGGATGGATGTCACGAAGTAAGTGAGCGAGTCCTGCAGACGTGAGAGCGCGATGAGCGACTCGTTGTTGACGTTATGGTCGAGGTTGTGCTTGGCTTTCTCGATAAGGGTGTTTATCTGCTTCAGTCGTTTCAGATACCATACGGCTGAAGAGAGGAAGAGGCGGAAAATCATGTCCACGTAGTCGGTGAATCCTTCGCCACGCTTCTGGTGGTAGCTCACGAAGTCAATCATCATGTTAGTTTCGTAATAGCATACGGTGATGGTGACGTCTCGCTTGTGGATGATGCCGAGCGGAACGGTGGTGTATGGTGTGCGAGATCGTATTTCCTTTACGTAGGGTATACGAAGGATGATGAGCATCCATCCGTCATCATACTCGTAACGCGCACGTTCGTCCGCGTCGCTGATGTCGGAGAGGAAATAGTCGGGTATGTTGAATTTGTCTTCCAGCAATTGCTGGTCTTCATCTGTCGGACAGGTTACCTGTATCCAGCAGTTGGGCTGCCATTCGTCGATTGGCTTAAGAGTAGAGTTGGTGTTCCAGAATGTTCTCATAAAGAATAGTCTCCAATGGGTTTAACAATGTGGGAGACTGTTTCTTTGCCGAACAGCCGCCTACATTACAAATTCTTATTTTCCGCGTGATAGTCGTCCATATATTAATATGATTTTTAAAAGCGTGTGCAAAGTTAAGGATTTTTGTCGAAACAATATGCAAAGGCTGAATTTATTTTGTTCTGTAACACTCTTTTAATATCTCAGACTGAGATTTTTTAGTAATCGGTTTTCGGTGTTTTAGTTGAAAAACGTTAACTTTGCATTAACTTTTCATTGACAAATAACTAAAACAACTATGAAAGCGTTGAAATATGTCGTTGCGACAATAATTGTATTATGTATTGTGTTTGTGGTTGGAGCCTTTGCGCTTATCAATTACGCATTGTCCACCAGCGACCGTAACCGTACACTCTCATACGAATATATGGAGCGCACCTATCCCGAGACACGCCCATGGATGGACAGTCTTAACGCTATACATGCCCTGCGCGACACCTTCGTGGTGCTGAGTACGGGCAACAGGCAGCATGCCATCTTCATCGCCAATCCCAAGGCGCACGGAAGAACGGCTCTGCTGGTGCACGGATATGAGTGTGACGCCGCAAAGATGATACATATAGCACGCCTCTATGAGCGTGTGTTGGGATATAACGTCCTCATTCCTGACCTTTACGGACACGGACTGTCGGACGGCGATGTGGCTCAGATGGGATGGAAAGACCGTCTGGACATAGAGGACTGGCTGCGCAGGGCACCCTCCGTCTTCCATACACCTGCCGACTCGATGCGCCTCGTGCTCCACGGCATCTCCATGGGAGCAGCCACGACGATGTGCGTCAGCGGCGATCCTACGCCCTCCTACGTGAGATGCTTCATAGAAGACTGCGGCTATACGAGCGTATGGGACGAGTATTCGCAGGAGATGAAGAAGCGTTTCGGTCTGCCCGAATTCCCAATGCTTCATATCACGTCCGCCTTGGTGAAGGCCCGTTACGGATGGTCGTTCAAGGAGGCGTCGCCTCTGAATCAGGTGGCGAAGTGTCGTAAGCCTATGCTTTTCATCCACGGCAGCAACGACAAGTTCGTGCCAACAGCCATGGTACGTCCCCTTTACGAGGCAAAGCCGGGCAAGAAGGCGCTCTGGATAGCGCCGGGCAGCGAGCACGCCGTATCGTACAAGGACCATAGAGAGGAATATACACGCAGGGTGGCAGACTTCCTGCGCTACAACTTATAATGAACAATATTGAGACTGCTTTCAAACTGACATTATGGAGACTTTTGCTTTATATTTTAATATAATAGTGCAATTTGCAGGCGTATTATATCTCTCCTTTGCCTTTGTCTTGTGCCTTTACAAGACACCGAAGCGCGAGATATATAAGACGTACAGGCGTTCCCAGCGCTTCCTTGCGTTGAATTATCTGGTTATGGGAACCAACTGTCTGGCATGGTGCTTTGTCAGACCGGACGTCTGGTGGCTGACGCTCGACCCCATAGTTGAGATAATGGACACGTCGCTGTTTCTGCTTGCTGCCATCTTCCTGACCTTCTTCTTCGGCAATCTGCTGGGAACCGTCAAGGCATCCACGCGCCATCTGACTCTTTCCTTAGCTTTATGGCTGCTCAATACGCTTCTCTCGATCTGTTCGCTGTGGATGAGTGAGGACTTGGCTGGCCCGCTTGTAAGAAGGGTGTCAGGGATGGTGTTCTTCATTTACATCTTCTATTTTATGTTCCGCCTGTTGCAGGTGTATAAGCATCGCGACAGAATGCTCGACCAATATTTCACTCGCGACATGCACCAGTTTGTGCATTGGATATACCGTAGTATCTTTCTTATGCTCTTCCTTGGAGCAGTGGCTGCCTTCACGCTTACCTTAGGCGTTGTGGGCAACATCATCTGTCAGGTGTATATAATATCCGTCAACAGCTATATAGTCATCAGCTTCATCAATTTCTCATCACGTTTCGGTAGCATCGGCGAGGCTTTCAAGGAGTTTGAGGAAGACGCGATGATGAATGGAAATGACGCTCCGGAGCTACAACCTGGTTCGGTACGCATCCGATACGGATACGAAACATACAGCAATGCCCTGCCCGAACAGACCACTACCATTTTCGGCAGAAGCTCAGAAGAGAAGGAGGAGTGTGTGGCTGCAGAAATAGATAAGGATGGCGTGGCGGATAAGACGGAAAGCAGTCCGGTCGTGCATGAGACGCGTCACTCTAAAGAAGCAAAGCTGGAGCAGCGCATCAATGAATGGAAAGAAGAGAAGCTGTATCTGACGGATCAGATTACCATCAACGACATTGCCGAACGTCTGGGCACGGACCGCCGCTATCTCTCGCGTTTCATAAACGAGCATTACGGCATCAACTTCTCGCGATGGATATCCGAGATGCGCATCGAGGAGGCCAAGCGTCTTATGGAGCAAAAGCCTGATGAGGGTCTGGAATGGGTGGCTCTGCAGACAGGCTTCTCATCCCTGTCTTACTTCTCGAAGGTGTTCTCGCAGGTGGTGGGTGTGTCGCCAAAGAAATGGCGTGCAAGTCATGTGGAAGATGTGCAATAGTTATTCGGATGGCATACCGTCCGACACAATATTTGCATTTCTGATGCTCAATACTCCTCGTTCAGCGCACGACAAAATCCTTGGTGCGAAATTCTTGAGTTTTGAACGTGCAGCGATAGCGTATTGACGCACAGATGATTATGCTGATATGGGAAGAAGTGTGCAATGAATAAGGGGTATGAACAAGCATCATAGAGTTGCAATAGAGCCTCTTTTACACTCCAATACAGTCACTGTTGTTATACAATAAAGCCTCTTTTACATTCTGATAGTGGCACTATCGGACTGTAAAAGAGGCTTTATCGTTATGTGCGGGTGCTGTTTGCACAGCAGAATACCGTAAAAACAGCAAACCGGAACTCTATAATCAATTTTTATTTTGTAACATGTTTTTACTCTTTGTACGATATTTGCATGGCATAGCCACGCACCCACGGACGGAAGCAAATTGGGTATGAGCTGCGGATACTTTAGAACGAGGTGTCCATAAACTTCTTTGCGTCGTTCCCTTCGATGCCGTTCTGCTTGAGGATGTCGGCAAGCGAACCGTAGTTCGTGCGGAACGTCTCCACTATCTGCTTCTGCTTCTCGGGATTGTAGGTCATGGCTATGCCTGCCGACTCCATTGTTCCGAGAGGCTCGGCGAACACGATTGCAGGGTTGCGGTATTTCATCGCTACGCAGTTCTGCTGGATGTGGCGGAACTTTCCTATGAGTCCGTCCGTGAGAACCGGAGCGTCCTTCGCATAGCTTATCTCCACAACCTTTTCTTTCGAGCAGTCGGTCTCAGGTATGTTTACGAGCAAGGACAGATTGTTTCCGTCGTAATCGAAATCCGTCTGCTTGCCGTCTACCGTCACCTTCTCAGGAACGGCAGAAGCCACGAGCTTCAGTCTGTACTGACGATGCGAAGGCATGCCGCTGTATTCGCCCTTACGTGCTCCTATCTTAATGCACAATGAGCCGTCGGCGGAGTGAGTGGATGAGAGCTGTGTGGTGGCGTAAGCCGTGGCATACTGCTTGTCATTGCCGTTGTCCTCATACATGTCGAATTGCGTGTTAACGTTGCCGGGATATACGGTTACGGTGACAGCCTCGTCGTTGTTGCGCAGATTCTTCACGTCGCCGTACTGCGGGATGATGCTTCCGGCTTTGATGTAGACAGGATATTCGTCCAGCAGGAAGCGGCGCTCGACATTCTGTCCGCCCTTCAGCATCGTTCCAGACGACAGTTCGTACCAGTCGCATCCTGCCGGCAGCCAGACGTTCTGTTCTGACACGCCGTTGTTCATCGGCTTTGTGATGGGATAGACGAGGAAGTTGTCGCCGAACATATATTCGTTACGGTTGCTGTAAGCCTCCTTTGTGTCAGGATAGTCATAATACATCGGTCGGCACAGCGACACGCCGGTGTCGTAGGCATGACGCGCCATGGTGTAAATGTAAGGCGCGAGCGAGTAGCGTTGCTTGATGATGTCGCGGATGATGTCGCGCTCCTTGTCGGCAAATACCCACGGCTCCTTGTTCAGTCCGGCGTTCTTTGTGGAATGCGTGCGCAGCACAGGGCTGAAGGCTCCGAACTGCATCCAGCGTATATACATCTCCGGATTGATGGAGTCGGCTCCCATGTGTCCGCCGATGTCGTGGCTCCAGTAGCCGTAGAGCACGTTGGAGGCGGTGGAGTTGTAGTAAGGTTGGAAGTCGAGCGACTTCCAGCTGATTATGGCATCTCCCGAGAATCCTATCTGATAGCGATGGTTGCCCAGTCCGCCCCAACGATGATAGAGCATCGGACGGGTGTCGTGATGTCGCTCCATGTCGGTGAATGTGGTATAGTTTATCCACCAGGTGTTGCTCAGACGCGGAAATTCCTTGTCGTTGTCCCACTGCTGCCAGTCGAGCCACCAGAAGTCGATGCCGTCACGTTCCATGGGTCGGAGAATCTTGTCGTACCATCCCTGCATGAATCTCTTTGACGAAGCGTTCCAGGCGATGTCCTTCTTCTCGGCAGGATTCATGCCCATCCATCGTGCCATGTCGTCATATCCTTCTTCATAATACTTTATGCCGTCGGCAGGATGCAGGTTAACGGTGGTCTCGAGTTGCTGCTGCTTTGCCCATTTCAGGAAGCCCTTGGGCGAGGGGAAGAGTCGTTTGTTCCATGTATATCCGGTCCATCCGCCACGTCCTTCCTCGGTGTAATGCCAGTCCATGTCCACTACGAGCACGTCCATCGGGATGTTGTATGACTGCATCTTGCCGACGAGCTGGCGCAGTTCGTTGTCGCTATATCCCCAATAGCGCGACCACCAGTAGCCGAACGCATAGCGCGGCGGCAGCGGTTCCTTTCCTGCGAAGACCGTAAAGTCGTGCAGAGCCTTCTTATAGTCGTTGCCGTATGCGAGGAAATACATGTCCTGCGTCTTGCCCTCGTTAGGACGATGCTCCACCCACTGCCAGTCGCTGTTGTCGAAGACGTAGCCATCGGAATCGTCTATGAGGGTCCAGCCGCTCCTTGAGAGCAGTCCGTCCTCAATGGGCATCTTGCCCGTATCGCCACGCGAGTCGCCGTCATATCCGTCGAGAGTGCGGTATGTGCCCTTCAGATTGGCGTCAGGCGCGTCCTTCTGTCCCGGATGCCATGCGAAGGGAATGAGGTGTTTGCCGTCGGCAGTCTTCTTCTTTGTCTTTGCCGAGACGATGGAGAGATTGCGTTCGGTGAGCGGACCTGAGCCTTTCGTGTAGGAGAGAGTGAGATAATCTGTGGATATCACAACCTTCTTAGACGTCTCGTTTTTCTTGTATTTCACTTCCGGATACGATCGGTTGACGGCAATGAACGACTTGTTGTCAAGGAATTTGCCGTCAGGCGCATATTCCATGCGCACGGTTCCGTCGGTGACAAGCGTGAAGCGCACGTTGCTGTCCTGATAGACAACATTGGCATTCTGGGCTGCTGCGGTGAGCGAAAGAGCTGAGAGGGCAGAGGAGAGAGCCAGCAATTTGTAAGATGAATACTTTTGTTTCATTATCAGTATAGGTTTATTGTTTGGATTGTTACAGGGTGCTTGTCTTTATAAATCAGCAATAGGAGAGTGTGACAAAAATGTCGCACCCTCCTGAAAATATATTACTACAAAAATCAAACCGTTTTTTATTTTGCCATAAGGCTGACAGCGAATCCGCCGCCACGTGCCTGCTTCAGCTTCAGCACATCACCTTTCTTGACTGTACGGTGAGTGATGACGTAGGC
>ERZ1026901.1176-NODE-1176-length-16021-cov-58.643367_pt1 | contig 16021 bp, 13 predicted proteins | sample MGYA00380179_ERZ1026901 | MGnify/ENA primary metagenome ERZ1026901 (study PRJEB33269, sample SAMEA4719815) | human gut metagenome | biome: human-associated habitat; feature: organic feature; material: feces | place: Cameroon | collected 2013-10 ... | reverse complement strand
ACCACTCCTTTTCACATAAAATATATAAAACACAATTTACAATTACAAAATCAAGCCCCTAGCCCGAAGACTATTCTCCTCCACCCCAGGTCATAGGACCTAGTGCAAAGGTCTGCCTAAAATACTCTACTGTAGGTTCTAGATAGTCTCCAGAAGACGCCCTTAGTAGGTCGAGGCCCTAGGCCGATGACCATTCTCCTCTAGTTTAGGCTAAAGGGCTCTTGTGCTAGCTGGAGCCTAAAATCCGCTACAGTAGGCAATGGATAAGCCTTCTGAAACGACTTTAGTAGGTCAAGGCCCTAGGCCGATGACCGTTTCCCTCTACCTAGCCTAAAGGAACCTTGTGCAACAGTTTGACTAAAATACTCTACTGTAGGTTCTAGATGGGCTCTATGTATCGAAATACTACTACAGTAGGTGATGGATAAGCCTCCTGAAGCGACTTTAGTAGGTCGAGGCCCTAGGCCGAAGACCGTTAAGCTAGCTGGAGCTGAAGGAGGCTTATCCATCACCGGACATGTAGCACTAATACAAACGCCCATCCCGAACCGGCCACGTAGATTATTGAGACAACCGTTGCACAAGTTCCTTAGCCTGTTTTACCCCATCCGGTATCCCAATCCCATCAAACGGTGTCCCAATGAGATACAAGTTAGGATAATGTTCTTTCACATGTTCACGAACAGCTGCAATAGCAGCACGATGGCCCACATTGTATTGAGGCATGCAATGTATTAAGCGATTAATTTTGATCCATTCTGGATTTGCTTTAAAGTTCATAATACGTTGAATTTCTTTAAGAGCTAATGCAGAAAGTTCTTCATCACTATAGCGTTCTACCACATCATTACCAGGTTTGCCGATAAAGACGCGAAGGACGATTTTATCATCCGGTGTTGTTTGAGGCCATTTTTGGTTCAATATGGTACACGCCGTTAGTGGTGTGTCTGTTTTACGAGTAATTAACAAACCAGAGCCTTTTAGTTCGCCATCAAAGGCTGCTTTATCGAAGGCCATGATTGCAATAGCACAACTGGATTGTTCCATGTTGCGTACGCCATCAAATCCAGTATCCCCTATGAACCAATCTTTATACGTAGCCGGTGGTGTAGAGATAACCAACATATCAGAGGTTTCTTCTCGGCCATTCACATGATAACGATACATAGCATCTACATACGATATATCTCGTACGAGGGCATTCGTGGTCAATGTAACATTGGATGGCATTTGTTCTACAATAGCACTTACCACACTTTCAAGACCACCCGTTAATTGTCTGAACATACCAGACTGTGATGCGGTTCCCTTTGATGCTTTTAGATTTCCATTCGTTTGATGAGCGATAGATTGTTTCTTATCAAATTGAGCATCCGTCATGGTTCCTTTACCGGCACGAGGAACATCACCTTCATTAACAGCACCTTTAGCAGCCTTAGAGACACCAGCCTTTTGATGGCTCATCTTAGCAGCAATCATGCCCTTAACCATATTCCCGTATTTTTGTTCTACTTGAATAAAATGAGGAAATGTAGATAATAGACTGATTTTATAAATATCGCCACCATAAATACCTGCCAATAATGGCTCAATTAGTTTATCCATCATTTCTTGGCCTAAATGATAACGGAAGAAATGACCTATCGACACATCCCCATGTGCATCTAAAGGATACGGCTTCTTAAAATAATCAAGACCAGCACGCAATTTACCAGCCCAGGAAATTAAGGTTGCTTTCACAAAAGGCATCATTTCTGTAGGGACACCCATGATGGAACCACCTGGAATTGGGTGAATGTTACCGCGATCATACACATAGGCCTGACCGGTTTCATTAGATACAAGCGTATCTGCTAGTCCAAGATCTGTAATGAGATCAGTCATTTCTGTTTTGCGGCCCAAGTAGGAATCCGGTCCTAACTCAACAACAAAATCATCTACTTGTTGCGTTTGAATTTTACCGCCAAATCGAGGGGCCTGTTCATATAATTGTATCTGCCAATCTGGTTTGGCATGACCTAAATAATAGGCTGCAGTAAGCCCCGTAAGGCCACCACCAACAATCGTTACCTTCACTTATTAATCCTTTCTTGTATAGCCTTTGCCATGGCCTCCATAAATAGAGGATTTCCATTAGGCATAGGCAAACGTTCATATATGGCCCCTGCGTTCTCGACAATGTTACGACAAATAATATCATTGTCATACAAAATTTCCACATGATCGCTGACAAATCCAAAAGGGATACATACAATGCGTTTTGCTCCATCTAGAAGAGCCCGTTCTATAACACTTTCAATAGTAGGACCTAACCATTCACCATAGGGCGCCGCACTTTGCCACGCTTGATACCAATGATTTAGGCCTACTCTTTTCGCAATTTGATTTGATGCAGATATAACTTCATCTTCATAGTTCCCAACCGTCGAAGTAGGTACACTATGGGCAGAGAAAATACAGGCTGTATCAGCTTGTAATGGATTCGCTGCCATCAACCGTGAACACCAGTATTCAAAAAACTGCGGTCTATTCCACCAAGATTTGATAATTTCACAAGATATATCCGGATACGCTCGTAATATAGAATGTAATTTCCGTTCATATGCGCCCGTTCCAACCATAGAATAAAACGGCGATGTGACAATGCATAAAATAGAAGTATACCCTGCAGCTGCTATGGATTCTACAGCTTGCTCCATACTATGTGGCATATGAAGATAGGCCAAATACATCGCGTCTATCTTCAATAGTGATTCAAGAGTTTTCTTTTGCTCTTCCCCCATCGTCTGCAACAGCTTATTATCCCATTGTCCGATGGCATCGTAACGAGCGGATAGGGCTTCCAACTCTCGTTCCGTCGGAATTTTTCCGCGTCGAATACTCGTCAAATAGGGTAATAAATCAGATGGTTGACGAGGTGTACCAAAAGATAATAACAGTATAGCCGGCTTCATATTATCGGCTTTCACGAGCCCATAATTCACGGCTCTTTTCATGAACATAGTCTGTCAACCAATGTAATTTTTCGGGGTCCGCCTCAGGGAACACACCATGCCCTAAGTTAAATACATGTTTACCGTGACGAACACCATCCATTAAAATTTCATCTACTACCTTGGCTATTGTTTTCGTATTCCCGTACAAATAAGCAGGATCAAGGTTTCCCTGTACTGTTTGTGTAACACCTCTATCCTTAGCCGCCCCAAGAGAGCTTCGCCAGTCTAAAGCGATTACATCGAGAGGCAATTTAGCCCATGTAGAAACAAGATGGTCTGTACCGACACCATTCATGGCAAGCGGCAAATTAGGAAATCTAGATTTTACCGTCGAAATAATACGGTTCATGTGAGGAAAAATCGCTTGTTCATATTCTGTGCTATTAACGGCGCCCACCCAAGAATCAAAAATCTGTAAAGCATTAGCACCAGCACGCGCTTGCATTGTCAAATATTCAATGGACATATCCGCTAGTTTTTCCATTAGTCCATTCCAAATTTCAGGTTCGCTGATTAACATCCCACGAGTCTTGTTATAACTTTTCGTAGGACCGCCTTCAATAAGATAGGACGCGATGGTAAATGGTGCACCACAGAATCCAATGAGCGGTACATCAAGCACCTCGGTAGTCAACAACTCAATGGTCTTGGCAATATACTCTACCTTTGTTGCATCAAATGCGTGTAATCGTTCAATATCTTCTATACGGCGAATTGGAGTATCAAATACAGGACCTACGCCAGGTTTAATATCTACATTCACGCCAATAGCCACCATAGGGCTCATAATATCCTTATATAGAATAGCCGCATCAACGCCATATTCTTTAACCGGTAGTTCTGTCACTTGTGCACACAGTTCTGGTTGCTTGGTGATTTCAAACAATGTGTACTTCTCTTTTATCTTACGATAAGCCGCCTGACTGCGCCCTGCTTGGCGCATATACCATACCGGTGTTATGCCAGGGTTCTTACCCTGAATCATATCTAAATAAGCAGTATTCAAACTTCCACCCCTTTCTACAAAACACACCCATACATTTATATACGTACCTTTATATTAAGAAATTGCGCTTATATTAAAAGTGTACTCCAAAAGTGATGAATATGCAAAGTCAGATATTCTCTATATTCTTTATGATAAAAATTTATGCACGTTGGAGTATATGCGTATCTATGCCGGTAATAGCTTGACCCATATAATACACTTGTTGCTGACACGTAAACAACCAAATTTGTTGCTGTTCACCAAGTTCAGCTAACAACTCAAGCGCACTCTTTTGGCGATCTTCATCAAATCGAACTAGGATATCATCTAATATAATTGGCAATGCATCCACTTGGTATGAAAAGACCTTTGCTAGTGCTAAACGCAATGCTAGATATACCTGATCTGCTAAACCACTAGACCAATGATTAATCGGCAATCGTTCACCCCGTTCATTCAAAAGGGCCAAACCATCTTGTAATCCCCACATATCAAATGTATACGCACCATTCGTTAACCGTTTAATATACTGAGAGGCTAATTCTAGCATCTTTGGTTGTGACTCTTCTTCATATGATTGTTGCGCCCGTTCCATACAATGAGCGATGACAACTTGAGTTGCCCAATCTTCCAAGGCAGATTCCAATTCAGATTCTAACGCTTGTCGTTGTTGAATAGCTTCCCGTTGCTCCTGATCTGACCCCAACGCGCGCATAGCTTCCACGATTTGGCCTCGTTTCTCATAGAGGTTAGCCATCGCATCCTTGCGTGCATTCAGCTCTTGATCTGCATGGGCTAATTCATCAGTCCAATTCTCTTTATTACCCTCACGCAAACGGCGATAGAACAAATCCTTATTTTCACCATCTGGAGTTAACAAATCAAGCTGTACTTGGCTTTGCTTATAAATTGTTTCCCATTGCTTAAACTGATCTTCATCAATGAGTTTTTGACGATATTCATTGGCGCCGGACAATCCACTTTTTTCAAGCAATGCTTTTTGTTCAAGTAAAAGTTCCTTTTCCTTGCGATGCCAATTATCATACTCCATACGATAGCTTTTACGCTGTGATTCTTTTTGCTCCCAACGAATCATTTGTTGTTGAAAGTTCTTATATTGATTATAAATACGTTTTAACTCAGTAGGGGACACAGGTGCTTCAACACCGAGGTTGTACCACAAGGTAACGGCTTGGTCTTCTATGACGCGCAATGCTTCCTTATGCTCATCCAATCGTTTTTCGTAACCTTCAATGGTCCGCAATTGTTCAGAGTACTGGTCATATTCCTGCTTCATACTAAAGAAATCATCTTCATCGAGACTCTTAGCAGCCCCTTCAGGAATCCACGCTTGCCATTCAGCCAAGGCTTTTTCATAATTAGCCTGTAGTTGTTTACCTTCATCATTGTAACGTTGCTCAATAGCAGCGGTTTCCAAGTTCGGCACATCAGATGTTGCCACAGGTAAAGGCACATCTAATTGTGTTTCTAAATACGCCTTACGTTGTTGTAATCGTTCTAATTCACGCATGCATCGCGCTATATCAGAATCATCTACATGACGAAGACGCCATCCATACCAGAACAATCCAAGTCCCAGTATTAATAGAATAATACCACCTATGCTATATAGTACAGATTCCAGCGCAATAAGGCCTGCCAAGGACATCAATACACCAATAACGGCACCAATTCCGCCAATGCGTTGCAACCAAATCGGCATGGAGGCCATACGAGCAGAACCGTTATCTCCTATGCGGGACTCTAGCTCTGCTATATCAGACATGACCGCTTGTAACTCTTGGTGAGCCCACTCATTAACCGGACCATTTTCACCAGGTTTAGCGGATGTACCATCTTCACTGATTTTTGTTTCTTTTTGCAAGGACGGTGCTTGGCTTTGCCAATATAATAATTGGTCCTTTGCAGTGCGGAGCCGTTTAGATAAGCGTTCTCCTTCAAACCAATTCACATCAGTTGGAACCGATTCATCCTTGCGCCACGAAGATTGTAAACCTCTTGAGAAATCAAGTTGTTCCTTAACCTTAGCAATGTAGGCTTCGCCTTCTTCACACTCGCGGCGTAATTGTTCCCACTTCGCACCTTGTTGAATTAAATCCTCGATATCTTGACCATAGGTAGTAAACGGACTATTAGGGTCAAAATTTTCCGGTTTTAATGCTTCTTCTTTATCAAGCCAAAGCTGCATATTTTGACGAGCTTCACGAAGGCCCTCATCGATACTTAAAAACGCATCGCGGTCTAGTGTGTCAGGAGATGTAAACTGTTGCATACGACGACGCGCCTCTTCGCTACGTCGATACGTATCCCATGCACGAAGCACCATCTCTACGCCTTCACGATAATCTTGCCATTCTTTGATTTGATTTTGAATTTCTGCTTCTGTATCCTCGGAAGCATGCAACGCCTGCTGTAGTTCTACATACTGCGTTTCATGCTCACCAAGTGCAGATAAACGAGCCTTGTTTTCCTGTAGTTGTTCTATCAAAACATTGATGCGGCGTTTGCCTGATGCAGATGCAACAAGTAAATCATTAGCATTGGTCTCAATGCTTTTTACTACACCACCGAGTTGCTCGCCCCCTTCGGCGCCAAAGAATCTAGCGCGCACATCTACTTCATTGAGTATATCTACGCCTTGAAGGTCCTCTAAGGTAAGACCGAAAATGCGATTATACGTCTTTTTATCAAGGCCATGCCACCACAATTGATTCGGCTCTTCTTTTATACTAGGCTCACCAGGAGAGTAAAAATCTAGGTTCTTATTTTGTCGGCCTAAATGATAAGCAACCCCCTCTTTGTCGAGTTCAAGCGATCCACTTACATAACCATATTTTTTATGTTTACCGCCAAACAAAAGAGAACGCATGCCTTCTAACAAAGAAGTTTTGCCACTTTCATTAGCGCCATATACAAGCTGTACACCGTTAGGACCGGATTTAAATGTCCAGTTTTCATACGGTCCAAATGAGTCGAGTCGAATCTGTTTAATGTTCATCGTTAACCCCCATTAACACCGTAACCCCTTCCATTTCACTGCGTTCCATAACCCGTTGTAATACATCATCGGATAACAAATCTAAATAACTACCAAGTCGTTTAGACTCTGGACGATTGACCAAGATTTGACGTACCGCCTCAACATCGGTAACGGTTTCATCATAGGCACGTAAATAATCACCTACCATATCAGATAATAAGCGGCGTTCCGCTAAATTGACGGCAGGTCGCGTCTTATTAATCATGCGATACGGCATAACGAAAATAGATTTACTCTTTTCCTCTGACTGTGATTCTCGCAACCATAATTTGCGGACCGCTTCATCTACACATAAACGATGAATTGCGCCCGTCCCAACTAAATGTACAGATACCAAGGTATTCTTATTATATTTCTTACGCAAGGACTGCTTTTTATGGCTCAATAAATCTAATAACTCACGTTCAGTTTGTATGCCTGCAATATCTATCTTAATATCTTCAAAACGAATGGCACTGGTCTCAATAAATTCTAATTCACAATGTCCATTGTGTGATACGTGGACCATATAGCATCCTTTAGCACCGGATTCCTTGCGATGTAATCCTTGAGGATTGCCTGCATATACGACCATAGGGTCTTCTGAAAGCACCTGTGATTTATGGATATGGCCTAGCGCCCAATAGTCCATAGCGCCTTGCATGATATCCGTCAAGTTACAAGGCCCTGTTACATCATGATATTCGCTACCCACACTAGATCCGACAGTCCCATGCATGACAGCAAGGGAAAATTCGTCCCGTTCAAAGGCTTTATAATGGGCAGCAAAATTAGTTTGTTCATTACCATGGCCACAGCTGATGCCGTAAACGCCACCGATTTCGATATTGTTAACCATCAACGGAAATCGTTGTACCTGTGTATCCGAAAACACATGTACATTGTCAGGCATAGATAAGCCAGCGCGCCAGCTTTCAGCAGGGTCATGATTACCTTGCACCATATATACGGGAATATGGGCCTCCCACAAGCGATACATAGCGCGTACAAATCGAACCTGAGCCTCTAAATTATGATCTTCACTATTATATACATCGCCGCTAATCACAACGGCATTAACGTGTTCTCGCACGGCGATTTCAATGATATTATTGAAAGCTTCGTATGTTGCTTCTGCGACGGCACGATCTACATGCCGACTCATCCCCATAGCATATTGAAAAGGAGCCCCTAAATGAAGGTCTCCACAATGTATAAAACGAAAGGGTTGCATATTGTCTCCTTTCCTAACTTATAGAATACTAACATCTAATTATACTATATATTTCTATATAATATGTAAGATATAATATTGTAAACTAATTTATTTATATAGTTGACAATTAGTATTCAAGAATACTACAATTACATTGTAAATATATTCGTTTTTATAAGTTAACAATAACAAGGAGGCTATAATGGCACTTCCAGTAGAGCAAGAAACCCAAGTGGGTTCTTATGAAAAAATATTAACCATTGCCAATCGCATTTTACATGGTGGCGAAATTACTAAAGAGGAAGCAATCGATTTAATCCATACATCCGATGAAGACACCATGATTTTATTAGCTATGGCAGATAAAATAAAACAACATTTCAATGACAATTCCGTCGATATTTGCGCAATCGTAAATGCTCGTTCTGGTAAGTGTCCTGAAAACTGTAAATTCTGTGCACAATCTGCACACCACAATACAGGCGTTCAAGAATATCCATTTATGGATGATGAATCGATTTTAGAGGCTGCTAGAAAAGCAAAAGAAGCCGGTGCAATCCGCTTCTCCATTGTTACAAGTGGTCGAAACACTTCTAACCCTAATGAATTCAATCAAATCTTACGCGTATTAAAAGAAATTCGCGAAGAAATCGGTTTAGAAATTTGTTGTTCTCTTGGTTTGTTAACCTATGAACAAGCCCTTCAATTAAAAGAAGTTGGTGTTACTCGCTATCACTCCAATATCGAAACGGCACCAAGTCATTTCCCTGACATCTGCTCCACACATTCCTATGAGGACAAGATGTCTACCATAGAAAATGCCAAAAAAGCTGGCATTCGCGTTTGCTCTGGCGGTATCTTAGGTCTAAACGAAACGCTAGAACAACGCGTAGAAATGGCGTTTGAACTAAAACGCCTTAACATTGATTCCATTCCATTAAACATATTAAATCCGATTAAGGGTACTCCATTCGAGCATAACAAAGCGTTAAAGCCTATGGAAATTTTACGTACCTTCGCTGTATTCCGCTTCATTTTACCTCATGCGTTAATTCGTACCGCTGGCGGTCGAGAAGTAAATCTACGCGATTTACAATCGTACGCACTAAAAGGTGGGCTTAACGGCATCATGGTAGGCGGTTACTTAACAACCGGCGGTAGATCCCCTCAAGACGATTTACAAATGATTAATGACTTGGAATTAACCCGTACAACCGCTCAGCTATAAACTAACGGTTGTTTCCAATCACTAGTGGATATCTTACATTTTACCAATCTACAAAGACTGTAACACCTCTGCGTGTTTACAATACATTTACACATAAAAAATCCCTAGCTAGTTGCTGTCTAGCTAGGGATTTTTATATTTAAATTTTTAAATTTATTTTTTATATCTAAAATAGTAAATTTAAACTATTCTATTGCCATAACAATCTATAAATGGCTTGACCATTCGTATTGCCTTCAATCGGTTCAGGATCTTTGTCATAGTCAACATTATCGTATTGAGTACCGTTTGGCATATAAGCATCTACTTCTAAAATTTCCATGGTCCGATTATAACGGCTAATATATACCTTGTAACGAAGTTCATCGCCACCAGGTTCATTAACTTTTAGCCAAAGAACGGCATCATAATCACTTTTTTGAACACTATCATTATCTATAAACAATTGATTACCTTTGTCATCAGGACTTACATAGTACCAATCAGTCGCTTGTGCTGTATTTGAAAATGTTATGAGGCAAAATAAGGCCATTAAAGCTATAAGCAACTTCATAGTGGCCCCCTTTCTAACCCAACAACAAAAGTCTTATAACTAGAACGATTTTTTTAAATGTTTTATAAAAAAAATAAAGAGAAGATATTATTCTCCTCTATTATCATATCAAGAAGTATGGTATTTATCAATATTTAATAAACGAATTTTATATTTCATCTAAATTTCATAAAATAATTTTTATGAATTCATTTTATTCTCATCTTTTCTACTTATAATTACCGTATCAAATGATAATTATAAGTAAATATTCCCTGATTACTTAATGTATTTATCTCCCGACAAGTAATACTAACCCCAAACCTACTACTTGTTTAAATACATAGGTCATTTGATGTTAATACTAACACTCCCCTTACATGAAAAAGGACTCCATACGGAGTCCTTTTTTCGTTGCCAACTCTATATACTCATACAAATAAAGCTGCCCTAGGGCAGCTTTTTGTTTTGTAATTCACGTCCTAAATCAGAAGGTACAGGAGCAATAACAGTCACCTGTTCAGATTGTCCATATGGTATAAATGTCAACGAATAGGCATGTAAAGCCTGTCTTGTATACGGTTTATTCCGCGTACCATACATGGCATCACCGATAATAGGGTGACCAATATGAGCCATATGAACGCGGATTTGATGCGTTCGTCCGGTTAGCAATGTAAACTCTAACAAGGACTGCACATCATCATGTTCAATCACACGATATTCGGTTACAGCCTCTTGACCAAATTCATCAACACAACGGCGATTATCAAATACTGGATCAACACCGATAGGTTCATTCACGACGCCATCAGATGTAATATTTCCTTCTACAAGACCGCGATAAATACGATGAATATGTCCTTCTTGTAGCTGTTTAGTATAATATTGTTCTGCTTCACGGGTTTTGCCAAACATAATAACACCTGTTGTATCACGATCCAAGCGATGAACAGGACGAATTTTATGAACTTCTCCGCGCTTAGCATAATAACCTGCCACCAGATTGCTCAATGTATGATGTTTTGTTTGACCTGCAGGATGAACTAGCATAAACGGAGGTTTGTAAACCACAAGGGTGTGAGCATCCTCATAGAGGACCTCAATAGGTCCTTTTTCAACCTCTACACCATAGTCCTTATCCTGTGGCAACTCAATAGTAATAATGTCCCCTTTTCTTATCATTCGTTTTGAATGAGCAACGCGGCTATTTACCTTCACCCGTTTCTTACGAAATATCATCTGTATATTTCGAGAGGATAATGAAAACCGTTCCTTTACATAAGCAGATACCGTTGTATCTACTTCTTCTTTTACTGTATATGTTTTCCAGCTCATATTACCACCATTCGTTGATATATGTATTTTGTTTAGGATATACCATATCTAGATAATCAATCCAATGAGATTCGCCTTGTAATTTACCTTCAAACACAAGATCTTTAGCTGAAACAGCACCCATCAACAAAGCTGCTAGACCGCCAATATCTATGGTGATGTCGATTTCATCCACAGATTCATCAGAAACGCGTTTTACGTTAGGCAGGCTACTTTCACCTAAAGAAAGGGCAAATACACCATTATTCCAGTCGCATAGTGTATCGGTAACCTTAATATTTAGGGTAATTGGCATCATAACGGCTTCTGGATTAACGGGTACCGTGGTCAATGCTGTTTCTACGTCTACGATACGCGCCATCATATATGGCATCGTTGTATGACCTGTTTTTCCATCCGGCACAAATCTATAACCGGTGTCATGCAAGCCCTCATTCCAGCGAATGCTTTCACCTTGAGAGCGATGGTTATAAAAATAATTAAGCAAACCACGTTGAGCACGACGTGTTGTATATACAAATTCCGTAACCGGAATTTCAGGAGCACCCAAACGATATACGGCGTAACCCTCGATTTGACCTTCATCATTTTTTACGACCGCAATGTTCACACCTTCAGCAAAGAAGCTGCCTAACAGGCGTTTCCATTCCTTCTCGCCCCGCTCTGCATAGCCGCACAAATCCTTTGTATACGCTTTGTAAACGGGATCGAGCAATGTCCATTGCTCAACATCATTTAACAATCCAAAGGATAGTGTTTTATCCGTCAAAGGACGTAAATTTTCTAACGGCATCGTCTGTACCCATTGATGAGCATACAAATCCCAGCCATATTGTTGGTAAAAGCCCGCTTTAGAAGGCATCAAAATGGTAATGCCTTGACCACGACGGCGCAATTCTTCTAGGGAGTGCAACAATAACGCACCACCTACACCGCCACGACGTGCGGCTGGATGAGTGGCAACACCAACCATGTAACTAGTAGGTAAGATGGCTCCGCGCACATTGATGTTGTATTGGCGCAAATGCACAGTAGAAAGCAATTGCCCATCTTGAATACCTACAACAGTATTCTCTGGTTCATAACAGTTAGAAAAATAATATTGAAAGAACGGATCTTCTTTTGGTTCAAAGCAATACGCCCAAAGTGCTTCTACTTGTGGCGTATCTTGTGATGTAGCAATTCTAAAATCCATACGATTTCCTTTCTATCCTAAACAGCTCTAGGCTATATATTTCATATAGTGGAATGTATTTCACACACTCTACCCTTTATTATAACGGAAAAGAGTGGCACCATACAGTACCACTCTCATATTTGTTATTAGATTAATCTGATTATTTACCGCCCGTTGCATTATCTGCTTCATTAGCATATACAGCATCGTATTTTTCTGCGAAATGATCAGGATTGTAAGATTCTTTTGCTTGACGAAGACCAGGTAAACCCATATCTTCTTCACGATTGATAAATTCTACATTGCTAAATTCGTGGCGAATGAATTCATTGTTAATTGCTTGATACAAGCCGCGAATATCTGGATTAGCTTTTTCAATGTGGATTAAAGCCATTTTATCATTCAACAATTCGCCGATACTGAAAGCCTCTACGCGGCCAAACAACTTAATAGCGCCGCCTTTTAGGCCTAGTACATCCCAATGATCAAAGAGTAAATTAATAGCCACTAATTCATCTTCAATACCTTCTTCATGATGAGTTTCCACCCAAGACGCTGCCGTTTCACGGCACAATGGAATGATATCTTCTGTAATTGGCACATATTCATAGTTAGAATATTGCATACGGAATTGATTCAAGTGATTTTTCTTTTGACGGAACTTCTTACCAGATAGGTTGATAAGATCTTCAGACTTATAAATATATTCGTAGTTATCACGGTCAGGTGTGAATACATAACGGCCAGGGCATAATTCCTCCATCCGTTCTTTCACAACTTTACTAACACCTTTGAAAATGAATGGTAATTTATTTTCTACAAACCATTCTTTTGCACGCAATAAACCATCTAGGAATTTCGCATCCTTACCAGCAAATGGAGGTAATAGGAACGGATCGCGCTTGCCGCCACCTTGGATGTACAATACGCCATTTTCCTCAGCCCAACGAATGCCATAGGCTTCTTGCCACATATACAATGTAGTAAAGCAATTATCTGATGCTTCGTAATGATGTTGTTCAAAATATGAATCGATTAATGGTTTATCTCTTAATTCAAAACGTTTAAATTCTAAAATAATAATCTCCTCCTTTTCAAGACTCATGGTCACTAGTATCTAGCTACACATAAGATATTTATTGAACCTTTACCTTTTCACCTAGTTCAAAGGTTCCCTTAGTGGTAATAACTTGTTCGCCTTCATTAAGACCTGTCATGATGGACACATACCCATCTTGTTCATCCCCGACTTCAACAACGCGTACGTCCACCGTATTATCAGCGGTTAACACATATACATATTTACCATCTTGATTTTCACGTACTGCCCCGGCAGGAACAACGAGCATCTTAGCTTGAGCACTAGATTCGATGGTTAAACTATAAAATTCACCGGCCTTAATAGCTCCTCTTTCGTTGTTGAAAGTAGCCTTAACGAGTACACTTGGTACATTTGCAGGCTGATTTGTATCTATATAGGTTAACTCACCTGGAATATCAGAGTCATCAACATGCAAAGATACTTTAATAGTTGATTTTGCCGCTGGATCAGCTAATTTCATAGCCGCATCTCGAGGAATACTCAAGGATGCTACCATAGGTGTTTCTTGTTGTATCAACATAAATGGTCGATCTGCAATCGCCATTTGACGATCTTCATTGTAAATGGCCGTCACCACACCAGCTATAGGAGCCGTAATATTAGCAGCTGCTATCTGAGCGGATACTTGAGCAATTTGTGCTTCAATAGCAGCAACGCTTGCGCCATTGCCACCACCGCCACCACCACTTGTGGTTGTCACAGTTTGAGGTCGAGACCGTTCTAGAATACGATTATATTCCTTTTCTGTAATATTGCCAGCTTCACGCATCTGACGTGCGCTTTCAAGCTGTGCACTGCTAACCGTAGGCGCCGTCGTTGTCGTCGTTGTTTCAACAGCAGGCGTATAAGATTGGGCTGCACTAAGCTGACCTTGTAAGGACGCTAATTGTTGTTGAAGTGCAGACGTATCAATCGTCGCCACCACTTGACCTTGTGTGACCTTATCGCCTACCTTCACAGCATACGTAGCCGCACCTGACACGGCTGGTGTAATGGTTGCCTTATTAAGAGCTGTTACATTCGCTTCATTGTGAATTTGTAACGGCATATCCTTATACGTAACATCGGCAACGGATACCGTGGACGTACCACAACCTGCAATCGCACATACAACAATGACCAACAGTGCCATTACAGCACCAAGTCGAAATTTGTTCATACTTTCACCTTATCTCTATCCATTGTATTGATTTTTATCAATACCTTAGTATATCACAAAATCAATAAGAATTGTATGAAAGCTAATTCCCTATATGATTAGATATTACTAGGCAGAAATAATATCTGATATAATATTCCTGAACAAGTATACATATGGAGGTTTCTCATGGAAGAACGTATGGATTTTAGAATTTTAAATAATGGTAGCTTTGTGCCATCCATTGGATTTGGTACCTACAAAACAGGAACGCCAGAGGAAACGGAACAAGCTGTAACGAATGCCTTACAGGCTGGATACCGTTTACTCGATACGGCAGCTTATTATGATAACGAAGAAGCCGTTGGCAAGGGCATTCACGCATCTGGTATCAAACGCACAGATATCATCATTACCACAAAAATTTGGCATACTGACGCAGGCTATGATAATACGATGCGCGCTGTTGAAAGCTCTTTAAAAAAATTAGATACCAATTATATCGACATTATGCTCATTCACCAACCATTGGGTGATTACTATGGTTCTTGGCGCGCTATGGAGGAATTATACGACCAAAACGTGCTACGCGGTTTAGGTCTTTCCAACTTCTACGAAGACCGTTTAATCGACTTGCTATACCACTGCAATGTAAAACCAGTGGTGAACCAAATCGAATGTCACCCATTCAACCAACGTCAATCCCTTATTCAATTGATGAGGAAACACCAAGTTGTGGGCATGGCATGGTCCCCATTTACACGCGATCGCCAACCTATATTTGAACATCCAATCATCAAAAGCTTGGCAGAAAAATATGGAAAAACGAAGCATCAAATCATCTTGCGTTGGCATATCCAACGAGGCATCATTCCATTGCCAAAGGCAACAAGCTTAGAGCATATGAAGTCCAACTTTGACGTCTTTGACTTTAAATTATCCATTACAGATATGGATCTCATGGAGCTACTTGATCAAAGAGCGTTTTTGGAAAATCATCATACTGCTGCGGGGCTTGAGCGGATTTTACAACTAAAATAGTTATAGTTTATGAATCCTCGCATTCTTATCCCTACCAGCATACATAAATGAAATATCCCCTCCGTCAAGCCTCCACCGGCCAGGTCTGACTTCGCCCTGCGGGCTCCGCAGGGCCAAAGTCGTTTGACGAAAGGGGAAATGTTAAATATTTTGTACGATAAGCATATACACTATAGTACCTACAGCAATGGATATGAGCATGTTACGTTTCCATAGGTGTAAACC
>ERZ1026901.1174-NODE-1174-length-16028-cov-5.702373_pt1 | contig 16028 bp, 15 predicted proteins | sample MGYA00380179_ERZ1026901 | MGnify/ENA primary metagenome ERZ1026901 (study PRJEB33269, sample SAMEA4719815) | human gut metagenome | biome: human-associated habitat; feature: organic feature; material: feces | place: Cameroon | collected 2013-10 ... | reverse complement strand
CGATGCCGAACAGGAGAAGGATGATGTTCTGCGGTTTTGAAAAATATGTTTTTACCCGGTTATATCCATTCACAGAAATGTCCGCTCCTTTCCTAAAACATGGATGCCGTTTGTTACGGCAGATGCCATATGTAATACGAGGGCGCCGCACGCATGTACGGCACCCTCTCAAGTGTCAGTCCGATTTACTTAGCAGAGTCACTGTACTTCGTGAGAAGTTCGATCCAGCTTCCGACTGTGAAGGAAACGGATGCGCAGTAGTCCGGATCTTCCAGAACTAACTCGCCGTCAGTTGTCCACCAGTCATATCCACGGTCATCTTTACACGGATATACATCTTCGCCGGCCTCGTTGTAGCCGCCCTTGCTGTGCTGGTAAGTTTCTTCGATCGCTGCAGCAACTTCCGGGTTAGCGGAGTAGCCGCCCATATCTTTGCCCCATGCGGAGAAGCCGTCCTCTGTACATGTCATGTACTGGATGAATGCGCACGCGGTCCACGGAAGCGGGCTGTTGTTTGTAACGAAGAGGTAATGGCAGTAACCGTAACCACCGATGCCTTTGTAGCCGTCCTGATAAGCGGCAACCTTAATGTTATTTAAGGAAACGCCTGCGGACTCTTCTACGGAACGAAGTTTGGAGTAAACTAATAATCCAGCCTGATCTGTTGCGGAATCCGTAACAAGTGTGTTGCAGATCGGGCCATCGTCTGTCTGCTCATTGTAGTTCTCAACCCAGAGCTTGATCCATGCGAGGGCGTATGCGCCGTTCTCGCCAAGTCCAAGATCCTCGGCATCTGCTGCCATCTCGTCGATGACCGGCTTGAAGTATGCTTTCTTTGTATCATCGAGAGCATCGTAAGCATCTTTTAACCATCCCGCATACTTATCTTCTGTCAGCATGTATAAGAAGTTCTTTCCGACGATCTCGGAATCGATATCCATGTATAACGGATGAACGCCTTCTGCCACGAAATCCCAGCAGTTATTGTACTCTGCGCTTCCGGTGCTGTTGTACATGAATACCTTGTTTAAGGTCTGCAGCGGAAGGAATCCTTCATATGCATCCGGTGTGGTCCCGTTTGCCTCTGCCCATTCCTTCGGGATATAAGTCTTTAAGATTCCCGGCTCTACCATCTTCGTCTGGATCTGGTTGCCGTCCTGGATCAGGGTCATTGCAAAAGTTCCCTCGGTCTTTAAGGAATCTGCGGTCAGCTGCTCAAAGATCTTGTTGTTCTTCGGCTGCTGCCACTCATATTCCATATTGTAGGACGGGTCGATCGACTGCAGGTATTCGATGAATAACGGGAGTGCGCTCTTACCACGGCTGGAGTTTCCGACACCGTAGAAGGTCTTTCCGTTGGACTCCTCGATGGCTTTCTTTGCAAGCTCTTCCATCGACATTCCTTCGGCTTCCTTGATGATCTTTTCTACATCGGAAAGATCAGCATCGTCCGTTTTCGCTGCCTCCGTTGCCGCTTCACTTCCGGCTGCCGCTGTCTCACCGCCTGCCGCCGCTGTGGTTGCCGTTGTGGTTCCACCGCCGCCGCATCCTGCGAGGGACATCGCTGCCATGGAAACTGCAAGTGCCAATGACAAAGTACGTTTTCTCATAAAACTATTCCTCCTTCATCTGATTGGGTCATTTTGTTTTTCTCACGACTCATTTTGTACTTTTATTATAGCGGTGCGCAGAAAAATTTAACAGTGGACAAAACTGCGATAGTTTGTGAAATCCTGTGATTTTGTATAATTGTGTTTCGTATTTTTGCTTTTTTTGTGCAGTTTCGACATATGTTTTAGATTGTCAGAATTGGTAGTACCGGCATGTTGCTGTAAGGCATGTTCTTCGATATGAAAAGAATGTGCCTTGTCACATTCGGGCGTATCGCGCAAGCGCGGACTTTGGCTCGTTGTTCGCGTAAATTAAAAAAGAGAACCTTGCCCCGACAGGCTCAGTTCTCTTTTCATCATTTTTATTTTCTGTCATTTCAGATTCCGGATCCTCTGCCGCTTTTCCATTGCAGAGCTTTCCGTTTAAATTCTTTTAACTGCCAGTCGATCTGCTTTTTCACCTTCTCGAGATTTCTTGTCCAGCCGTATTCCCCGGTCTCGTAGTTTGCTCCAAAATGCACCTGATAGATCATCTCTTTCCGGACTAAGGTCTCTTTACAACAATTTTCTCCGCTATTAATACAGGTTTTTCACCTTAAACTCTTTCTCAAGCTCTCTTCTCTGGTCCTTTTTCGCGATATCCGCACGTTTGTCGTACAATTTCTTACCTCTCGCCAGGCCGATCTCAACCTTTACGAGACTTCCCTTAAAGTACACCTGAAGCGGGACCAGCGTGTATCCTTTTTCCTGGATCTTTCCCTTCAGCTTGTTGATCTCATAGCGGTGCATCAGGAGTTTCCGCTCGCGGAGTGGATCTTTATTAAAGATATTTCCCTTTTCGTACGGACTGATGTGCATGCCGTAGATCATGACCTCATCGTTCGTGATCCGCACAAAAGATTCCTTGATGCTGCATTTTCCCATCCTGAGAGATTTTACCTCGGTTCCCGCAAGCGCGATACCGCACTCAAATTTGTCATCGATGAAGAAATCAAAATATGCCTTTTTATTGTTTGCGATCAGCTTAAATCCGCTGCTCTTTGCCATAACTTCGTCCTCTTTTCCGTTCCGGCAGGAGTGTCCCATGCCGGAACCATTTCTATCACAAGGTCTGTCCGCTGCAAAAAACGAAACCGTGCTATCGTTTGTCGAAATTCCGCACCGGAAGGAAATCGATCGTTTTCAGATACCGGTCCACAGAGACGACCTGGATCTTCACGGTCTGGCCAAGCTTGAATTTCTTTCTCGTCCGCTCTCCCACCAGTTCATAGTGTTCCTCATCAAACACATAGTAGTCGCCGTCGAGGTTCGCTAAGCGTACCATGCCTTCCACCGTATTCGGAAGCTCCACATAGAAGCCGTAATTGCTGATCCCGGAGATCACGCCGGTAAATTCTTCCCCGATATGGCGCTCCATGAACTGAACTTTCTTTGCCTTATCGGTCTCCCTCTCCGCCTCGTCTGCGAGACGCTCCCGGGAAGATGTCCAGATCGCAACTTCCGGAAGGATCTTCTCATAATGGGCGATCCTCTTTTTCGTGAGACCGCCGTGGAGATTTTCCTTGATGATCCGGTGGATCTGGAGATCCGGGTATCTTCGGATCGGGGAGGTGAAGTGCGTATAATAGTTTGCTGCGAGACCAAAGTGGCCCATGCATTCCGTCGTGTACTTTGCCTGCTTCATCGAGCGGAGTGCCAGTCTCGCGAGCAGCGCCTCCTCCGGGGATCCCGCTGCCTTTTCGAGCAGTTTCTGCATCTCCTTCGGATGAAGCTCGCCGTTCTGGAGCCGGATCGAATAGCCAAAATTGTTGATCAGAATGCCGAAGCGCTTGATCTTCTCACCGTCCGGTTTCTCATGACTCCGGTACAGGAACGGGATCTGCTGCCAGTAATAATCCTCTGCGACCGTCTCGTTCGCAGCCAGCATGCAGTCCTCGATCAGCATCGTCGCCGCATTCCGCTCATACGGCCTGATCTCGACCGGACGTCCCTTTGCGTCCAGGATAATCTTGCACTCCGGGAAATCAAAGTCGACCGCACCGCGCGCCATGCGTTTTTTCCTCAGCACACGGGCCGTCTCATCGAGAAGCAGGAACATCGGAACGAAATCTGCATATTCTTCGAGGCACTTCTTTGCAAATTCCGCTTTTTCCTTCGATTTCTCTTTCTCCGGCGCATCCGTCTGCGGTTCCTCAGTCCCATTCTTTGCCTCCAGGATCGCATTCACCGCCGTGTATGTCATTCTGCGGTCGATCCGGACGACCGACTCACAGATCTTATGTCCCACGATGATCCCTTTTTCATCGATATCCATGAGGCAGCTCATTGCCAAGCGATCGCAGCCCGCATTCAGGGAACAGATCCCGTTGGAAAGCCGGTGCGGCAGCATCGGGATCACACGGTCCACGAGATACACGCTCGTTCCGCGCTTATATGCCTCCGCATCGAGAGACGTCCCCTCCTTCACATAGTGACTCACATCCGCAATATGGACTCCGAGATGGTAGATCGTCTCCCCGTTGATCGTCTCCTTCGACACACTGACCGCATCGTCGAGGTCTTTCGCGTCCTCGCCGTCGATCGTCACCATCGGGACATCTCTGAGATCCACTCTTCCGTTCTTCCCGATCTCCTCCGCCACATAGTCTGCGGAGAGTTCCTCCGGCGCATGGGAAACTTCTTCCATCACGTCCTCCGGGAACTCCTCCGGAAGTCCGTAGGCACGGACGATCGACAGGATATCGACTCCCGGGTCATTGATATGTCCGAGGATCTCCTGCACATGTCCCTCCGGATTCTTATTTCTGGTCGCATATGTGTCCAGTTTCACGACTACCTTGTGTCCGGAGACAGCGCCGTTCTCTTTCCCCTGCGGGATAAAGATGTCCATCGTGATCCGTGGATTGTCGGGAATCACAAAGCCAAAGCTTTTATTTTTTTCAAAGGTACCGATCAGCGTCTCGTTGGCATGTTTTAATACCTTTAAAACTCTCGCCTCCGCGCGGCCGCCTCTTCCGTTTTCATCAATAATGACCTGGACCGTATCCCCGTCCATCGCGTCCCCGGTATCATCCGGCGGGACAAAGAGATCGCCGTCGCGTCCCTCGATCGTCACAAATCCAAAGCCTCTGTGATGCGCTGAAAAGATCCCCGTCTGCGCAAACACCTCGGATCTCGCGTACTTTCCCTTCTTCGAGATCCCGACCTTGCCGGAAGCGACCAGTTCATTTAAGACCTCTTCCAGATCTTTTCTCTGCTCCTTCGGAACCCCGAGAAACATCGCGAGTTCTTTTAATTTCATCGGAACATATGTCGGATCCTTCATCAGGGTCAGCAGCATCTGTTTCCGCTCTTCCATTAACGTTTCTTCCATTCTTCTCCTTGTCATATCAAAAACAGTTTTTCAAAAGTTCCCGGCACAGACTTCACGCCGGGCAGCCGCAAATAACCGGATAGATCCTGCGGACAGTTCTCAGACAGTGCAGCTTCCGATCTTCGTGTTAAACAAAAACACTCCTGCACGGGAATTATCGCTGCAGGAGTGTTCGTCATCTTAAAATTAGATTACCTTTAAATTTAATACCAGGGCAAGTACAAAAATCAGGACTGCCGCAATTTTTGTAAATTTCTCAAGGTTGCCTTCCATAGAACGGCCTTTATTTTTTCCCCAGTAGCTCTCAGCTACACCACTGATCGCGCCAAGTCCGGAAGTCTTTCCTTCCTGCATTAACACGATCACTGTCATTGCGATACATAAGATAACGAATACGATCGTCAGAATAATTCTAATCACCGACTACACCTCCTGTCCACAGATAAAAGAATCATAGCATAAAACGCCTGCGCTGTCAACGACCAGCTTTAATCCTTCAGACCGCTCACATCCAGCCAGTCTCCATGGTAGACCTTCTTTCCGTCCGCACCGGTCGTCCAGATCTTATAGGGATATGGCTGATTTACAAGTGCCTGATCATAAGGTTCCGTGATATCCGCCCGGTCTCCTGCGCCGCTCGGTGTCAGATGACTCATAGCACTCTGGTCCGCGGGGGAAACCGCAAACTCTCCGGTCCCCAAATTCGCACGATCACCGATCACCGGCTTTCCGGAAAAGCCCGCGAGCTCCAGATAAAAGCAGGACTTCCATTTGATTTCGGAAGAACCTGCGCTTCCGATCAGAATTCCAACATTTTGGTCCCAGCCGCGCGAGATCGTTGTCCCGGATTTTATTGTGCTTCCATACCGGTTGATATTACCAGCGAAATAGCAGTTATCAAAAGAAGCCTTTGAGTTACCGTTTGCAAGGCCGATAAAACCGCCTACAGCCTTGTTATTTTCTCCCGCACAGTCATAGATTCCTGCAGCGATGAAACTGTTTGAGACCTTCAACGCCCCCTTCAGTTCTCCCACGAAACCGCCGACCTTCTTTCCACCGGCAAGATTCACACCGTCGATCAAGGTTGTCGGTCCCTTACCCGTATTCGTGTCCAGCTGTGCGTCATTTCTTCCTGCGACATAACAGTTTGTGATCTCAGCCGTTTTTTGTGCTGACACGGTCAGCTGACCGATCAGACCTCCGGTTCCTTTTGTATTATATGGATCCGTAGAGCCGACAACATGCCCGGAAAACACACAGTTTTTGATCAACATGGAATCCGTGATATCCAGAGAACCGGCAAGACCTCCGACAGCACCTCCGCCATTCTTCTGGACCAGAACCGATTTTCCATAGATCTCAACCTGATCCAGAACCAGCTTTTTCGCCTTAAGGGATCCAATGACCCCGCCGACAAATGAACCGTAGCCTCCGATACTAACCTTAATCTTATCCCCGTATATCTTGATCCTGCTCAGTGTAAGCTGTTCAGCCTCTTTACCGCTGTCCCCCGCTACGAGAATTCCGGTATTTCCGTTCGAGGAAACCACTTCCGGATTTTTTAAATTCAGATCTTTGATCTCAAAATCTGAGTTGCCGTAAAACAGCGCTGCCCCTCTGTTATTTTGATAAGAATTCTCCGCGATCTTTAGACCTGCAATCGTGTGACTGCCTCCGTCATAGCAGCGGAGAGAGTCATTATCGATCGGGATAAAGGTTCCTTGCGGTACCGGCGACCAGGTACCAATGTAAATTTGTAAATTTCCATATGCGTCCTGAATCTCGGTTCCGTAGGCTTCCGCCTGGCTGTCCTGATCAGATTTCTTATCAAACTCCTGATCATTCTGCCACAAAATATCCGCAGTCTGAACGGCCTTCGTCACACAGATCGTATTGGAATTATTTCCACTGTTTCCAAAGAAATTCAGGTTTTCCAGATGTCTCGCATTTGCAATGTATGCCGTATAAGTCCCATCATCATTCATCTCGACCCTCTGGAACATGCTGTTCATGACGGTACATTCTTTCTCCGTCGGAATTCCGATTTCTTCATGGATCCCGACCTTGATGTCTTCACCGGCTTTCAGATCTTGTGAATTTCCTTGATTATCAATCGAGTGAAGGGACTGATATCCACCGCTTGGAACAGAGAGATTATCCAGATAAAAGCGGATCTTTATCTTTCCGCTTTCGCCCGGAACGATCTCCATCCTTTTCTCCGTAACATCTTTCATATTTCTCCATCCATAACTCTGGACACTGCCCGGATTCAAATTCTGTTCATTCACCATTGTGAGCCGTGAGCCGGAAAAATCAGTCCCGTTCCAGATCGGGTTGAGCACATAATAAAATGTCTTTCCACTCAATGTTCCATTTACCGACACAGAAAGATACGTTGTCGTATCGTTTATCCGTGGAATTTCTATCTCATGTTCCACATATAAGCGGTTCATGCTGTTTGCCTGAATATTTCCGGTGTCAGGAATTTCTTCCTTTTTCTTCTCTGCGGGCACCATCCAGTCCCCAATATGCACCCGCACATACCTGTAGAGCGCTTTTTTCTGCTCCGCTGTCACAGCCGGATCTTTTCCATTCAGATCCGTGACAAGCGGCATCGGATATGCCGTCTCCTCAAATACCGGATCATATGGAACTGCCTTGTTCTCAGACTTTTTCGCCTTCTCCGTTTTTCCCGGATCTGCAGCATTCTCCGTTCCCTCAAACAGATCCTTCAACGTATCCGCATATGTGACTGCCCTCGCCCCGTTCACGATTGCAGCGCTGTAGCAGTACGGATACTCCGATGCCTGCTTTCCTTCGATCGCGGCGGTTCCGGTCGCGTGCGGATCTCCGGAGAGAGCGATAAACGCGGCACACTTCTGTCCGTCGTCGGCATCCGGTTCGTTCCCCCATTCAGAAGTCTCAGGCGCCAGGTTTACCCCCTGCGCGGAGTATAAGGAAGCAGTCACATAGGAATGGGAGATCTTGCTGTTCGCCGGCATCACAGCCGCGAGACCTCCCGCCCTCGTGGCTCTCGAGACGATGTTGTACCGTCCGGAAAGCCCGTCAAACTCCTTCTTGTCAGGAAGCGGGGTGATGAGAAGCTTCCCACTGGACGTATGTGCCCCGACGTAGCAGCTGTCAACCGTGACCGCCCCGCTCGTCACGACACTTCCGAAAAGTCCGCCCGCATAGTCTCCGCCGTCCACATAGACAGCGGCGGCACTGCTGAAGACGCGAATGATACCAGAAGAGATGCTGCCGACAAGTCCTCCGGCGTTTCCGGATGACGAATAGATCCCAAGCGTCTTTTCCTCATCGTCCGACGGTTCTTCCAGAGCAGTCTTCCCACTTCCAGCCGCCTTCGCGGTCTCATCTGTCCCGTTTCCAGTCTCTGCAGCCACGGTCCGCTCCGCCCCGTCTCCATCAGGATCGTCTGCATTCTGACCCGCATGATTCCCGGAAACTGCCGCCGAAAGCTGTTCTGGTTTACTCACCTGCGGTTCTATCATCTCCGGCGCGTTTTTCTCCTTCTTTGTGAGGAAGCTGTCCTCGACAACAACGCCCTCGATGGAGAGCTCCGCCCCCGAGAAGCTTCCGATGAGGCCTCCGGCATCCACCGGCGCGGTTGAAGTCATCGCCTTCTCCCCCGACGCATGGACCGACGGATACTGGATCATAACATTTTTGAGCTGGATCCTCGTATCCGCCCCGCCTGTTCCGATCAGCGCGCCCGCACACGCCAGACCGGAGACCTGGATCTCCGGGCACCGCAGCTTCAGACCGAAAACGGAAAGGTTCTTTATGACCGTTCCGAACAGTCCACCGCTCATTTCGGAGTCCTCGTCCCCGGTGACCGTGATCCGGTCGATCGCAAAAAGGTTTCCGTCATAATTTAACGGGAACTGCGGCTCCACCGGAAGAAAGCTTCCGGCAGCCGTATGGACTGATTTCTGACCTTCTTTCTCATCCAGGACATGAAAGGAAACAGAGATCTCACCCTTCGTCTTCGCGAACACCGGTGCGAAAGACGCGAGGCGGTGGATGTCCGCCGTCTCCTCGCAAAATTCCTCCCAGGAGAGATTGCTCTGCTGGACCGCGTCATAGAAACAATCTTCCCCCACCGGTGTCAGCCCAAGAGCGTCTCCCCTGTTTACAGGATCAACCGCGGAGACGCGGTAATCAAGATTCTCCAAATGTCTCATATTTTCGACTGTGACTTTGCCGTTTTTTCCCACATCACCGTTTTTTTTATCCCCAAACAGGCTGTTTTCCCGGTAAACGGTCGTCGTCTGCACCGGGTTCTTCTGTCCGGCAAGCAGGACATCGACGCTCACGTCGATGTCCTCGCCCGGAATCAGTTTCCGGGTTCCATCAAATGTCACATGTGTATCGGAATTCAGGCTGTCAAAATTCATACCCGATGCCGTAATATCATCGAGGATCACATAATAGTCATGCCCCGCGAGATCCGTCGCCGTCCGGGCATTCGCGCTGTCCGATTTTTTTAACTCCATCCGGCATTTCGCGCCGCTCTGGACTCCTTCGATCACAAGCTGGACTGTGTAGTCCGCGCTGCTCCCCTGCATGTTCGGGTCGTGGACCTTCGCATATAGGACGGACTCATTGTAAAGACTGAGGGATACCGGCTTCAGATCCGTCTTCGGCTTTTCGCCTCCATTCCCCACGGTCTCCCCGCTGTAATATCCGACCGTTACCGTCTTCCCCGCATAATCGGAATTTGCGCCTGAAAAGCGTTGGCGTATTCCAGGATCCGCTGCCGCGTCCTTAAGCGCCTGCGTCCCGATATCCCCAGTCACAAACCGGTACTCGTCGGAATACCAGACAGCACGGATACAGCCCTTCCCCGGCTCATAAAAAATGAGATAACTTCCGTCTGTCCTCACGGTCTCATCGATCGAGCCGAAAGGGAGAAGACGTTCTCTGATCTTATCATTTTTGTCCACTGCACCCGCCGCGTAGACGATACAATACTCCCCGTCAGTTCCGGACGGTTCCCCGAGCTTACTCTCGCTGTCGGCCACATCCTTTAAAAGCTCTGCCATCGTCCCCCGCGAGGTCTCAAGGCTTAAACGGTTCTGCGCTGCCAGGAAAACCTGCTTTGCCGTCTGGTCCATCTCGACCCGTTTCAGCTGTCCCTGATAGCGGATCGCCGCAACAAAAGAAACACCGGCAAGGATCGTGATGATCACGACGACCACCAAAAGCTCTGCCAGTGTAAAACCCGATTTTCCTCTCTTTTGTCTCTCTCTTCTGTCCATCATCTAAAGTCCCTCCAGGTTGACTGCGCGGACCGTCAGTTCCGGAAGGATCGCCGCCGGATTCTGTCCGTCTTCATTCGCCTCCGCCTTCTCATAGACCGCAAGGTTTTTTACGGTGAAGCATGCGTTTTCATAGGTGCAGCTCTCAAATTTTGTATAGAAATGGTCCGCCATCGCCCCATTTGAGAGAAGCGGGACCGACTGGGACGCCCCAGCATAGACCTTGCAGATCCCTTTCTCCGGATCATTTGCAAAGCTCATCCATACCCCGTCTTTTCCGTTCCTGAACGTGAGGCTCCCGGAATCTTCCGCTTCCTCCACCGCGCCGGAGAGCTCCGCCGAGAGAAGCTCCGCCGTCGTCGCGAGGACAAGCTCTGCCTCCGAGCGTCCAGCCGTTCGCCGGTACGCCTTCTGAACCGCCATGACGCCTCCGCAGACGGCGATCGTCACCATTGACATGATGAGAAGGGACGCAAGGAGCTCAACCAGAGTCATCCCACACTCTGATAACCGTTTTTTCTTATCTCGCTGCCGCATCGTCATACCTCCAGATCTCGGTGTGCCCGGTTCCCGCATGGTACAGGATGATCCGGTACGACCCGTCATTTCCGTCCGCGGCACTTCCGATCTGTTCGCCAAAACGTCCATCTCCCACCGGTCCGCTGGTCTCCCGCCCACTGATGAAAAGAGAGCCATCTGTCCGGAGCTCTTCCTGTTCCTGTTCCAGCTCATTTCTGCCTGTATAGTAAGAATTGGCCTTCGCCTCCCCGAGTTCCAGCATCTTCTTTGAGGAAAGAAGCGCTGTTGCGAACATAGAAAGTCCCAGGGAGACGATGAGGACAGAAAGCAACAATTCTGTCAGGCTCTCGCCGTTCTCAGATCTCATCTTTTTCCAGATGCCAGCCATCGCTTTTGTCCTCCTTTTTGCATTCGCCACGCAGAACACAGAGTCTACGGTTCCGTGATCATTCCCCTCTCCCAGGCGATCTCTGTCGTCTTTGTGGTTGTCGTAATCGTCCACTCATCGATGATATTTCCTTCATCGTCCGTCTCTTTCCCGTACTCCACCGAAACATCTGTGTCTGTTGTCTCTTTCGCCGGGATCACAAGCTTCCGCCTGCAGAGATCTTCCGGGGCGTCCTCCGGGGTCACTGTGTCGGAGATCAGCGCCGTAAGTCCATAATCCGGAGCAACGGTGAGCGTGACGTCCACCGTAAGATCTGTCACCGTCTTTTTCTTTGTTCCATCCTGTTCCGTCACCGTCATCGAGAATGTCCTCTTATCGCTTCCCGCCGTCTGTGAAAAGCTGCACTGATCCGACATCGGCTCATACTGGGATTTCACGAAGGATCTAAGAAAGGAATCCCCGGAAGCTGTGTCTCCCTCACCGGGTGTTTCTCCTTCTTCTCCGCCCGCATAGGAAAAGCTTGCCGTATCACTTACGGGATCGGATCTTCTCGAGTCCTCCACAAGAACCTCCACGACATGTACCGCATTCGTCGGGCGCTGGATCTCATCACGCAGAAACGCAGCCGCGGATTCCACCGCGAGCCGTTTCCGATCTGCCTGTGGGACCTGTTCCATCTTTCCCGCCGAGGCAGAAGCCGCCGCAAGGATCATCGAAGCGCAGACAGCGCAGAGGACAAAAAACAGAATTGCCGCTGCGAGACTCGCCCCATATTCGTTTTTTAATCTTCCGCGTGTCAAAAACCAATCCATCCGTTACTTCTCCAGTACTGCCTCCGCAGCCGTCTCAAGATCTGACCGCTCCAGATCTGACATGTCCGCATTCGCGAGACCGCCGTTTCCGGAGTTCTCCTGCGCCGGCACTCCGATTCCCTCCGTTGAGTTCGAATCGATGTTCGTCTCATACGCCGTCATGTAGAATGATACCATCACCGGTCCGTCCACAATGTTTTCCGACTGAGCAGCGATCACCTTGTTTCCGCACGCGACGCTGACATCGTGGATCATCGTCCTGCAGGAGCTGTTCATGACCTCGTTCATCATGGATATCGCCGCGTCATAATTCTTCGCGCCAAAGCTCACGGAGACATCCCGGCGCACTGTGTTTCCATCCGCGACCGGCTCAGAAAAGCTGAAATTGAAATCCGTCGCTGTCGAGAAGATCTGGTTCAACTCCTCGACCTCGTTTTTAAAGTAATTGTACGTCTGAAGCTCCGGAAGACCTGCCGCCTTGTTCTCGTCGATCTCCGCCTGCATCGCCTGGAGCTTCTGCGCCTTGATCTGCTCCAGAGAGATCTCATACTCGAGATCTGTCGTGTCAGCCGCACGGATCCGCGCCTCAAGCGGCGCGTAGATCCCGCAGTACCAGACCGCGCCCAGCGCCAGAACGACGAACACTACGAGAAGAAATTTTTCTCTTTTTGTAAAAACGTATTTCATTAAACGATTCATGATGTCTCACCGCTCTCTCCAGGCTTGTAGAATGATACTGAAAGGACCACGTCCACCGGCTTCTCCGCCGCAAGGGCATCGATACTTCCTGCTTTCTGCTCCTTCGTCGATTCGAGGGAGGCAGTAACATAGCGGACCGTCCCATCCTGCTCAATCTGCGCGATCAGGTTCGCGAGGACCGTCCCCTTCGGGAGCACGCATGTGATGTCCATGTGGTCCTCATTGATGGAGACCGCGGAGACGGACTGGCAGAGTGGGAAGATCGTCGTCTTTAAGGTACCGAGCATTTTGATCCGGTCAGGAGTTCCCGCCTCCTCCTCCGTGAGATAGCTGCTCCCGTAATGGGCGTACTCGACCGTGACCTCGTCCATGGCGCTATTGGCCTCCTTAAGGCTCTCGAGTTGGAGCACCGTGTTCTGATAGCGTTCCTCCGCGATATCCGCCGCCCGCATCGGGGCAAGAACAGCAAACTGCACGAAGAAATACAGGAGGACCCAGAAAAGCACGAACGCGATAAGCTCCGCGATGACCGTCTCCTTTTTGTTTTCCTTCTGGTGAAGATTGATCCGCTTTTTCTCCGGATATTTCGGGCCTCCGATCCGGACTGCGGCGATTGACTTCAGATCCGCCATGGTTCATTCTCCTTTTGTAATTTCTGTAACGGCTGAAGCTCCTGCCACCCGCGGCAGAAACCGCTTCGCCGGTCTGTTCGTTCTGATCTAGTCTAAAAGGACTCCGTAGGTCTGCGGGCTGTCCATCCACTCCGGCATCCTCTCATGATCCACCTCCGGGGCTAGCTCCGCGAGGCTCTTTAACGGAATGCTGACATTCTCGCTGACTGCCCGGAGCAGCGGTTCATACTTCGCGCCGCTTCCACAATAGTAGAGGGCATCAATCGTATTGTCCGCGTTGTTAAAGCTGTAGAAGTTCATGACACGCATCACCTGGACCGCAATGCTCTGGATCCGCTCGTCCAAAAGGCCCTGATACCTGTTCTTCTCCTGCTCTTCCCATAGGCTCTCGTCCGCGTCAAGCCCGAACTCCGTGAGCTTTTCTTTATTCTTCCCGACAAGCAGCTCGATCTCACTGCAGCCGGGCTCCATGTTTCTCGTCATGTCATAGATGCCCTTCCGGAAGAAATGGATCATCACCGCGCGGTTTCTGAGATCCAGAACCGCGAAATCCTTTTTTGCTCCGTCCTTCTCTCCACCTTCCGCACGCTCCAGGATCCGCTCAAGCCCCACTGCGGCCGGAACGATACCGGCGATCTTTAATTTTGCAAGCTTCGCGATCTCCGCGATCTCCTCACAGAGATTCTTTCGGCACGCGGCAGCAAGGAGGTCCATTTCCTTTTCATCTCGGTCGATCAGGGCATAATCGTACCGGTAATCCGCGCTGCGGTCTCCCGTATAATCGTGGAATTCGTACGGCAGGTTCAATTTCAGCTGATCCACCGTCATGAGAGGCATGTGGACGCGCTTTACATAGGAGTCCTCCTGCTTCAGAACGAAGACCGCCTTTTTGCAGCGGACATTTTTCTCCGCGAGAAGCTCCCGGACCGTCTGGGCGATCAGCCTGTGGTCTGCTTTTTCTCCGTTTTCGATCCTCTCGGAAAAGTATTCCGCCAGAACGTTCTTTTCCATATATGCAATTTTGATCCGGTAATTACCGAGCTCTATTCCGAGACAATTTTTCATCCGGTTCTTCTCCAATCTAAAATAGTCCTGTATACCATGCAGTAAGCGGCTCCCCGTAAAGCAGCATGACCATGCACGCAGCCGCGATCGCGGGTCCAAAGGGAATGCGCTCCGTTTTTCTCACCGCCGCGAAGAAAAGTCCAAACATACAGCTTAAGATCAGGTAAAACAGGATCTCCCAGGCAGACGTCATATAGAGACCTGTCATAAAAAAGAGTTTGATATCCCCGCCGCCAAGGCTCTCCTTCCCCGTGATTTTGTCAAAGATCAGGGATAGAAGGAGCAGCCCGCCGCCGAGGGCAATTCCAAAGAGGACTCCCCGAAGGATCCCGGAAAACGGCTCTCTAAATAAAATGGACGATCCGAGATAGAGGACCGTTCCGAGGATGATCAAGCGGTCCGGGATGATCCAGTCATGAAGGTCCGTGAGACTCAGTGTCAGAAGGATCATCCATAGGAGGATCACCTCGAGGCTCAGAGCCGTGACGTCAAAGTGGCAGACGATGAGCACACAGGCGATCCCGGAGAGGAGCTCCGTGATCGGGCACTCCGCCGGAACCTTCGCCCCGCAGTATCGGCAGCGCCCCTTTAAGACGAGCCAGGAGACGAGGGGGACAAGGTCAAGCGGTCCCAGCACATGTCCGCATCTGTCACAGTGCGACCGCCCGGCAAGGACTGACTCCCCGGAGAGCAGGCGCGACGCCGCGCAGTCCGCGAAGCTCCCCAGCGCGCAGCCGAGGATGAATGTGATCGTAAGGATGTAGGCAGTGATGCCCGCGCTAAGGTGTAGCATGGTTATTGTCCTCTCAAACTTTAAATGGTTCGTTAATCCGATAACTCTTTCCTGGTCCGTACGGATTCAGCAGGTTTCCCTTTTCCTCTCTGAGTGTTCCGTCATCGTTATAATATAGGGCTGTCTCGAGCTTGTTGTCCGCTGTCTGAGTCGGAGCGGCAAATCACTCTCCTGCCGTACAAAACAAGTTTTTAATTTGCAACGGCCGATCCCGCCCCAGGTCCGAACGGGTTGGTATTTCCACCCTGGTATCCGACTTTATCCTCGCCGGTGTAATAAGGAGCTGTCTGAACCGGAGCTGCCTCTATGTTGTTGTTTTTTCCATCATTCGGTCCACCGATAAAGACGATGATCTTATCGCAAACCTGATCGTTAATGGCTTTCTGGCTGTAGTCCTTCGCCAGCTGGTTACAGCTTTTTCCTTCGTATTTGGCACCGCCATAATTGGTTCCGGTTACCAGGATCGGGTCACTCAAGGTTCCTGTCTTCGTATCGTAGACAAAATAGGCCGCTGTCTTCTCACCGTTTCTCACATCCTGGACATCCGGATCCGAGTAAAAGACGGTAACCGCTGCTGCCTTTGCCGCACGGATGTTCGCTTTATTCGTCGCCATGACCGCCTTTTTCCTCTGTCCCGCAAAAAGCGGAACGCTGATCGCAACGAGGATCCCGATGATCGCTACCACGACGAGAAGCTCCGCGAGGGTGAAACCTCTGTTTTTTCTCACTTTCTTCATAAAACTTTCCCCCTCAGCCCGTTTTCCGGGGAGCACAGTTGTCTGAAAATCGTCTCACTAAATAAAGGGGCTGTGAAAAAACATAGCCTATAAAAAAGAAGGACCAAGGATTCATAAT
>ERZ1026901.1171-NODE-1171-length-16085-cov-5.169370_pt1 | contig 16085 bp, 5 predicted proteins | sample MGYA00380179_ERZ1026901 | MGnify/ENA primary metagenome ERZ1026901 (study PRJEB33269, sample SAMEA4719815) | human gut metagenome | biome: human-associated habitat; feature: organic feature; material: feces | place: Cameroon | collected 2013-10 ... | reverse complement strand
CCATTTTTACTATTTAAAGTGTTAAAACGGTGTAAAGTAAATCTGTATTAAGTCAAGTTTTGTGTACGCTCGCCTTTACCCCGACAGGTCAAGGCCCTATTAGCAAAATCAAGCAAATGGTAAGTTCTGCCGACAAGCCGGTGGAACAGTCGGTAACCACAAAGAAGGCTACAAAGGAAGCCTTCAAAATTCCAACTACAATTAACGAAGCCAGCCTTAAGTTGGCATCACAGCTTGTGCCCAACAGTGTCAAGCCAATGAAGGCGCCTGCCGATGATGCATTGGCAGCCAACGAGAAGCTTGTCGTTGATGACCTCTGGAACATGGAGGGCATAACCATAGTACCTGTGAATAATGCAACCTTCGATCAAGCCACTAATACAATAGGGTTTGCTGGTCAGGAGGAAATTGCCAACTATATTATATATGGTGGCGATAGCGACGGCAACTTTGCATGGCAAGGCGAATCTTTTAAAAAGTACACGTTCAGCGGAAAGGTGCAAGGCGATGGTGCCGCAATAGTGCAGCCATGTGTAATCTATATGAAGAAAAGTGCGACGGACGATGGTTGGTATTTTGGCGGCAACAAAACTATAGACCTTAATGAGGAAAACAACTATACCAGCGAATTTACTGTAGACGCTTATCTACCGGAAGATTGTTATGTTGCGGTATGCATTAGAACCAATTCAGGAACGCAAGGCCGTACCTTTAAGTCGACCAACAATAAGTTTACCTGTACCTACAAGACCCTCATGTCGGAGAAATGGACACAGGATAACGACAAGCCAGGACTTGGCATAACCGAAGACATTGCTGCCAATGCCTATACATTGTTGTGTGCCGACGGTTTAACCACACTCGGCCTATACCTTGATGGCGACCAGCTGTGTGTTACAGGTATTAACACTACTGCCGACAAGGTAACTATGCCTATGCACGTAAACATTGAGGGCAAGTCGTATCTGATAAAGAAGTTTGGCAGATCCGACCTCTCAGTATTCGATTGGTCGGGAGCACAGTCGGTAACAAACCTTGACCTTTCGATTGTGTCGGAGGTTAATCTGTTGATGAAGGGTTCTGCCGTTACCGACCTTACCCTAAGCAGCATCGCAGCTGTCAACAGTTATTCGGATCTCGAGAATGTATACCTGCACCTGCCATACGGAGCACAGCGCAGCAGCTATTCGTATATGGGCTTCAAGCGTGTGCTTATCGGTGACGAGCAGCCCTCTTATCCAGAGCCTTCCGACCAGGATTGCTGGGTGATAGCAGGCGACCGCGAGGGCGAATACTTCAGCATCCAGCTCTACGATAGCCGATTCCGTGTTGTCGAGATTTTCTCACAGGAAGAGAGTGTAACTCTGCCAGTGGGTACTCCGTATGCAGGCGGAAGTGCATATTGGCTTACTGGAGTGGGTTATACCAACTCGTACAACTACAATAGTCTTTGGGCTCATGCGCCAAATCTTAGAAGTATAAGTGTACCTAAAGATTACGACAACCTGTATATCTATTGGAGCAACAGTCCTATAAAGGAGGTACATCTTAAGAATAATTTAGAGTTTAATACAAAGTGGCAGGTGCCTACTACCAACTGGAGCCTGCCGTCGGACGTAACTGTATACATCGACTCGCAGGAAGCCTACAACATGTTTGCCGCTGACGGCAAGTGGTCGTCTGCCATCCTTGCACCAGAGGGATGGGACTTTGAGTGGATGGCTGTAAATGTGGCTCGCAAGGGCGAGTTTGCACAGACCTATATCGAGATGACCGATGCCGACTGGAGCAAGGGCATAAACGTAAAGGTTATTGGTGCGCTTAACGAAACCGACCTTGCCAACATGAAGAAGCTTACAAAGCTTCGCTGCCTTGACCTTAGTGACGCAACATTTGATGCTCTGCCCCAATCGTTCCTTTCAAACAATAACATCTTGAACGAGATTACGCTGCCGGAGAATATCAAGATAATACCAAGCTCGGCGTTCAACTACTGCAAGAACCTGAGGAAGGTACACGCAACGGGGCTTAACCGCATTAACGAGTCGGCATTCTACGATTGTCGTAAGCTTACCGATATAGACATATCTAATGTTGTTGTTATCGAGCGCAACGCCTTTAGCGATTGTGAGCAGTTTGCTCCGGCAGAATTGCCAGCAAATATGACCTTCCTCGGACCGTCGGCATTCTATAACACAGGTGTAAAAGAGGTGGTTATACCTAACAAGGTATTGAAGATTGGCAATATGGCATTTGCTAATTGCAAGAAGCTTAGAAAGGTAACAATGCACGACGCTGTATCTGGCATCGGCAGCGAAGCCTTTGAGTATTGCCCGCTTCTCGCCGAGATTAATATACCTGAGGCGGTTACATTCATTAATGATGAAGCCTTCATTGGATGTACATCTCTAACCGAGATAACCCTCCCTTCTAATCTTGAGAGTATAGGCAGCAGCGTGTTCCAGAACTGCAACAACCTCACCACCATTAAGTGTAAGGCAGTGACACCGCCGGCTACAAACGGCAACTTCACCAACGGTATGGACCTCAACCACTGCACATTGTATGTGGCACCGTTCACTATCGACGCTTATCGCGCAGCCGACAACTGGAAGGACTTCTTTATAATCAAGCCACTCAACGAGCCGGTTAAGAATATCGACGTAAGGCGTCCGATGACGTTCGACCTTATGTCGGAAGACAACGCCGTATTGCAGGACAATCCTAACATGTTGCTTGGCTACAATGCCAAAAACAACAGCTATAACAGCTACAGCACTGTAGGACAGCTGTCGGCTTCGGGCGACGGAACCCTATCGGCTGGTGTGTTCAAGATATATAATGTGTTGTACGACCGCAGTGCTTATATAGGCTCAAACAACGGCAACTATTACAGCGACGATATGCGCCCGACATTGCTTAACAATGCCGAGAATATGCGTGCAGACAGTGTGGTATGTATCGCCAAGTTGGAGAAGAACAGATGGCACTTCATCTCGTTCCAGTACGACGTGCAGATGAAGGACATCTACGGACGCAATGGCACCGACTTCGTTATACGCCAGTATAACAGCGAGAAGCGTGCCGCTGCCAAGGCCGAAGACACCGGTAAGAGCAACGCGCCTATGTACGGCATGGGTACAGGCAGTACAGACGGCGGTACCACCGTGGTAAACGAAAGCAACTGGGAGGACGTGCCTGCCGACGGCGTGCTTGTTGCAGGCAAGGGCTACATCATCCAGGCTGCCAACAACAACCTCAAGACCAATGGCGATACTTATGACGCGGTAGTAGAATTCCCGTCGCGCAACACAGTTACAAAGAATCGTCTGTTTACCTCTGCCGATATCATCGTGCCGCTTGAGGAGTATCCAGCCGAGTTTGCGCACAACCGCTCATGGAACCTCGTGGGCAACCCATACCCATGCTACTTTGACATGCACTCTCTGAAGGACAACTTCTATACACCTATAGTTCTGTGGAAGGGCAGCAGCTACCAAGCCTACTCGCCTGTAGACGACGGCATCATCCTGCGTCCTAACGAGGCGTTCTTCGTACAGCGCCCTATTGATGTTGAGCAGATGGTGTTTGGCACCGAGGGACGTATGCACTACAATGATGCGTTGGCTGCTACTTACAACAACACCAACAAACCTGGTGTGAAGTACGCACCGGCACGCAGCATCAACGGCGCAGAGCGCAACGTCTTCAACTTTACACTTGAGGGCTGCGGCAGCGACAACCGCGCTCGTATCGTTATGAACGAGAAGGCAACCATGGGCTACGACCTCGACCGCGATGCAGCCAAGTTCTTTGCATCTACACCAATGGGTGCCGAGATATATGTTGACGGCGACGTGAAGTACGACATCTGCGAGCGTCCGCTGGCAGAAGGTACAGCCAAGCTTGCCATGCGTGTGGCAACAGCCGGCGAGTACACCATAACACTCTCGGGCAAGTATGCAGAGGGCTGGACCGTTATGCTCACCGACACACAGACCGGAGCCACTGTTGACCTTGGCAAGGATGCCTACCGTTTCGAGGCAGCAGCCGGCACAACAGCAGGCCGCTTCGTCCTTAGCTTCAAGGCTCCTGCCGTTACGGCTATCGACGCTATCGACGCAGAGATTGACGCCGACGCAGAGGTTAGCGTTGTCAATGCTTCGGGCATGACAGTGTACAAGGGACGTCTTGCCGACTTCAAGGCAAAGGCTACTGCTGGTGTCTACGTCGTTGTTTGTGGCGACAAGACATATAAGACTGTGATAAAGTAGGAACTTTTAGAATTAGTTTTTTATGAGACACATATTTAATAACATACAACGCTCAGCCATGCTGCTCGTCCTGCTTATAGCAGGATGGGTGGCGGGCATCCCGTTGTCGGCTCAGACGGTGGTAGAGCTGGTGCCAGACCAGAATACCCCCAATATGTCCGATTTTACGAGTTTGAGCGATGAGACTACTGGCGTATCGTTTGCGTTTGATATAGGAGAGGGCAAGAATACTCCGAAGTATTATACCAGTGGTGGCGGTGCTATCAGAGCATACTATGGCAACACTATCACGATGACAGTGCCTAAGGGCAGTGTTGTTACGAAGATTGAGTTTTTCACGGCTTCTTACCAGTACTGCAACGACACGACGTTGGTTGTTCCTAAGGGCACTACCGTTACTTACGACGCTTCCACACATATATATACGTGGGAGAACTTAACCGCTGAAAGTACAGCCGTCTTTAGTGTGGTTAATGTGGTTAAAACCCAGTTCCGCATCAAGTCGATTAAGGTATATCTCAGCGCTGAGGGCGATGTTAAGCCAAAGCCAAAGGCTCCAGTATTCGCAAGAACATCGGGCGAGTTCTACAAGACGTTCGACCTAACCATTACTGATGCCAACGACCCGGCTACAACGATACGCTACACCCTTGACGGCAGCGAGCCTACCGCTGCTACAGGCACCGTATACACTGGCCCTATCACTATAACAGAGGGAGCCGACGTTACGGTTAAGGCAGTGTGCGTGAGAGACAAGGAGGTTAGTATTGTGACATCTGCCACATACACCTACGTTGCCAAGCACCTGCTTAAGTTCAAGACGAACAACGCGAGTGGTATTAGTGGCGTCAACTACTCGTCGTCGTCAGAGTATGGCATGTTCAATGCCAACGGCGAAGCATACATCACCGATGGCCAGGAAGTGTCGATGAACTTTATGTGCAATGAAGGCTACCGCCTGCGTAGTGTCAAGCTCAACGATGCCATTGTTGATATATCATCGTATAAGGGTTTACAGTTCACAATGCCGGCATCGGATGTAGAGGTAGTGGCAGACGTTGTGTACGATCCCTCGTCGCCATCCGATCCAGAGGCCCCGGCAGCGCCAGTTACTACATACAAGCTGTCAGTGGTAGCCAATCCGGTAGGAGCGGCAAGCGTAGGTGGTGCAGGCAGCTATGCCGCCAACGCTTCAGTGTATGTAAGTGCAAGCGCAAAGAGAGGCTATGTGTTTACTGGTTGGACACGCGACGGCGAGCCTGTAAGCTCAAGAAGCAGCTTCAATTACACAATGCCGGCATCGGATGTTGTGCTTACAGCCAACTATGTATACAACCCAACCAACCCCTCAGACCCTCAACAGCCTACGCTGAAGCACCCGCTTACAGCCATAGCTTCGCCTGCAGGTTCGGCTACATTCAGTCTGCCGGATTCCGAGATAGAGTTTGGCAAGAGCTACACCGTCAGGGTTACTCCTAAGAGCGGCTACCAGTTTAAGGGTTGGATACTCAATGGCGTGGCACAGGAAGAGAAGTCGACCGCCTTCACCGGAACCATGACAGATGCCGGAGCACACCTTGTGGCTCTGCTTGTGTTCAATCCATCGTCGCCGGGCAATCCGGGCGCCAACTACTACAACGCCGTGACGGGCCAGGTAATAATAGACGACTTTGTACATGGCTACCTGTCTAATGCCCTCAATACAGTTGTGGGTGGTACCGATTATAGTAATGTGAACAGCATTATTGTGAAAGGCTTAATCAACTCAAGCGACTATTATACGTTGAGACAGCTCACCAATGCGTCTACAATAGACATCTCGCGTACGGGTTGTACAGGTGTAGTGCCGGGTTCTGCCTTCCGAAATATGGCAATGTCCAACTTGCTGTTGCCGTCTAACGTTACGTCTATAGGCTCTAATGCTTTTGACGGATGCTCCAACTTGACAGCCATAACCGTCTATGCAATGGAGCCGCCGGCATGTACGTCTAATACATTCAGCAACTTTACCAATAAGGCCAACTGCACTATATACGTGCCCGAGGAGGCTGTGGAGCTGTACAAGGCTGCCCAGTATTGGAAGGAGTTCAACATCATGCCTATCACCAACGATGCCCATACGCTGCAGGTCAATCTGCCAGCCAATGGCACCGACGGACGCTATAAGAACAACACCATAGAGTTGGTCAATATCAACTCGGCTGTGCGCCAGCGTTATGTCATAACTGACCGACAGCTGTACACCTTCAACGGATTGCGCAAGGACGAGCAGTATAATATATATATGTACTCGCGTGCGGGCTTGGAGATAGGACGTATAGAGAACGTCATTATCCCCGACAACGACTTTGCGGTGACCTTCAACACGCTTAAGCAGCTTTATAATGTAGAGGCTAAGGTGGTTTCGCCCGACGGCGAGGACTTTACAGCACAGACAAAGGTAGAGTGGCTCAAGCCTCTTGAGGACGGAACAACCACGTATCTGCGCAAGGCGGTATCGCTTGGCGAGATTCCGGAGGGTCAGGCTCTCGTTTGCCGTGTAACGCTAAGCGAGAAACTCGGCATTGCCTACAAGGCTCCTGCCGACGTGCAGTTCACCGTAAGCAACGAGCAGAACGTCTGCACCGTTACCTTGGAGCCGCTGCGCAGCGTTACACTCAAGGGTGTTGTGGTAGACGGCGACGGCCAGTATATATCAGGTGCGTCGGTATCGGCTACACAGACATTGAACGGCAAGTTCCAGAAGACGTACACCGCCAAGACCGACCGTCAAGGCGAATGGACAATGTCGGTAATAGCCGCACCCGAGACCCGACTGGTTATTGCAGCCAACGAGTGTGTCAACAAGCTCGACACTATAGGCGCCTTTGCCGAGGACGAGACCATACACGATATGGGCAAGACCATGATGAAGTCGATTGTGGGAGCACGTGTAACCTACGGATTCACATATCAGGCTGCCGGTTCGGATGTCAAGCAGACCAGCTACTCCGACTATCGCAACGTGGCAGTAAGCGTGTACAACATTACACAGGACCGCCCGCAGAAGGAATTGTCGGTGCAGTATCCTACAATATCAGTGCTCGACGAGAACGTCAACCCTGGCGACCAGCTGCGTCTGACAGCCGTATCAAAGACCAATGCGTTCAGCCCGATAGAGCGCGTCGTTACCGTGGGCGACAACCGTCGTGCCGAGGCAACATTCGACGTAATGAGCAAGGGTTGCATAGCAGCCTCGTTCGGCACGACCGACAACCCCGCTGTCGTGGCTATGCTTTACTCTGCCAAGGGCGAGTTGCTTAAGAAGATGGCGTACACAGAGGCTAAGGCAAACTTCGCCGATGTGGACGACGGCGACTATATCGTTGTAACTATGGGTCAGTCGGAGCTGATGAACTCTATCCTGCGTCTGTCGGCTTTCGACGAGATAGGTCTTGCAGATGGCAAGGAGTATGTCAAGAACAACGTTAAGGTGGAGAGCGGAAAGATAGCCTCGGTACACAATGAGATTGTTCCGTCGTTCGACGAGAGTCTCTTCTCGTACACCACAACTTCTACTGCCTTCTCTTCAAACAAGAGCAGCATAACCAACGGCAAGTATCTGACCCTCAGTTCGTCAATCGACTTCAAGGGTGTGTATAAGCCAGGTGTAAGCAATGTAAGGCTTGTGGTAGACCTTCCGGATGCCTGCGACTTTGTAGAGAAGTCGGTTATACAGGGTCCAAAGCTCATACCTTACACCCTCAGCGGCAAGCGCTTGACCATACAGCTTGGCGACAGCTATCAGGCACAGACACGTTTCTGCGTTATACCTACAGCCAGCGGTTCGTTCAACGCTACTGCCTCGGTGGTGTTCGACTATAACAACAACTCTGTGACACAGCCTATCGGCTCTTCGGCAGTGGAGGTTAAGGACATCGAGATATCTGCACCTACAACCATAGCAAGCACAACCTTCACCGTAACGGGTACAGCACGTGCCAACTCGACGGTTAAGGTGTACGAGGGCGGTACGCTGTTGGGCCAGGGCAAGGCCAATGCAGCAGGTACATGGATGGTAGATTGTGAGTTGGCAGATGCCTACAACCTTTCTACCCACTCTGTTTTTGCGGAGATAACAACTCCTCAGGGCAATGTCATGCCTACCGAGACCAAGCAGGTAACGTACGATATGAATGCTATCCAGGTGTCGAAGGTTACGATGTATCATCTCAACCCAGAAATGGGCAAAACCTACGAGTCGGTGTTCGACTTCCTCAATCCTAAGTCGTCGCCAACACAATGGATTGTGTACTATCCTAACAAGAAGTTCACCTATACTGTCGAGTTTACCAACAACGACCCCGAGCGCATCTCTAACGTGGTGTTGTATGTTCATACAGCCGACGGCAAGTTTGTTCCTTGCGACGCTACTTACGATGCTAACAAGAAGTTGTGGTATACCGAGATAGATATGGGAAGCAGCTCGGACAACTACTATCCGGTGAACTGCTCGGTAGACTTCGACTATGAGGGCAGATCTGTAATCTCGCGCAACGAGATAAACAACGCGCCGGTAGATGTGGCTACACACAATGCCGATGCCAAGAAGTTGATTGACGCTGTCAATGAGTTGGCTGCCAAGATAGAGGCAATGGACATCAATACACAGTACAACGAGATAGTTAAAGCCAATGCCGAGATGGATGCTCTGTTGGGTCTCAGCCACGTGACAGAAGACACCGAAACCGGCAAGGACTATAACGAGCTGTTGAAGGAAGCCGAATCGGTGTTCAGTTCAACTGACGAGTTGATGGAACAGTCGGCAGGCAACTTGTTGCCGAACATTGCCGACATCAAGACGGCAGGTACATTCAGCCTTGACAACTATGGTGTTAAGGGCGAATTGAAGATGCTCTCATGCGAAGGCTTGACCGAATCGTCTATGATAGACAATGGCTACGAAAGCCAGGAGGTAGACGATGGCTCTAAGATATATATGAAGGTGACGGACAACTCGGTTGATGTGGTCGACTTTGCAAACAACACAAGGTACGTCATTAACTACTCGTCGGAAGACGCACGCATGAAGGCACCGGCTAAGTCGGCTACCATAAATGACTATTTGGCTGAGCTGAAGTCTCAGTTCAATCTAATGGAGTCTACTGTAGGTGTATTCTGTAATGTGCTTGGTGATGTTACAGATCAGTTCAACAAGATTATTGCGGATTATGAGTTTAAGATTGAGGATAACAAGAAGGTACTCAATCAAACTTATATCGCATCGTTGGACAAGTCGTTGCCAGAGGACACAAGACAACTCCTGGAGAGGACTGCAAGGAAGGCTAACGGCAAGGCATTGGCATTGCAGAAGCAGCTTGCTATCTTTAAGAAGGGCGCAGGCTTCCTTGCCAAACTTGCATCCAAGGCTACAAGTATATACTCTCTATGCGACAATGCAAAGAAGATGTATAATGACATCATTGATTATCAGAATATGTTAGTCAGTGTTCCAGAGTGTCCATGCAATGAGGCTAAGACCGAAAGCTTGAAGAACAGGATAACAGCCACTGCTGCTGGTAAGGCTACTCAATATGTTGTCAACATAGCAGGAGATGTTGCTGCCATAAATGCAGCATGGGGCTCGATAGCAGCAGCGCCAGTTACAGGTGGTACATCATTGGCTGTTACGGCAGGCACTGTAGCTGCTTGTATAGCCAAGGCGGCTGTAAACTTGGGCCTTGATGCCTTGGCAGACAACATCAAGAAGAAGCTTAAGGCAGAGATAACGGCATTGTACAACGACAAGAGTTGCTACTCGTGCGACCCGAAACCAAATCCGAAACCCAACCCGAAACCTAACCCAGGCAACGGCAATGGCAACGGCAACAACGGCGGTGGAGCACACCAGTCCAACTCTACGAGCGACCACGTCATCATCGACCCGTCTGGTTACGTATACGAGGCAGTGCCCGAGAACCGGGTAGAGGGTGTTCAAGCCACCATCTATTATAAGGAAGAGGTTGAGGATATCTATGGCGACAAGCACGAAGACATCGTGATGTGGAACGCCGAGGATTATGCACAGAAGAACCCGCTGTTCACCGACGAGAACGGTATGTATCGTTGGGATGTTCCGCAGGGATTGTGGCAGGTTAAGTTTGAGAAGGACGGATACGTCACAGCCTACAGCGAGTGGTTGCCAGTGCCTCCTCCACAGTTGGAGGTGAACATCGGCATCACACAGAACAAGCAGCCGGAAGTTACCGAGGCACGTGCTTACGAGCAGGGTGTTGAGGTTCAGTTTGATAAGTATATGGATCCTGCCACACTTACTGATGCCAACATCAGCGTTACGGCAGGTGGCAATAAGCTCGCCGGTGAGATACAGCTTGTCAACGCCGCATTGGCAGACGAGTTTGCTCAGCCGGAGGATGCTGACGCTATGCGCTACGCTTCTCGTATACGATTTGTGCCCGAGCAGACTCTCGCATCTACTACTGGAGAGCTTCGTCTGACGGTTAGCCGCAACGTTAAGTCGTATGCTGGCATACCGATGACCGAGACTTACAGCCAGACCTTGGATGTAGAGAAGGAAGTTCAGCAGATTACTGCCGAGGACGTCAAGATGCTCTATGGTACAGAGAAGCAGCTCACTATCTATGCTCTGCCAAGCGAGGCGGCATCAGGACGCAAGCTCCACATTGCCAACTCGTCTGCATTGGTGGCTTCGCTCGACAACACCGAGCTTACACTTGATGCCGAAGGCAAGGCGGTAGTTAAGGTCAAGGGCGACTTGCCGGGACGCACACAGCTGTCGTTCACTATCGACGACGTAACGGCAAAGGGTCAGTGCATGGTTGACGTTATGACCGAAATCATCACTGCCGAGGCTCCAACCGCATCGCGTGCAAGCGGCACTGCGGTATATCGTGGCTCGAAGGTAGAGCTGGCAACCGATTCAAAGAATGCCACTATCTACTTCACCACCGACGGTTCTTGTCCGTGCGACGAGAATGGAACACGACGCAAGTACTCTGTACCTATCGTCATCGACAACGATACACACATCAAGGCGATGACCATGGTAGGCGACAACGAGGTGTCGGAGGTTAAGGAGTTCAGCTATGTAGTGAAGAAGGCGGATATGGATGTTGCCATGACAGCAGGCTGGACATGGATGTCGCACAATATCGCCGACGGCATTACCGCTGCCCAACTTGCAGCCGATGCAGCCGTGACACGAGTTAAGAGCCAGACACAAGAGGTGGTGCGCGACCCGCAGTTAGGTCTTGTTGGTACATTGTCTACCCTCGAGGCATCCAAGAGTTATAAGGTTGAGGCGTCGGCAGCACCTGCCGCACAGCGCATAAGCGGTGTGGCATGGAATCCGGCAAATCCTATCGCTCTTAATAGTGGTTGGAACTGGTTGGGCTATCCTGCCGAGCAGACCATGACTCTTGATGAGGCTTTTGCCACTACAGCAGTGGAGAAGCTCGATGTGGTAGTGGGTCAAGACGGATTTGCACAGTACAACGGCGAGCATTGGGTAGGCACACTCTCAACACTTGCGCCTGGTAAGGGTTATATGTATCAGAGCCAGTCGGAGAAGAAGGTGGTTTACAACACCACAATCGTATCGAAGGCACACGCTCTTAACACTCCGGGCATTGCAGGCAGACTGCCTCTTGCTTACGACAAGCACAAGTATCCGTCTGTAATGGCTGTTGTGGCTACCGTATGCGATAGCTATGGCATGCCAGCCGACAACGCCGACTATCAGTTGGCAGCGTTCTGTGGCACCGAGTGCCGCGGTATCGGTCAGCTCACCGGTGGTATGTTGATGATGAGTGTCTATGGCAATGCCGGCGACCGCATCATGCTACAGGTAACAGATAGAGATGGCAACAGCGTTCTGGCTAACGAGACGCTCAACTTCAGCGAGAGTGTCTTGGGCAATGTGGATGCTCCACACACCATCTGCGTAGGCAACGCCACCGCTATAGGCACAACCTACACTGGCAACATACGTCTGTCGGTAGTTGGTGACCGTCTGTTTATCCACGGAGTGGCAACTAACGAGATAAGCAGTGTTGAGCTGTTTGATATCAACGGCAAGAAGATGATGCACGAGACACACGTCAACGACAATGGCATCGACATCTCTTCTCTTGGAGGTGGAGTGTATGTTGTGGCTATCTGCAACAATGGCAACTACACCTATCATAAGATTGCTGTGCGTTAAACCATTAAAATGAAACACAAATGAAAAGTTCAATTATCAGACATTCAATGGCGATAGTTGCACTCCTAATGGCGTTATTCCATAGTGTCACGGCTTCGGCCGCTGACACATGGAGCGTCAATCCGGGTGATTATCGCTACGATATGAGTCTATATCTCAATGTGTCTTTTGCCAATGGAGAGAAGTTGGATTACACACAGTATGATGTTGCGGTGTTTGTTGGCGACGAGTGTCGTGGTGTTGCAGAAGTGCTGCCGCTGCCAGGTGGTGCCGATTGTCTCTACTTGCGTGCCCGCAGCAACAGCGAGAGAGGCGAGACAATGACGTTCCGATATCGCAATAAGAGCACTGGCGAGGTGAAGGTTGTGGAGAAGGTCGACTTTGCTTTCTCTTCCAATGGCAGTCTTGGCATGCCGTCTTCGCCGTACGAGGTAAAGATAGTGTTCTACCACGACGTAGCTATCACGGCTGGCGAAGGTGGAACGGTGAACGAGAAGGGTGGCCGTTTGGCAGAGGGCACAACGCTTTCTCTATCGGCTACACCTGCCGAAGGTCATCACTTTGTGCAGTGGTCGGACGGTTCGACCGACAATCCACGCAATTTGATTGTAGGCACAGAGGACATAACGCTTACTGCCGAGTTTGCCCTTTCGTCATATCGTCTTACCTATACTCTCGACGGTGTAAGCTTTAAGGAGACAGATGTGCTCTATGGCACAACTCTTACTCCCGAGCCTAATCCGGTAAAGGAGGGTTACACCTTCTCTGGTTGGCAAGGCTTGCCCGAGACAATGCCGGCACATGATGTTGAGGTAACGGGTACATTCTCAATCAACTCTTATAAGGCAGTCTTTAAGATTGGCGACGACGTTATCGATACCAAGAACATTGTATACGGCGAGGCAGTAACGGCTCCCGAGGCTCCAGCAAAGGAAGGCTATACGTTTGCCGGTTGGCAGAACAAGCCCGAGACCATGCCAGCTCATGATATCGAGGTAGTTGGTTCTTATACCGCAAACAAGTATGCTTTGACGTATAAGGTAGACGGCGAGGAGTATAAGAAGGTTGAGGTGGATTTCGGTACAACAATCACTCCCGAGGCCGACCCCGTAAAGGAGGGCTACACCTTCTCTGGTTGGCAAGGCTTGCCCGAGACAATGCCGGCACATGATGTTGAGGTAACGGGTACATTCTCAATCAACTCTTATAAGGCAGTCTTTAAGATTGGCGACGATGTTATTGATACCAAGACCATTGTATATGGCGATGCAGTAACGGCTCCCGAGGCTCCTGCAAAGGAAGGCTATACGTTTGCCGGTTGGCAGAACATGCCCGAGACCATGCCAGCTCATGACATCGAGGTTATTGGTTCTTATACCGTAAACAAGTATGTCTTGACATATAAGGTAGACGGCGAGGAGTATAAGAAGGTTGAGGTAGACTTCGGCGCAACTCTTACTCCCGAGCCTAATCCGGTAAAGGAGGGTTACACCTTCTCTGGTTGGCAAGGCTTGCCCGAGACAATGCCGGCACATGATGTTGAGGTAACGGGTACATTCTCAATCAACTCTTATCGCCTTACAGTATATCTCGACGGCAAACTGTACAAGGACGAGACGTTGGAGTATGGAGCACCGATAGACCTGCCTGACCCGGAAGTTGCCGAAGGCAGAGTGTTCAGCGGTTGGGACATAACGGTTCCCGAGACAATGCCAGCCCACGATGTGGAGATACACGGCACAACAACGATAATTGATGGATTGGAGGCGATATTCGCTAATGGTGACACTCGCGTTACAATCTACTCTATTAACGGAGTGTTGCTCTTCCACAACACAACAGTTAAGGAAGCTGCCCAGCATCTTAAGTCAGGAATATATATTGTTAATGGCCGCAAGATGGTGGTGAAGTAGGATAAAAGGAGGTACGGTTCGTGGACTGTACCTCCTTTTATATCTTAAACTACGCTTGCTCGCCGTTCACCATCTCTCCCCGAGACATACAACCCTACGAACGTCAACAACCCATTAATCATCAACAACTCGTATCCGAACTTATACCCCAAGCATTGCATAGCCGTCTTTTCAAGCACAAAGCACACAAGCGGCGACGCCACAGCTATGTAAGGCACGAGCTTGTCGCACGGCTTTCGGCTGGTAAACAGACCGAAGGCAAACAATCCCAACAACGGACCGTATGTATAAGAACACATGATGTATATGGCGTCGATAACACTTGTAGAATTGAGCGTCTTGAACATCAAGATAAACAGACCGAACACTACGGCAATGCCAATATGTGCACGGCGGCGCAGTTGCTCGTCGCCCTCGCGTTGGCGAATGTCCACGCAATAGCTTGTGGTGAGGGCTGTCAATGCCGAGTCGGCACTTGAGAAGGATGCCGCCACAATGCCGATGGTGAACAGAACCACCACGGTAGAGCCTAATCGGCCCGTTGCTGCAAACATCGGCAGCAGTTCGTCGCCGCTTGCAGGCAGAGCAATGCCATCCTTTTGAGCCAGCTGCATAAGCAGAACGCCAAGCGCCATGAACAGCAAATTGGCAGGAACAAAGGCAAATCCGTATGTACACATATCCTTTTGAGCCTCACGCAGAGTGCGGCAAGTAAGGTTTTTCTGCATCATGTCCTGGTCGAGTCCGGTCATTACAATTACCACGAAAGCACCGCTAAGCAGCTGTTTCCAGAAGTTCTGCGTCGAAATCCAGTCGTCCATAACAAACATACGGCTATGCTCGTCGGCAGCTATGGCCTTGACAGCATCCGTAGCCGACATTCCCAACTGTCCCATCACATTATATATAATAAGTATCAAGGCTGCAAACATACAGGTAGTTTGAAACGTATCGGTCCAAACCAAGGTCTTTATGCCGCCCCGTCGGGTGTACATCCATATCAGCGCCACCATCGCCACAACCGTCAGGGCAAACGGCACACCAATGGCGTCGAGCACAAAGCGTTGCAATATGATGCACACCACGTAGAAACGCACGGCGGCTCCCGTCATCTTGGATATCAGGAAGAACCACGCTCCCGTCTTGTACGAGTGCATGCCGAGCCTCTCCTTAAGATAGGTGTATATGGTTGTTAGGTTGAGCCGATAGTACACCGGCAGCAGAACAAAAGCCACGGCAAAATAGCCGAGGATGAAACCGATGCACATCTGCACATACGTCATGCCTGTGAACATTGTCATACCTGGCACACTGACAAACGTGATGCCCGATATCGAGGCTCCCACCATACCGAACGCCACCATATACCAAGGCGAACGGCGGTTGGCACGAAAGAAGGTTTGGTTGTTGTCGCCGCGTCGGGCGGTGACGCGACTAAAGAGCATAAGTGCCGCAAAGTAAAGCAGTACGGTGATGATTATAAGCATAATGATGTTAGAATTATTGGTGCAAAGTTACGGTTTTTCGTCAAATTATTTCTTCTCCAGTGCAACTTTCTGTCTGCCTCGTACGTCATACTATCAGAAACAAGAAGCAAAACAGCATTAATAAGATATATAATCAATATAGAATAACGAATAAAAACATACGCAACTATGAAGAAAATACTTCTAT
>ERZ1026901.1169-NODE-1169-length-16117-cov-6.526149_pt1 | contig 16117 bp, 10 predicted proteins | sample MGYA00380179_ERZ1026901 | MGnify/ENA primary metagenome ERZ1026901 (study PRJEB33269, sample SAMEA4719815) | human gut metagenome | biome: human-associated habitat; feature: organic feature; material: feces | place: Cameroon | collected 2013-10 ... | reverse complement strand
AAGGAGTCGTCGGCAGCGTCAGATGTGTATAAGAGACAGCCATAAAGGCTATCTGTATGTAACATCGTATGCCGACAAGGGTTATGTGGCTAAGATAGACCTCAATACAAAGCAGGTGGTAGACACATGTCATGTGGGTTATGAGCCTGAAGGCATTGCCTATTATGATGGCAGACTGTATGTTGCCAATACGGGTGGCTACTCTACCCAGACGCAAGATCATGGCTACGAGCAAACAATAAGTGTGGTAGATGCTCAGACCATGCGCGAGCTTAGACGCATAGATACGGGATGTCCAAATCTATATGGCAAGATATCTGTTAGCGGACAGTATGCTTGCATCAATTCTGCTGGCGATATGTATACTATAGCTCCACGTTGCATTGTGCTGAATATGGCTAACGACGAGTTCCGTGTGTTCAATTTTCCTGCCACTTACAATTGTGCCTATCATAACCGCTTCTATATGATAGGCTCTGCCTTCTCGCATCTAACCAGCACTTATACATATTCAATGCATAACATATCGTTGCCTTCGATGGAGGTAGAAGATGGACTTGCCGAGTATAGCAAAGCCGAAGAAACAATCCTTCAGATGCAGTCGCCATATGCTCTATATATATCACCCTATACCGGTCATCTCTATTCAAGCGATGCCCGAGCATACGCCACAAATGGCTATGTATACGAGTTCGGACGTGATGGCATGCAGGTTGGCAGATACTTGCTTAGAGGAGTTAACCCTTCGGGATTTGTGGCGATTGCAGAGTGAAAAGAGAAGGAATAAAATGCAGCCCTCGTTTCTTGGGTATTCAAACAATATTGAGTAAATTTGCAAAATAAAGAAAAAGAGAAATGAAACTTATAACAATTTTGTTCACCGCCCTCTTGTGCATCCTCACATCTGCCAATGCCCAATCGCAGCAAGTAATAAGAGTGCTTGAGTTCTGTCCTGCTCCAGGCCAATTCACCAATACATTACCTGATATTGACGCTACAATGTCTAAGGCAGAACGATTGCAAGCTTGTGAGCAACAACTGCAAGATGGCAATCTGATAAGTCTTGGAGCCGCAGGTGGCTACATAACCCTTGCTCTCGACCAACCTATAAACAACGGTAAGGGTTCCGACCTACGCATTCTTGGCAATGCAATGTATGCCATAAACGATCCTGTATATGGTGATGCTACAATAGGCGGAAGCATAGAGCCTGGTATTGTTTATGCAGGAGTAGGATCGTCGCCAGAGACAGCCAAGTGGTACGAACTTGCAGGCTCGGAGTATTATACCACACAGCGACACAACTTCAGCATAACCTATCATAAGCCTACTGCTGAGATGGGAGAACATAACATTCCTTATTCATCCTTCGACCAATACATTCGCTTTTATGCCAAGTGGAACGAACCCGACGGAACAGAGCGAGACACAACTGGATATCTTATGAAGAATACGTTTCATGCACAGACCTATTGGCCCATGTGGGAGGACAAGGACGAGATAACATTCTATGGAGGTAGATTGCCCAATAACGCTATCAATTATGGTGGCGATGGCAGTGATGCGGATAATCCTCAAAACTGGATTAGCTACAGATATGCAGTCGACTCGTACGGATATGTTGATGCAGCGCTAAACTCGGATAAGGTATATACAACATTCGACCTTGACTGGGCTGTAGACAATGATGGCAATCCCGTAAAGCTGTCTCATGCCGACTTTATACGCATACAGACTGGTGTATTGCAGCATTGTGGTTGGACGGGCGAAACATCTACCGAGGTTCTCAGCATGGAGAACCTGCACCTTATACCAGGATACGACGACAATCCTATCGTAATAACTCCACGCCAGCGTCCTACAAGCATCAATGGTATAACAGATAGACCACGACACGAGATAATGCGACTAAGCATTGACGGACGACGTCTTGCAAAACCCGAAAAGGGCATAAACATCGTGAAGTATTCGGACGGAACTACACGTAAAACTATTAATTAGCATAGTATTTTGGGTAGTCTAATAAGCGTTAATGTCTTGTTCGTATAATGAGGTTAATTATACAAACAAGACATTAACGCTGTATTTTATTCAGTACTTCTCCAACAATGTCAAGTAGCGCATTGTTGTACCGTTCCATCTCTTTGGCGTTGGTTTTGTGCTCTGCACTTGTTGTCTGTGGAGTAGATATATGTATCAACGTGCGTTTTTTCATCACCATGTCAGTTACAGAGTGCGAAGTTAGCAATTATTTCTGTAACATTAGTCCTTAATTTTTACTTTTTTCGGCCTTATTACACATCATTATAAAGTAAAAGTCGTAACTTTGCATAAAACTGAAAATTATAACAAAATAGATACAATGGAATACAATTTCAGAGAAATCGAGAAGAAATGGCAATCTCAGTGGGTGAAGGACAAGACCTATCACATTACTGAGGATGAGCAGAAAAAGAAGTTCTACGTACTCAACATGTTCCCCTATCCATCGGGTGCTGGTCTCCATGTGGGTCATCCACTTGGATATATCGCATCTGATATCTATGCACGCTTCAAACGACTTGAGGGCTACAACGTGCTCAATCCTATGGGCTACGATGCCTATGGATTGCCTGCGGAACAGTATGCCATCCAGACTGGTCAGCACCCAGAGGTTACTACAGTTGCCAATATAGCACGCTATCGCCAGCAGTTGGACAACATCGGATTCTCTTTTGATTGGGATCGTGAGGTGCGCACATGCGACCCTAAATACTATCATTGGACACAGTGGGCATTCCAAAAGATGTTCCAGTCATTCTTCTGCAATTCTTGCCAGAAGGCACAGCCAATAGATAAACTTGTGGCTCATTTCGAAGAGAAGGGTACAGAAGGTCTTAATGTGGCTGAAAGCGAGCACTTGGAGTTTACTGCTGATGAGTGGAAGGCCATGAGTGATGTCGAGAAACAGAAGACATTGATGAACTATCGTATTGCATATCTTGGCGAGACAATGGTTAACTGGTGTCCAGGTCTTGGTACCGTGCTTGCCAACGACGAGGTTGTTAATGGCGTGAGCGAGCGTGGTGGCTATCCCGTTGCACAGAAGAAGATGCAGCAGTGGTGCTTGCGTACATCGGCTTACTCGCAGCGTTTGCTCGACGGACTTGAGACAATAAACTGGAGCGACTCTATCAAGGAAACACAAAAGAACTGGATAGGACGCTCTGAGGGTACCGAGATGCAGTTTAAGGTGGCTGATCAGGATTTCGACTTCACCATCTTTACCACACGTGCCGACACTATCTTTGGTGTAACATTCATGGTATTGGCTCCTGAGAGCGAACTCGTAGAGAAGCTTACCACTGCCGAGCAGAAGGCCGAGGTAGAGGAATATCTTGCTTACGTGAAGAAGCGCACCGAGCTCGACCGTATGGCAAACCATTCTGTAACAGGCGTGTTCTCTGGCTCTTATGCCGTTAATCCGTTTACTGGCGAGAACATTCCTATCTGGATTTCAGAATACGTGCTTGCAGGATATGGCACAGGTGCAATCATGGCTGTTCCAGCTCACGACTCACGCGACTATGCCTTTGCCAAGCACTTCAACCTGCCTATCATACCACTTATTGAGGGTGCTGATGTGTCAGAGGAGAGCTTCGATGCCAAGGAAGGTATTGTGCAGAACTCGCCTGTTGCAGGCAAGGAGACTCTTGATGGTTTCTCATTGAACGGATTGACCGTAAAGGAGGCTATTGCAGCTACAAAGAAGTTTGTTACCGAGAAGGGTCTTGGACGCGTTAAGATTAACTATCGTTTGCGCGATGCCATTTTCTCTCGTCAGCGTTATTGGGGCGAGCCATTCCCAGTATACTATAAGGACGGTATGCCTCAGATGGTTCCCGAAGAGTGCTTGCCACTCGAATTGCCTGAGATTGAAACTTATAAGCCTACCGAAAGCGGCGAACCTCCATTGGGACGTGCTAAGATGTGGGCATGGGATATAGAAAAGAAGCAGGTTGTAGACAAGGCTCTTGTAGACAACAATACCGTGTTCCCTCTCGAGCTTAACACTATGCCAGGTTTCGCGGGCTCTTCGGCCTACTATCTGCGCTATATGGATCCGCACAACGATGAATGTCTTGTTAGCAAGGAAGCCGACGAATATTGGCAGAACGTAGACCTCTATGTAGGCGGATGCGAGCATGCAACTGGTCACCTTATCTACTCTCGTTTCTGGAACAAGTTCCTATTCGACCTCGGAGTTAGCTGTAAGGAAGAGCCATTCCAGAAGCTTGTAAACCAGGGTATGATTCAGGGACGTTCTAACTTTGTATACCGCATCAACTCTGACGACCATTCTAAGGCTCCGGTATTTGTTAGCGCCGGACTTAAGAAGGATTACGACGTAACTCCTATCCACGTAGACGTTAACATAGTGTCTGCCGATGTGCTCGATATAGATGCGTTCAAGGCATGGCGTCCTGAATATCAGAATGCAGAGTTTATACTTGAGGATGGCAAGTACATATGTGGTTGGGCAGTAGAGAAGATGTCTAAGTCGATGTTCAATGTTGTCAACCCTGATATGATAGTAGAGAAGTATGGTGCCGACACCCTGCGTCTGTACGAGATGTTCCTTGGTCCAGTTGAGGCAAGCAAGCCTTGGGATACCAATGGTATCGACGGATGCTTCCGTTTCCTTAAGAAGTTCTGGAACCTCTACTACGACAATCGTACCGACGAGTTCTTGCCTTCGGCTGATGCTGAGGCTACAGCCGACAGCATGAAGACATTGCATAAGCTCATCAAGAAGGTGACCGAGGACATCGAGAAGTTCTCTTACAACACTTCTATCTCTGCTTTCATGATTGCAGTAGGCGAACTTGCACAGCAGAAGTGTCGCAATAAGCAGGTACTCCAGCAGCTTGTAGTGCTCATCGCTCCATTTGCTCCACATATTGCAGAAGAATTGTGGCACGCACTTGGCAACGAGTCTACCGTATGCGATGCTAAATGGCCTGAGTTCAAAGCCGAGTATCTTGTAGAGAGCGAGGTACAGCTCACCATATCATTCAATGGTAAGGCACGCTTCCAGATGAAGTTCCCTGCCGATGCCACCAACGATGCTATACAGCAGGCTGTGCTTGCCGACGAGCAGAGTGCCAAGTATATTGGCGACAAGAAGGTGGTTAAGGTAATTGTAGTGCCTAAGAAGATTGTGAATGTCGTAGTGAAGTAATACTATCGGCATTAGATATATACTCTACTTCGCAAGTTGAGAAGTAATGAATTATAACTTCTTAACTTGCGAAGTTCAATAAAAAATAAAGCATAACTGTAAAATCCTATGACAATTGATCGCAACATTATTTGGCAAGAAACGAAGGACTATTTTAACATAACACTTGGTCTTATGTTGTATACTTTCGGATTCACCGTTTTCCTACTACCTTATGAAATCGTAACTGGAGGTATTGCTGGTATCGGAGCCATCATTTTCTATGCCACAGGATTTCCCGTCCAGTGGACATTCTTTATCATCAATGCCTTGCTTATTGTGGCGGCACTAAAGGAACTCGGAATTAGATTCCTTGCCAAGACCATTTATGCCACGTTGGTAATAACCGTAATGCTTGAATTCGCACAGAAAATAGTGGAGATGCCCGACGGTACCTTCTATAAGCTTATGGGCGAGGGCAACGACTTTATGTCGCTCATCATTGGATGTATGCTCACTGGCACCGCGTTGGCAATAGTATTCCTTAATAATGGCAGTACGGGTGGTACCGACATTATAGCTGCTGTGGTTAACAAATACTATAATGTATCGCTTGGTAAGGGTCTTATCATGGTAGACCTCATTATCATAGGCAGCTGTCTATTTATCGACTCCTTTGGTTTGTTCCCGCAGCGTTGTCAGATGGTTGTATTCGGTTTGTGTACTATGGTTATTGAGTGTACCATGCTCGACTATGTTATGAACTGGCAACGACAATCGGTGCAGTTTATGATTTTCTCGAAGGAATACCAGAAGATAGCCAAGGCTATAACCGAGAAGACCGACCACACTCTGACCATACTTGATGGCCACGGCTGGTATACAGGCAAGGAGATGAAGGTTATATGCCTTCTTGCCAAGAAACGCGAGTCGGTACTTATATTCCGACTAATCAAGATGATTGACCCACGTGCCTTTGTAAGCCAGAGTAGTGTCATAGGTGTATATGGCGAGGGATTCGACCAGATAAAGGTAAAGGTAAAGAAGGAAATGGAAATGGAAAAGGAAAAAATAGAAAACAATGAAGATAGTATTCGCAACCAACAACAAGCATAAGCTCGACGAGATACGCTCTATTCTTGGTTCTCGCTTCGAGATATTGTCGCTCAACGACATTGGCTGCCATGCCGATATACCCGAAACAGCCAACACACTTGAGGGTAATGCCATACAGAAGGCAAGATATATTGTAGACAACTATGGCTACGACTGTTTTGCCGATGATACGGGTCTTGAGGTACCATCGCTTGGAGGCGAGCCTGGTGTACATTCGGCTCGTTATGCCGAGGGTACCGACCACAACTCAGAGGCTAATATGCAGAAACTTCTGCGTTGCCTTGCCGATAAGGACGACCGTCGTGCGCAGTTCCGCACAGTTATTTGCCTTGCACGCAAAGAGGATGTTGCCGACTATACTCTGTTCGAAGGCATAGTAAAGGGTACAATAGCCAAGGAGAAGCAAGGAACCGAGGGTTTCGGCTACGACCCAATCTTTGTACCTGAGGGATACAATGAGTCGTTTGCACAACTTGGCATGGATATCAAGAACGGTATATCGCATAGGGCACGCGCTGTAGAAAAGCTTGCGCGTTATCTTTAAACGGTTTACACATGTAATAGACGTATAAATATTTAAGTCGTGTAATGGACGTTAATTATACGATATATAAAATTACACGTCCATTATACGTTTAAAATAATAAACGACAATTACACGTGAAAACTCCTTCACATGTAATTGTCGTTTTTTTTATTCTGTCTTGATGCTCTCTACCGGATTGGCTGTAGCCACTCTCCACGACTGCACCATTACAGTAGCAATAACCACCGCCGACACCAATACGAATGATATTGGGAAGAGCCACCAATGTATTGGCGTGTGTTCGGCAAAGCTTTGCAGCCATTGATTGCTTAGCCACCATCCTATAGGCGCTGCCACAACAAAGGCCACTATAAGAGGCACGGCATAGCGCATGGCAAACAACCTTACTACAGCGCCTACCGAAGAGCCCATAACCTTGCGTATAGCTATCTCCTTGCGGCGATACTCGGTCTCGAACATCGTAAGCGAGAATACACCTATTATAGTTATTATGATGCAGATAATTGCAAACAACTTAACTTGAGATATAAAGCGGAACTCGTCAACATAGGTTTGTTGCAAGTCGTCGTCAAGGAACTTCATCTCATACTTCTGCGATTCGTCCATCTTGTTTAGCACTTCGGCTATGCGACGTTTTGCCTCAAGCTTGTCTTGATTCTTAGCTACTCGTACAAACACCTGAACACAACGGTCGCCCCAATCTGCCATGCTCGGACCGAAGATAATGAATGCTACAGCCACATTGCTGTTGTCGTTGCGCATCGACTTAAGCTTGAAGTTGTCGCAAACGCCCACTATGTTGTAGTTAGACTGACCGTCCCATTCGTTCTGACGTCCTATTGAGTCGCCCACAACAAGCCATTTGTATTGCGCCATAGCTGCCTTGTTTAGCACATAAGCACCAGTCTTCATGTCCGACTCGCGGAAGTCGCGTCCCTCAACAATCTTAAGTTGCATTGTGCGCAGATATTCATAGTCGCACGGCAATACCTGGAGTGCCATGTGATGATCGCCATCTCCACGTCCCCAACCCATATAGTTGTCGCCTGATCCGATAGCATTTTGTGCGAAACCTACACTCTCTACAAATGGCAACTTCTTTAGTTCGGCACGCACAGCGTCCTTCTTGGTCTGTGCCTCTTTAGACAACAATGTGTATAACACCTCGTTCTTGTTGAAACCATAGTCGCTGTTGAATATGTAGCTCGACTGACTCGACATTACACATATATATATAGCCAATGCGAAAGCCAAGCAAAACTGTACCGCCATTATAGCCATACGCAGACGTCTGCCACGTGGCGAAAGTCCGAACGAGCCTTTAAGCACCATTGCAGGTGTAAATGATGTGCTATAGAATGCAGGCACAACAGCCGACAACGCACCTACAACGAGTGCCGATACAGCCATTACAGCCATAAGAACTCCATGTGTAGAGAAATTTATGTCGCCCGAAACAAGCTTCATGCAAGTCTCGCTGCGCTGGAAGGCAACAATAAGGAGTATGCCTATAACCAATCCTACAAAGGCAAAGAGCACATTCTCCATTATCATCTTTATTCTTAAGCTGCCCACCGAAGCTCCCATAACGCGGCGTGTGTTGATGCCTCGCATACGCATAGGTATTTCTGACAGCGAGAAGTTCAGTAGGTTGAGCATAGCTATAAACAGAACGAATATGGAAGCCACGGTCAATACATCCACCAAACCGCGGTTGCCCTTATCCTTAAAGCTGATGCCTGAGAAGTAGATATCGTTAACTGGATTGATACGGAATTTCATGTTGACCTCCTTGTCAAACTTCTTCTCGTCTTTCTCGCTTACGCCGTTGGCTTTCATAAAGGCGAGTTTTATGGCACGCTCCACCTTCTTGGGGTTGGCACCTTTGTCAAGTAGCATATAGACATTAAAGCTCCATTCGCTCCAGTCATTCATCGCCTTATCGTTCTCGCATAGATACACGCCGTTTGGCAGGGTGCAGTTGTCGGGCATATCCTCGCTCACACCTACCACGGTAACGGTAGTTTTGCTTCCATCGCCATTTTCACCCTCAAATGTCTTGCCTGCTGCGTTCGCCGTGCCGAACATCTTCTCGGCTGTGCTTCGGTTTACAATAACATTATATCCTTCTCCACATGTTTTGCTTGAACCTGACAGCAGCTTGCCAGTAAAGAATTCTATGCCAGGTTTGCCCATATTTATCGAAGGAACAGTTATGGTGCGGTTGCCCACCTTGACGTCTGTCTCGTTTACATACGGACTGATATAGGTAACGTTCTTAATCTGCGGTATATCCTTGAGTATTGTAACAAACGGGCGACATACATTAGCTCCCCATACATCGCCAAAGTTGCCATATATCTCCAGACGATACATGTGCTCGTAATTGTGTATGTTGTGGTTGTAGGTGCGGTTGTATATCACCTGCGTCATAAAGAGATAGAACGTGGCTACGGCTACACCCAAGCCCAGAAGATTGAGCAGGGTGGCGACGCGGTAGCGACGGAATAAGTATAATAAACTTTTCATATTGTTCGTATTGTTTTGTTTTTATCTGAGAGATATGTTATAGTTGGGAGTTGAGAGTTGAAAGTTGAGAGTTATGATTTGTATTGTGGGGATTATTTATACGATTCTCTATGCTATTCATAACTCTCAATTCTCAACTCTGAACTCTCAACTTTCAACTCTCAACTCTCAACTATAACATAACTCTCAACTTAAATGATTCTCTCGTTGTTGTCTGCAACCTGTCCGTCAAACAGATTGATAATTCTGTTAGCCATCATAGCGTCGTGCTGTGAGTGGGTAACCATAACGATTGTTGTACCCTCGGCATTCAGTTGGGATAGCAGTTCCATTACGGCAAGTCCGCTCTTAGAGTCAAGATTACCAGTAGGCTCGTCGGCAAGTATCAGCTTAGGCTTTCCTACTACGGCACGTGCTATAGCCACACGCTGTTGCTGTCCGCCTGACAGCTGCTGTGGATAGTGCTTGGCACGTTGGCTAAGTCCTACTTTTCTTAATATCTCGGTTACACGTTCGCGACGTTCTTTGGCTGGAACACCGAGGTAGCGCAACTGCAGGTCTACATTCTCCTCAACCGTAAGCTCGTCTATAAGGTTGAAACTTTGGAATACAAAGCCTATGCGACCACGACGAAACTTGGTGCGTTCCTTTTCCTTAAGCTTGCCTACAGGCTCGCCATCGAGCCAATACTCGCCGCTGTTGGGATTGTCGAGCAGACCAAGGATGTTAAGGAGAGTTGACTTTCCGCAACCACTTGGTCCCATTATTGCCACAAACTCGCCGTCTTCTACGTTTATGCTAACACCGTTTAGTGCAACGGTCTCCACTTCCTCTGTGCGGAAGATTTTTGTAAGGTTTTCTGTCTTTATCATAATTATGTTATTTTAATATCAATACTTCATTATCTTTAAACGCCTCGTATCCACTTGTTATCACACGTTCGCCCGGTTCCAAACCTTCTGTCACCTCATAGTATTGTGGGTTCTGTCGTGCAATGCTTATGTTTCGGCGATATGCCTTTTTGCCCGAGCGGTCGAGCACGAATATCCAGTTGCCACCAGTGGTTTGGAAGAATGTTCCACGTGGAATAAGTGTGGCTTGCGACGATTTGCCGAGAGCCAGCTCAATATAATAAGTCTGTCCGCTGCGCATTTGTGTAGGACGCGCACTTACAAACACGAAGTCGGTACGGAATGATCCGTCTCGCACCTCTGGATATACCTTGCGCACACGCAACTGATACTCTTTGCCGTCTCTGGTTATAGTGGCTGTCAGTCCCGGACGCACACGGTCTATGTAATGTTCGTCTATCTTTGCCTCAATCTTAAAGTCGCTGAGGTCGTTAATCTGACCAATATTCTGTCCTGCCTGAATGTTCTGTCCCAGCTCAACATCAAGCAATCCAAGCTCGCCGTCGATAGCCGAACGCACCTCCAGCTTATTTTTGCGCTCGCGCACAAGCAGTACATTCTTGCGCATATTATCGAGGTTGTCCTCCATCTGAGCCATCTGTACATGGCGATATAGGCTGTCTTGCTTCAGTCGTTGACCTATAAGACGTTGTTTGCGCAATGCAAGATTGTAGTCTTCTTTGCTTTGCATAAACACCTCCTTGCTTATCAGTTTCTCCTTGTACAAACGCGAGTTCTGTTGATAGGCACGCAACTTGCGGTTGCAGTCCATATCGAGAGTGGCTTGTTCTGTACGGTTGTTCAGCCGGTCTTGCTGCATAGTTACTTGTGTGTTGCGTAGCAGGTTCTGTTTCTCGGCAAGTTCAGCCTCGGCGTTTAGAATCTGCAAGTCGAGATTGCTGTTGCTTAGTCGCAGTATTACGTCGCCTTTCTTCACGCGTGTGCCTTCCTCTACAACTTTCTCTCTTACTATACCACCTTCCTCAGGCGATATCTGCACCACCTGAATAGGCACCACCTGTCCGTTAAGCCTTACATAATCGTCGAACTTGCCACGTGTTACATCGCTTACCGTAACATCGTTGCTGTCGATAGTCATGGTGCTTGCTGTACTTCCAAATACTATCCATACAAGCAATGCCACAACAGCTACAGCCACAGCTATGTACCCGATGTAGCGGCGCGGGAATGATTTCTTTTCTATTGGTCGGTCCATAATGTTTATTTATTCTGAGATAATCTCAAATTAATACTTCTTTGGTTTCATGTTGAAATGGTACGCCACATGCAATATAGCATAGCGTGGCAGGGCGTTGACAAATGTCTCGGTTCTGCCCTGGGCATTTACCATGCGGGTTATGTTGTTCATATTGCCCAGAATGTCAAAGCCATCAAGCATCCATGTCAGCTTTCCCTTGAGCATGGTATATGAGATGCGGGCATTCCAAAGCAAATCATTTGTATTCATACTACTTCCCTCGTAGCCACGGCGAGAGTACATTGTAAGGTCTGTACCCACCTGAATATGCCAAGGCAGATTGAATGAGGCTGTAGCACCATAGTTGAAGTCAACAGCATTGATATGGTCGAAGTCCATTGTCTTGCCGTTAATGTTTCTCCAGGCTGCCGACACTTTTACGCCCATTGTTGAAGAGCTGCCTACCTTATAATTCAGCTTCAATGTTTGGTCAAGCAACATTGTCTGTACCGAACTACGAATAGCCTGATAATTTGAGCCTTCCGACTTGCCTATCAAATCTACGCTGTTTGCGTATTCCATACGTGTCCATGTGCCAAATGTCAGGCGTTTCATCTTGTCAAGCGGTTGCTCGTAATTATAGGCTACATATGCATTCCAATTGCCGTTGACATTGTCTGCCCTATATCGCCTTACACCCGTATTGGCATCGTAACTGTATCCCATAGCCAAGGCATTAGCACGATAGGTGTAACCCAAACGAAGACTCTGGCTTCGCTGCTTGGCTATATTTATGGAGTTGAAGATAAGGTTGACGTCATAAGCCATCTCGTTCTTCAAGCCATTGTTGCCCTCCTTCACATTCATAGGGTCTGTAGCATCCTTAATATTCACCATATTCAGTAGGTCGGGTAGCTTTGGAGTTGCCTTGAAAAGCAATTGGAAACCCTTTGTATGATCTTTTACCCAGTAGCTCAGCCTGGTAAAGGGCAAGGTAAGAAGTACCGTGTTTCTTACTATGGTTGTATCTGTCTCTCCTCTCTGATAGGCAAGCTTCTGTCGGGTAGGTATAATTCCCAACTTGGCCTGTGCGCTCCAATTGCCATGCTCTGTATCCTTATCCCATGTTATGGATGGAATAATACTATGCGCATCCTCTGTATATTGGCTTACATAACTGTTGCTTCTATCCTTTGTGCGTTCATATTCAGCTACAGACGGCAACCATCCTATGGTAGAAGAGTTCTCCTCCTCTTCATCTAACTGGTCTAATAGGTAAAGCGAGGAATGACGCTTCTTGTCGCGATGACTGTAACCATAGTACATAGACAACTCTACTGCATGACTTAAGCGAAAGTTGTAGGCTGCGCCTATTTGATATAACCAGTTGCGGTCGGGATGGTTCTTGAAGTACTGATTGCCGTAGGTCTGCATCTGTTGCTCGTCACCATAGTTTATGGCATACTTGTTGAACAAGTCCTCCTTACGCTTGTCGTAAGATATTTGTCCGGTAAGGTTGATGTAATCGTCCGACCCCTTGAGCTTTATTGTGCTTACGGCATTAAGGCTTCCCTTAAGCTGATGGCCTTTGCCCAATCTCTCTTTCTTATATCTGTTAATCAGAGATTGACGGATAATCTGCTCCGAACCTACAGCATAGATATTGTCGAGCAATTCACGGCTTACACCATATTGCATAGAGGAGAATGTGCCTGAAATATAATTGCTGTAATTGTCGAACTTGTCGTATTGGAATGATGGCTGTAGCAGCAGGTTTACCTTGTTGTTGAACACGAGGTATAGCTGGTTGTTGGTTGTCAGATGAAAGTTCTTCAATGTTTCTCTCTGGCGCTCATAATCAAATGTGTTTCCCTTTTGCAGAAAGTTCACACGGTCGGTATTGGTAATGAGGTTCTGATTGGAATGGCTCACCTGCACATTGCCATTGATATCAAACTTCTGGTTTCTATCGCTTACAGCATAGTCAAATCCGCCCAACATCTCCTTATTATCACCTTTCGGCATGTCAACGGGGTTCCAGTCTGAGTCGCGACCAGGCTTTCTGTTATCGTTAAGATTGTTAATGTTTCCATAGAAGGTAATGCGCGAATGGTCGGTATAACGCATGGCAAATAGTCGACCAAGATAACGGTCGTTTGTGCCTGCTCCGCCCTCCATGTTTGCCAACAAGCCGATGGAATAGTCTTTCTTTAGATTTACATCCATAACATACGTCTTGTCGTCTTGGCGCTTCTGTCCAAGAAACTCGCTTTTCTTGCCATACTTGTTGTATATCTTTATCTGCTTGACGGTATACGAAGGAAGATTCTCAAGCATAACCTCTTGGTTGCCTCTGAAGAAATCCTTGCCGTTGAGCAACAGATTCTCGACAAACTGTCCGTTGTGATATATTCGTCCGTCTTTCTTTATCTCCACACCAGGCATCTGTCTAACCAAAGCGTCAAGCATACTGCCTTCTGCCAACACAAAGGCATCGGCATTATATACCACAGTATCTCCCTTATAATAAAACTTAACCTTGCTGCCTACCACGCTTACCTCTTGAAGCATCTTCGAGTCAGGGCGCAACATTATGGGAGGTAGCTCACGCAGGTACTCTCTCTTCTTAAGCTCGCCAATGGATATGTTGACATACGATGTCTTGTAACCCAAAAAGCTGGCACGTATGATATAGTTGGCCTTATGCCTTGGCACATCAAACTGGAATATAGATGAATAGCCTTCTTGGTCGTCACGGGTCCAATGGTTGTTTGCCACTAATGATTCTATAACCGTACTGTCCGATGAAAGGAGCTGCACGGTTACTCCTGGCACGTCGTTGCGGGTTTTTGAGTCTACCACGCGACTCTTGAGAGTCAGTTTCTCCTGACCTATACATGCCACAGACAATAGTATAGCGAATGATAGGGTAATTAGTTTTCTCATAAGGTTTTCCATAATTTTTCTCCTTTATAATATGCTAAAAGTTTCTTGTTGTACGCCATTGTCAGTTGGCTTTGCAGCAGTTTAACCCTACTTTGCAACAATGTAACGGCAGCTGTCTTAACGTCTATCGACGAGGCAAGTCCTTCCTCGTACTTGCGCGTGGTGAGATGAGCCGCAAGGCTGTCGGCCTCTACTTGCTCCTGCATCTTAGTTACCTCCTTGGTGCTGTTCTCCACGTCTGTTGCCGCCTCTATAATGATGCGTTGCAGCTCCGACTGTTCGTATTCAAGATTCTCGCGAGCCTGGTCGAGAGCAATCTTGCGACGTCGGATGGTTGACGATGTGGCGAGTCGGTTGAATATAGGTATCGATAGCGACAGTCCGATGTATTCGCCTGCATTGTTCTTAAACTGTTGTGAGAAGGAGGCGTGTCCTCCTTTGTCCATGTTTCTATAGAAAGAGGTGGACACGCCACCAGAGAGAGATAGTGATGGAAGTAAAGCACCACGTGCGGCACGCAGACTGTAGCGTGCAGCTTCTACTCCTTGTTGTGCTTTAAGAATTCGGGGGTTGCTGGTAGCTGCATATGCTGCTATTTGCAATGGGGTGTCTATAGGCTGTAGCTCTTGCTCGAACGTGGGCTGATGTATGGTCAACGCCGAGTCGGCTGGATAGTTCATCAGCTGTTTAAGGGCAAGCATGGCCTTGGTAGTTTGGCTCTGCATGTGTGTCAGCTCGTATTCGTCGGCAGCAAGCGTGGCTCGCATTTGTGTCACATCGGCATCACTCTTCTGTCCCACTTCTGCCATAACCTCGGTTTGGTGGAGCAATGCCTGGCTCTCGTCGCGCTTCTTAAGAGTCTGCTCTACGGCTCCCTGGCAATATACAAGGTCCATGTATGCCTTGTAAACCTTAAGAGCCACATCGTCCTTTTCTGCTTGCACGGCGCTTCGTCCCATAGCCACATTGGCCTTAGCCATACGCAGCTCGTTATAGCGTTGCAGTCCGTCGAATATATCGAGCGATGCTTGCAGACCGTAACCATTGTACAATGTACTTACATTGGTATAGGTATTGGTCTCAGGGTCGATGGCACGTCCAAAGTTCATCTGACCCGACACCGAGCCATATACGCTTGGCAAGAAAGCGCCAATGGCTTGAGTCTTTGCAACTCGACTGTTGTCGAGCATATACTGCTGTTGCCTAACCGTATGGCTGTGGCAGGCTGCATATTGCATGCAACTGTCTACGGTCCAAGGTTCGGCAGCATACAGTTGTATGCCGAGCGCAAATGCTGATATGGCTATAATCGTTCGCTTCATCTTATTGTTCTTTTGTTTTGACATTGCAAATTTAGGGAGAATAGATGGCGAGAGATAGAAAAGAAAGAAGAAAATGAGGAGTAGGGGAGAGATTGGCCGAAAAGTGTATGAAAATCATACACTCAAGCGAATGTTGTGGGTTTCTTTTAAATACAGTAGTGTATTTTTTGATGAAACTGTGGTTTTCATTTTAATACGGTAGTGTAGTTCTTTTATTGCAGTAGTGTAGTTCTTTAAATGCAGTAGTGTTTCTTTAAATACAATAATGTATTAGATTAGTTGTAAATACAATAAAAATCTCTGTTCCGTGTCGCCGAACGTCCGTTCCGTGTCGCGGAATGTCCGTTC
>ERZ1026901.1166-NODE-1166-length-16187-cov-18.178775_pt1 | contig 16187 bp, 15 predicted proteins | sample MGYA00380179_ERZ1026901 | MGnify/ENA primary metagenome ERZ1026901 (study PRJEB33269, sample SAMEA4719815) | human gut metagenome | biome: human-associated habitat; feature: organic feature; material: feces | place: Cameroon | collected 2013-10 ... | reverse complement strand
CCGAAGGACGATAACTTGAACGGCCTTTTCGCGTAACTTGAATGCCTATCTAGAGATAATTATTCCAAGTTCTGGTCTTAACTTCAGCGAGCTTTTATCGCCATTATCGGCTGCGTCTCAGCAATTCAAGCGAGCTTGATTGCATTCGTCTTGCAGATAATTCAACCCGCCATTATCGGCTGCGTCTCAGCAATTCAAGCAAGCTTGATTGCATTCGACTTGCACGATAATTCACCCCGCCTTGACTAAATCCGAAAACTCGAATAACTATCATTATGAGCTAAAACCTCCATACGCTAAGTTTCTTTTCCCTTATCTCCTTTGTTGTTTACAAAAAATGAAGTAATTTTGCCACACATTAAAATGCAGTTATTCTAAATCGATATGAATATTTCTTATAAGTGGCTCAAAGAATACGTTGACTTCGATATGACCGCACAAGAAGTGGCTGATGCCCTCACAAGTGAAGGTCTTGAAGTAGACGGAGTAGAAGAAGTACAAGCCATCAAAGGCGGACTTGAAGGGCTCGTAGTAGGACACGTTATTTCCTGCGAACCACACCCCAACAGCGATCACATGCACATTTGTCAAGTAGATCTCGGTGGAGAAGCTCCTCAGCAAATCGTTTGTGGAGCTCCCAACGTAGCAGCTGGACAAAAAGTTATTGTCGCCACAATAGGCACAAAACTCTATGACGGAGATCAATGCTTCACCATAAAGAGATCCAAGCTCCGCGGTGTGGAAAGTCTAGGCATGATTTGTGCTGAAGATGAAATCGGAGTAGGGCATAATCACGATGGAATCATCGTACTTCCTGAAGATACTCCCGTAGGTATGAAAGCCGCCGAATATTACGGATTAGAGAGTGATTACATTATCGAGGTGGATATCACTCCTAATCGTGCTGATGCTTGCTCGCACTATGGCGTGGCTCGCGATCTTTATGCGTGGCTTATCCGCAATGGAAAGACCACGAGTCTTCACAAGATGGATGTGTCAGCATTTCATGTCGATTCCAATGATTTGAATATTGATATCGATGTGCAAAATACCGAAGCATGCCCTCGCTATTGCGCTGTAACTATTAAAGATTGTCAAGTAAAGGAGAGTCCTGAATGGCTTAAAGAAAAGTTGCAAGCCATAGGACTACGTCCTATCAATAACATCGTAGATATTACAAACTACGTTATGATGGCCTACGGACAGCCTCTTCACTGCTTCGATGCCGACATGATAGAAGGTCAGCGAATCGTAGTGAAAACAATGCCCGATGGTACTCATTTCCAAACACTTGATGGGGTAGATCATACGCTTACTGATCGTGATCTTGCGATCTGTAATGTTCGTGAACCCATGTGTATTGCGGGAGTAATGGGTGGACGTGGATCTGGTACTTACGATACGACCAAGGATGTGCTCTTAGAAAGTGCCTATTTCCATCCAACGTGGATTCGTAAAAGTGCACGTCGACACGGCTTGAGTACAGATGCCTCCTTCCGTTTTGAACGTGGTATTGACCCTGATGGACAAATCTACGCACTGAAAGTGGCAGCACTTCTTGTGAAAGAACTCGCTGGCGGTGTCATCGCTATGGATATAAAAGATGTAGAAGCTCCTGGACTGCAAAAACAATTTACCGTAGAACTCGATTATCAGTATGTACACGATCTGATAGGCAAAACCATTCCTACTGAAGTAATAAAGGAAATCGTTACTTCACTCGAAATGCAAATCACTCATGAGACTTCTGAAGGACTTACACTCCAAGTTCCTGCCTATCGCGTTGACGTGCAGCGTCCTTGTGATGTCGTGGAAGATATTCTTCGTATCTATGGCTACAACAATGTAGAAATCCCTAGTGCGGTAAAATCAAGCCTTACTATAAAGGGGGATGTAGATCGTGCTAACAAGCTTGAGAATGTTGTGGCAGAACAGCTAGTAGGAGAGGGATTTCATGAGATTCTCAACAATTCACTAACAAAGGAAGCATACTACAACGACCTTGAGACCTATGCTGCCGAAAATCTAGTGCGATTGATCAATCCCCTCAGTTCAGACCTCAATGTAATGCGTCAGACGCTCCTCTTCGGTGGATTGGAAAGTATCGCACACAACGTCAATCGAAAGTGCCAGAACCTCCGATTCTTTGAAGTTGGAAATTGCTACTATTATAACTCTAAGAAGCATACAGCTGATCACACTCTCGCAGCGTATAGTCAAGCACATTTCCTCGGATTGTGGCTCACAGGGAAACGCGTTGAAGGATCGTGGGCACATCCTGACGAACAATCAAGTATCTATGAACTAAAAGCCTACGTCAGCAATATCCTTCGTCGATTGGGTTGCCAACTCGGCGGATTGAAAATTGCTAGCGGTGAAAACGATATATTCTCAAAGAGTCTCGCCATCACCGATCGTGCAGGTAAGGTGCTTGTTGAGATAGGTCTTGTTTCTAGAACGATCCTTGCAAAATTTGATATAGAGCAAGAGGTCTATTATGCGGAAATAAATTGGACTATGCTCATGAAACTTGTCAAGAAGGAAGACGTTTCATTTAAGGAAATTTCCAAATTCCCTGCCGTAAAGCGTGACCTAGCTCTTCTCGTTGATAAAAAAATACAGTTCGCGCAAATCGAGCAAATAGCTCGCGCTTCAGAGAAGAAGTTACTCAAGAGTGTAGAACTCTTTGATGTGTACGAGGGAAAGAGCTTGCCCGAAGGGAAAAAGAGCTATGCGGTCAATTTCACTTTGCAAGATGAGAGTAAAACGATGAACGATAAGCAGACTGATGCTATCATGAACAAGATTATCCAAAATCTGCAAAAACAACTTGACGCAACGCTCAGATAAGTTTCTTTCGATACTCTTTTTTGCTCATAAGCAACATAACAAACAAAATTCTAAATATACACAAATCCCATGGGAAGAGCTTTTGAATATAGAAAAGCCACGAAAATGAAGCGCTGGGGTCATATGGCCCGCACATTTACAAAACTCGGTAAACAAATCGCTGTAGCTGTGAAAGCCGGTGGACCGGAACCAGAGAATAACCCCACACTTCGTGCCATCATCGCCACTTGTAAGCGCGAAAACATGCCTAAGGACAATATCGAACGCGCTATAAAAAATGCATGTGGCAAAGACCAAAGTGACTACAAGACCATGACTTATGAGGGCTACGGCCCTCACGGAGTTGCTATTTTTGTTGACACACTTACAGACAATGCTACTCGTACTGTAGGCGATGTACGCTCCGTGTTCAATAAATTCAATGGTAATCTTGGCACAATGGGTTCGTTAGCTTATCTCTTCGACCATAAGGCCGTGTTTACCATCAAAAAGAAAGATGGAGTAGACATGGACGAACTCATTCTCGACCTCATTGATTATGGAGTGGAAGATGAATTCGATGAAGACGAAGAAGAAGGCAGTGTAACAATCTATGGCGACCCGAAATGCTTCGCTCAGATTCAGAAACACTTGGAAGAAAATGGTTTTGAAGTGCTTGCCGCTGAATTTACCTATATCCCCAACGACCTCAAAGATGTCACTCCCGAAGAGCGCGAAAGCATTGATAAGATGGTAGAACGACTCGAAGATTTCGATGACGTACAGACTGTCTATACGAATATGAAGCCCGCAGAGGAATAATCATGTATGCATTTCGTTTGCAGTCTTCTCTGTAAAAACGGAAATCCTTTCTTCCCGAGATAAAGTGGGGAGGTGTCTCTGAGAGATATCACAGAGTTCTTTTTAGAAAAAGGAAAGAGTTTTTCAGAAATAAATCATACGTAAGAGGGGAAAATTCGCTAAGAATCCAACGATTCTTGCCTAAATTTCCCCTCTTTTTCAATCATTCTTCTTATTCTCGCTTAAACGGAATATAAAAAGAACATGAAATGAAGCAATTCGATTTTATCCCACAAGGAGTCTGCTCGCGTTGTATGCACGTGAGTATGACTGATGATGGTCTCATAGAGTCAGCCTCGTTTGAAGGCGGATGTCACGGAAATCTACAAGGCATTGCGGCTTTGATTAAGGGCATGCCCAAGAATGAAGTGATAAAGAGACTCAAAGGCATTCGATGTGGAAACAAGCAGACCTCTTGTCCTGACCAACTTGCTCAAGCTCTTCAAAGCATTGATTAATCTTGCATAAATACTACGCGTAGATTATATGTTTAGGGCGCTTCTAATTTTGATAAAGAGATGGACTTTAAGACAGAAAGTGTATATAAATCACGCATCTGAATAAGACGCATTATATTTCAGAATAAATAGACCCACTTTTAATTTCTCCATCCATACTCTTGCGCTTTTATCAAAGTCTGATACACCACATTCCCATTCTCTTCTGATTGGTAGAGATAGCGAAAGGCCACACCATGATCTTTCACGTCTTTAAAAGTTACGTCATTGATTGTACGCTGCTTGAGCAATTCGTGGAGTAGGGGAGTCTTTTCCCTAAAAATACACTCATTGGTAGCGGATATACTATAAAAATAGGTAAGTTCGCGTTTTTGGGGATTGTAGACAAGACTATCAAGAATAGTACCTGTTTCTACCTCTTGCGGACAATGTCGATTCGTATATTCACGTGCTTCTCGCTCTAGACTTTGATCAAAACTCTCTTGGCAAGCAGTCGTAAGTCCTACGAGTGTTAAGGCTATTAAGAATGCGTGCTTCCTAATGAATCTACAATAGAATCCTTTTAGCATAATATTCTCATTAAAGATTTCTATGCAAAAATAGAAAATTAAATCGAACAAATGAATCAAAATTCAAATACATCTCCCTCAGAAAGCGAACTTGAAGTTCGTATTAATCGTGCTGTAGAGCTATTTAATGAAGGATACAATTGCTCACAAAGCGTTGTCGCTGCCTTTGCCGATCTCTACGGATTTACATTCGAACAATCACTGCGCATGTCGGCCTCTTTTGGAGGAGGTATTGGAAGAATGCGACAAACATGTGGCGCAGCTTGTGGTATGTTCCTTCTTACAGGACTCGATTGTGGAGCTATAGATGGTTCAGATAGGGCAGGGAAGAGCCACAATTATGCGCAAGTGCAACAACTAGCCGCACAATTTAAAGCTCAAAATGGAAGTCTTATATGTGCCGAACTCCTCGGACTTAAGCCTAATGCCCCAACATCATCTAAAGCAGAAGCTAGAACAACCGAATACTATAAAAAAAGACCTTGTCCGATGATGGTTAAAACGGCAGCCACCATCTTTGCCAACTATTTAAAAGAGAAGCGTTAAGTATCAATCTCATACAAGTTTCAAAGCATGCTTCGGTTCTCTATTTTTCTTCAAAACGAATCGCTTCCTTATCTTGTATGCGCATGATTATTAACATGAGTAACGGAGACAATTTTAAACCTTAAATTGTCAAAACTTGAAGAAAACAAGTCCAGTCTTATTAAACGTAAAAAACCCATACTTTGAAAGATGAAAATATTACTGCTAGGCGAATATAGCAATGTTCACACCACATTAGCCAAAGGACTCCGAGAACTTGGTCACCATGTCACTGTGGCATCAGATGGCGATGGATGGAAGGATTATCCGCGCGATATCGACCTTAGTCGCTCATCGCTTAGCCGCCTAGATAGCCTGAAATATTGGCTCAAGGTAAAAAGTGCTTTTCAAAAGTTTCGTGGTTACGATGTTGTACAGATAATCAATCCCTTATTTCTTAATTTTAAGGCTCAACGCATCTTGCCATATTTTAGATTCCTAAAGAAGCACAATCAGTGCATCGTTATGGGAGCTTTTGGCATGGATTATTATTATGTAACTGGATGTCTTGACAAGCAGACTTTTCGTTATAGCGATTTCAATATCGGCCCTGTGGAACGAATAAATCGAGACAACGATCAATTTAAGCAAGAATGGCTTTATGGATTTAATGGTGAACTCAATCAAATTATTGCCAAAGAAAGTCATGCCATAGTGACAGGTCTCTACGAATACGATGCATGCTATCGGAAATACTATCATGGTTCCGCAAAATTGGTTTTTATTCCATTTCCCATTCAAATGCAATCAATTGAAACACATTATGATGATAGCCCAAGGTTAGCAACAGCTGCCCCCAGGCATAATGAAAGCCAATTTATTCCAGGAGAACCGCTCAAGATATTCGTTGGAATCCAAAGTCAACGCTCGACTTACAAAGGTACAGATATTCTTCTTAGAGCCGCGCAACGTGTTGCACAAGAACATCCTCAAGAATGTGTGCTTCTAAAAGCCGAAAATGTTCCTTTCGAGACGTACAAACATATGCTTGACACTGCTCACGTAATTCTCGACCAACTCTATTCCTACACACCTGCTATGAATGCTCTTGAGGCGATGGCTCGTGGAACAGTGGTTGTAGGTGGTGCAGAACCAGAAAATTATTTCATACTCAACGAAAATCAACTTCGACCCATCATCAACGTACAACCTAATGAGCAAAGCGTATATCACGCTATCACAGAATTGGTTGTAAATCGTGATAGATTAATTCCGCAACTTCGAGAAGAAGGACTTGCTTATATACACCGTCATCATGACTACCTTAAAGTGGCAAGAAAATATGAAGAGCTATATAAGGAATTGATAGAAGTTAGAGCATGAGATATGAAACATAATTAGAGAGAACTGATGCGGATAATATCATTACACTAATAATTTTTGAATCAGTGTTATGTTTAATAGTGTACATAGATGCTCAACTCATGTGTTATACAAATGTTGAGCAACAGGTCTACTCTACTAAAGCTATGATATTTCCAATAATGGAAATACCACATTAATCGAATTCCATAAATTTCTCCTCCATGATAGATAAAGCCACCATACAACGTGTAATGGATGCCACAGATATTGTTGATGTGGTAAAGGATTTTGTGACTCTACGTAAGAATGGAGCCAACTACAAAGGACTATGCCCGTTTCATAATGAGCGTACCCCATCTTTCAGCGTATCACCTTCTCGCCAACTTTGTAAATGTTTCTCATGCGGTAAAGGCGGAAATGCAGTACATTTCCTCATGGAACTCGAACATATGACTTACCCCGAAGCAATTAAATGGTTGGCAAGGAAATATGGCATCGAGGTAAAAGAAAAAGAACTCACAGACGAAGAGCGTGCACAGCAAAGTGAGCGTGAAAGTATGTTTGTGCTCAATGAATGGGCAAATCAATATTTTCAAGATACCTTACATAATCACGTGGATGGTGTGGCCGTGGGTATGGCCTATTTTCGTTCACGAGGATTTCGCGACGATATTATTAAAAAATTTTCTCTCGGTTATTCTCTCGAACAACGCGATGCATTGGCTAAGGCTGCTATTGCTCATGGATTTAACAAGGATTTTCTACTAAAGACAGGTTTATGCTATAAGACCGACGATGGCAGACTGCTTGATCGTTACCATGGACGTGTGATTTTCCCAGTCCATACTGTATCGGGAAAAGTAGTCGCCTTTGGTGGGCGCGTACTTAATACAGAAAAAGTAAAAAACGTGGGCAAGTACGTAAACTCACCCGAAAGTGAGATTTATAGCAAAAGTCATGAACTCTATGGGTTGTTTCAGGCTAAAACTTCTATCGTGCGCCACGACAGATGTTTTCTTGTAGAGGGATATACAGACGTTATTTCCATGCATCAAAGTGGTGTGGAAAATGTTGTAGCATCTTCAGGAACATCTCTTACCGAAGGACAAATACGCTTGCTACATCGATTCACAGAAAATATTACAGTTCTCTATGACGGTGATGCTGCGGGCATTAAAGCAAGTCTTCGAGGAATTGATATGTTATTGGCTGAAGGCATGAATATCAAAGTGTTGCTTCTGCCTGATGGTGATGATCCCGATAGTTTTGCTAGAAAACATAAAGCTAGTGATTTTCAAGAATATATAGAACGCCATCAAGTTGATTTTATCAAGTTTAAAACACAGCTTTTGTTAAAAGATGCAGCTAATGATCCCATTAAGCGTGCAGAATTAATCACCAATGTGGTACGTAGCATCTCGGTGATTCCAAGCGAAGTGCTGCGACAAATGTACATCCATGAATGTGCAGCCTCTCTATCGGTGAGTGAGGAATTGATTGTCAATGAAATCAATAAGCAACATCGCGAGAAACAAGGAAAATCAAACTCTAACGACTCAGCAAGGCATGAAATAGAAAAACAGGAAGCCAATTCCTTATCTGTCCGCATACAGCAAAATATCGAAAGTGCTGAAGAAAAAATGCTGGTGTCCTTACTCATCCGTTATGGTAATCTTCCTATAAGTACAAATGCGTCTATATCCAAGAAGCGAGAAGACGCAGACAATTTGGTCAATGATTCAAATGCTGAACAATATGTCACAGTGGCCCAATACATCGCACAAGAACTTGAAGTAGATAGTCTCTCATTTCAAAATGACCTCTACAAAAAGATTCTTCAAGAATCCCTCGCCCACTGTGTAGAGCAAGATTGGTCTCCCCTCTCCTACTTCTCGACCCATCCTGATGAAGCTATAAGCCGTTTGGCGGTGGAATTAGGGCAAGACGATTTTGTGCTCAGCAGTTCACAACGAAAACAATACGTAGAAGATAAGGACAAACTAGACGAAATTGTGCCACGCATCATTCAAGACTACAAACACTCCATTATCTGTGACTATTTAAAAAGTTTACTCGCAGAAATGCGCAACCCCCAAAATGCCAACCAACCTGAACGTATTAAGGAATTGATGGGAAAATACATGGAAGCAAGTAAAATAGAACGTTCTTTTGCCAAAATTCTGGGTGATCGTGTAATCCTTAAATATACGCCTGCGGGAAAACCATAATTGATTTGCAATGTAGCACGTCCTGCATTGCCTTCCTTTGTGAACAAAGAATTACAACTGTCATAGTAAACATCGAATTGTCTAAAAACGAAGAGTATGATAATATCAAAAGAAAACTTCGTAACGGATAACATGACCAATACGGTTTGTTATTCCAGTCTTCTCCCAGCAGAGAGCAGCGGTTTGGATCTTCAATTAAGAGAAAAGATGTATGCTGCATTGAAAGAGTCTGTTAAGACCTTGAAGCACTATGATCTGTATAACACACTCGTGACATCTGGTCAAGAGATTATATGCCAGTGCAGCTTACGAGAGATCTCTTTCTGAACTACACCTATAGCCCGGATTATCTTAGCGATCAGAAAGCTTATAGCACAAACTGGTTGCTACACAAAGTACATACTCGTAAGGCTGACAAGCTTAATCTTAATGTTGTTACAATCCCTCTTATTCTTGATGGAGGCAATGTGATCAAAGCTATAGACAAGTTTGGTAAACCAACAATCATCATGTGTAGCAAAGTTTTGAATGAGAACAATCTATCCAAAGAGGAACTTACAGACAGAAAGTTTGTGGTAATTTTAAGTAGTAGTATAAAATAAATCTTAAATTTTATGCATTCTTCAAATGATACATATATCAATCCGATTAACCCAACTTATGGAGAGTTATTCGAGCAAGAATTAAATGGTTATATCTTAGCCGTTCCACCATATCAGCGTCCTTATGTTTGGACAAAGAAGAAAGCCGAAACCCTAATGAATGATTGGCTGGAATATCTACAGTCGAGACAATTTATTAATGGTATTGACTACTATATGGGTACTATCATTATTCACAAAGATAATGATAACAAAAAGTGGAATATTGTAGATGGGCAACAGCGATTAACTACATTGTTGATTCTTGATTATGTTCTAAATGGTGAGTCCTCTGCGATGATCAAGTACCAAAAGAATATTGATATCAATGTAAATTCAAATAAATCAAAGGAAACTATTGGTACCATCACTTCTTTAGCTAAAAAGAAATGTAAAGACGGTGGACGATATGCATTGTTAAAGCAGAATGACATTTTCAATCATCTTCGATTTACTGTAATTTTGACAGATAATGAAGATGATGCTTTTACTTTCTTTGATTCTCAAAATAACCGTGGCGTACAACCATCTGCTGTAGATGTACTGAAAGCAGTACATCTAAGAGCTATTCATGCGGATGAAGAATTGCAGAATGCGTCAGCCAGCTTGTGGGAAAATACGCAAAACACGGGAAATAACATTTTCCGAAATTCGGCGGAGCAATACCTAAATGATCTTATTGTCATTGCACTTTGGCGCCTTCGAACATGGAAAGGAAGTTCTTTTGATTATTCAGCTTCATATGAAAGTGTTATGCATGAATTTTCTGAAAAGCTTTCATATTCAGGAAAAAACAACATCAAGGTATATTCAATTCCCACAACCTATGAGCTTATTATTAACAGTAAGATGGAAGCTAATGAAGAAAATCAAATTGTTGGAAATACTGCAAAATCATATCCCTTTACGGTTCGTCAGCCTTTAATTAAAGGAATATGTTTTTTTACATTTATTAAGACCTACCATCAAATTGCATTGAAATTATTTGTTGAGAAGAGCGAAGATTTCGAAATTGAAAATATGAGAAAACTCTTCAATGAACTTTATCTAAACACAAATAGCACAAACTATATGAGTGATTATTTTATAATGCTCATGATTTTTTACTATGATAAGTTTGGGTCTGAAGATCTTTATCATTTCGCATTGTGTATTGATAATATTATTGGACAATGGCGAATCAATAATTACTTTTTTAGAAAAGAAGCAATGATGAATATCACGAAACATAATAATATTATTGATAAAATACAAATTAGTTATGAGCCTGAAGATATTATACAAGATTTATTGAAAACAAAGATAGAACGTAGGCATGAGGAGGATCCAGAAAATTCTCCAATACGAAAATATAAGGATGCGAACTTCAAGTATTTCGATCAGGCAAAATCTGATGAAACTAATTTCGTAAATAACAAAATAGAATGGATTAAAGAAATAATTGAGAATGGAAAATAAACAGTATAATTCCAACAATATAACATTAAAAGATATTGTCCAAAAAGGAATTCAATTCAATATACCTATCTATCAGCGACTTTACGTATGGAAGGAACTTCAAGTTAACAAACTTCTTGAAGATCTTTTTGCTGCATATAGAAAAAACGAGGCACATTACTATCTTGGTGGAGTGGTAACATATTCTAATGGGAATAAACAAGATCTGATTGATGGTCAACAACGTTTTACTACTTTGTGGCTTATTTGTATGGTACTTTCTTCCATGAATGATAGTGTCTGTGAAGAAATGAAACGCTTTTGTGGAAATAAAGAGAATCTGCGCATACATTTTGCAATTCGTCCTCAAATATCAGAGTACTTGATCAAAATGTTGGAAAATGAAAATATCGACAATAGCGAAATTTCAGGCATTTCGGATATAAAAAATATGACTTCAGCAATAGGTAACATCGAAACTTTTTGCGAGGCTGATGAACATAGAGATTGCTTGGCAGGATTTTCTGAATTTATAATGAACTGTGTAGTTCTTGTAAGAACAGAAATTCCAGAGGACACTGACCTTAATAAATTATTTGAGCTTATTAATGGACGTGGCCAACAATTGTCACAAACAGACATTCTCAAATCACATATTCTGGATCTAATAAGAGAAGAAACTGAAAAAGATGAAGACCAGTTGATCCGATATGGTCAAATATGGAATGCTTGCGCAGATATGAATGATTTCGTAGAACATAACATTCAGCAAGAAGACCCTTCACTAACATGGAAAGATCGCCTTATCTTTGACAGAGAATCTGACAACGAAGACGAGGGAGTAATTGCTGAATTCGGCAACGATTTTATTGATAAATACATTCTTCTTCCTGTAAAAGACAATTACGACAATCAGTCAGAATCACTTTTACAAATTGCTCAGAGAGCAATTACTGACAATGATTCTTTGGATAACATAGACGATAATTCCAGTAACACTGGCGAAAGAGGAGGAAAGGAAATCCGAAGTATTGTCTCTTTTCCTATGCTCCTTCTTTATTCTTTGCGTATATTTCTCATACAAAACAAGCTTTGTCTTTATGGTGAGGAGAATACGTTTGACATCAATGTCTTCAACGAAAAGAAATTGCTTAAAATTTTCTCTCCAGCTGTTGCACAAATGAAAAATGACGGAACGGCGAGAAGTTTTATGAAACTCTTATGGCTGGTGAGAATTGCATTCGATAAGAATATTGTAAAATGGGTTAAAGAAGAAGGCGAGTCTGAGGCTGTGCTTACTCTACGTACTCTCCGAATTTCAAAGGACAAGAGAACTGGAAACTTACGTGTTCATCGTGATAGTTCTAATGGTAATACTATAACAGAGATGACACAGTTGCAAAGTCTACTCTATTTTTCTCAACCTCGAATATACGAGCACTGGATTTGTCCATTTTTGTTCCATTCGTTTTCCGAGAATGATGCCGATGATTTATTAAAGTATTTGCAGCAACTAGATAATGTACTACTTTGTTTGGGCAGTAATCTGGATATGCTTAAGCGTACATATAATGTAATGATCGATGGCCTAGGAAATTATTCGGGAAATGATTTTTCGGAATATTTCAACCGTCTTGCTGAGCAGGAAGATGGTTGCAAATTCGCGCACTATATTTTCTATAAAATGGAGTATATCCTTTGGTGGAAAAATAAGCAAACCAAAAAATTTCCTTATTGGGATTCCTATCGACTATCATCGAAAAATTCAGTTGAACATATCAACCCACAGACTCCTAAATACAATAAGAAACAAATTAGTTATTTGAATACTTTTGGCAACCTTGTTTTGGTCTCCAGAGAAGTAAATTCTTCATATAGTAATAAGTCATTTGAAGAAAAGAAAGCGCAATTTAAAGCCAAACGAGATGAGGGCCATCAATTAGATTCTTTAAAGTCTGATGTAATCTATTCAACTGATGTAAATGAATGGAATGATAAAGAATGCGAGCAGCACCTTTGTCATATGAAAAGTCTAGCAGAGGAATATTTTGCTGCTACATCTGAAAATTATAGAAAAATTTCAGATGAAAGCAATGTGATTCGTAAATGGGTATGCAAAGAGTATAGTGAAAATGCGATCCAACTACTCGCTAAAGCATTTGCATATTCAATGAAGGACGAAATACTCTGTGATGCCGGTTCTGGTTATCAACGACTTCCTAATGAAAATGAGATTTATAAGCTTCCTTTTATTCAAAAACTCTTTAAGGACAAGCGATTAGTACCAGAAATAATCGAGGGAATCGATGCTGTAGAATATACCCATCCTGAGAATTATTACTTTTCGCTACATCCTTCTATGATAAACTATATCATGTGCGGAAAATACTATAGCGATAATAATGGCCGTATAGTACTTGTGAAAGGACAGCGAATCGGTAATTACAATTACAAGGAAGTTTTGTTGTGGATTTTAGAATGTCATTTGAAAAAACGTTCTTACGAAGTAACTCATTGGGGAGATAAGGTATATCTGTACATTTACTTTGATGGTCTAAAATTTACTCTCGATCAGAAGAAAGAGTATATACTACTTAAATTCTGGTATAATTACCTGCAATGTAGCATGTGCTACGAAATAGAAGTTGTGGGAGATAATAGTCACAAAGGCAGACAAACTCGCCTTCTTCGTGCAAACAGCTGGGAGTTTAACGAATCAAAACCAATTAAGAACCTCTATATTGACAATCGCCCTGTTCTCCATCATTTCCGCAATAACGATGATTTTGAATATATTGCAATGAAATGTGAGCAGGACATCATTGAAATAGTAAATAGAATATTAAAATACGAATAATATTATGGACAATATCTTTTATCGAGTTTTAAATCCGACATTTGAACCCGCTTCTCAAGTTCTTTCAAGCAACTTCCGTTCTGATTATCGTCAGCAAGTGTTTGCATACCGTAAACTTAGTTATGCGATTTATATGTTTGCTTCACAAACAGGTCTAAGAATAATAAGTGCAGTGAGGGTCGCCGAAAATATACCAGCTTTTCTTGATGTCCTGAATTCTGTTTTTCAGTCCTCTGCAAAAGATTTCGACTTGAAACGGATAATTGTCGATGATCCGATTGGATGTGTCAAGGTCGATGATTTATATACATTTGTTAGCTATTATCTAGAAGAGGCAAATAAAACAGGGCTATTCTATGATTGTGGCAATGAACTATACTTGTGGGAATTGATTTGGGAAATAATTAGAGTTAATGAGTTTCCAAATAGATTTTCTCGAATGGAATCTCTATTTCTCTTTAAAGAACAAGAACAAGCGAGGAACTTTTTTAATGAGTAACGAGACCTGAATTTCAAAATTGCAGAAATAGAAATTCTTGATGGGAATATTGAAGCTTATGATATGAATTGGTTTACCAATGTTCCTAGTGATATACCAGTTTCAGAAGTTCAGGTTTATGCTCGCAGGTATTGGAGTCAAGAGATGACTGATAATCCAATTAAAGAATTTCTATTTCAAGGTAAATATAAATGGTAATTTACCGAAACATCTTTAGACCATGGCAAATTTCTTTTTCAGAAAAATGCCATGATCTAAGATGCTTACTTTCTTAATATATTATTCCCAATCAAAATTTTCATTTCTGGCTACAACCTCAAAGTTGTACTTAGCTATACCCAAGTCCATATGAGTGTAGCCGACCATAGAGAAAACCTTATTGACTTTCACAATGTGTCGGTTATTCTTCATACCCATATATTCGAATTAGAACTTCTGCTGGTTAATTGCAGTTTGAGCCAACAATGATAGTTCCTGTTAATGTACCCAAAAGTCTTTTGTTCCCTTTCATTCTCATGGCATTGTGCAAAGCACTACCGAAGTCGAAAGCATTGTAAAATGCATTCCAAGCTCTGAGAATGTAGGGTATTGGAGATTCTTGATTCTGCCAGTTCCAATCGTGACGGCAACCTTTGAAAATATCTCCAAGTTCTGCATAGACTTCATCCTTTGTCTTACCATTTCTCAGCACGAAGGAATTGTAAGGAGTACCATGCTTCTTTCTCAAGGTCTTGTTCAAAAATTAGACCGCAGTTGCCCTGACTTTTCTCTTGATACCATGCGCAAGGAATCACTCTTACCATTGCAATTCCTATGACCATTGTATTATAGTTGTAGTTATAGTCTTGCTTTTCAATCCACTCCTTAACTCCTTCAGAGTAGCATACGACATCGTCATTGACAACACGAAACCATGAACGAATGTATTCCTTATATTCAGCTTCGTTCATGAATAGATTATAGTCAAGTGCATCTGCAGTTGCAAGCACAGAAAGACCAAGTTCAGAGAGCAATGCTTTCTCTGAAATCAAGGATGTGTAAAACTTCTCATGATCGTTTTCCCAAGTCCATGCTGCTAAGTCGCCAATAATTGCGCCAATCATACAAAGTTCCTGTTATAGTGCTACTCAAAGTATTTATCGATGAAGTTTATCTGTTCATTATTAAGAACAGAATACTGAACATATCTGCTGATACCTATCGATTCCAGTTCATTATATCCAAGTTCTTCGCCTTCATACATGGCTGCAACAGGAGTGAACTCAAAGCAATCATTATCAGGAACAAATGGATCCAACCAACATTTTTCGTCTTGTCTTGGCACGCTTGTGTTGGTTACTTCTAATTTGTATCTGATTTGATAATGTCCTTTACATGACATAAAAAGATACACGATGTCACCAATATTAAGTTTCTTGTTAGACTTGCGCCAATAGAGCTTGCCGTATAAAGCAATACTCATTGTATGATCAAGGAAACTTTCATTTCCTTTAAGTAATACGTGCTTAATTGCATTCATATTCTTCTTTTGAGATTTTGCATTAAGTATCAAATGTTATACATCTGAATGATTTTTACTATTATACAGATTGTAGATAGGCAGAGATTTGAAGAATGCAACTTCTTTTTTTAAGTTTTTTAATGTAATGTTCTGCTTGTTCTCGGTTATCTAAGAGTATATAACAAGCAACCTTACCCATAAGGTCTACAGAATCGACTAAATCCATAAGAGTTTCCCTTTTTTCTAAATTCAACTGTCTTTCTCGTTTTATTATCTGCATCATATTCAGTAAATATGTATGTTTATCTTTTTCATCTTAAAGGACCTCTTGTAGTTTACAAATCCATACTCCACTTTGCAAGCACTTCTCTTGGACGAAGACGGGTTATGCTATACGACTCAATTGTGTTGCCGAGA